>Ga0182030_10004378_pt1 | contig 30159 bp, 29 predicted proteins | sample 812S3MmetaG_FD_121299 | JGI IMG/M metagenome (GOLD analysis project Ga0182030, IMG submission 121299) | Permafrost microbial communities from Stordalen Mire, Sweden - 812S3M metaG (Illumina Assembly) | ecosystem: Environmental > Terrestrial > Soil > Wetlands > Permafrost | place: Sweden...
AACCCCAGTCCCAAAATGTTGCGAATAGAAGATGAATTTGCCCGCCGCCGTATTTCTCGATGCTCGACGTGATATGAGAGGAAAGCCACAAGCTATACAAGATCAGTATGACGATTGCGCCCAAAGATGGGTGGCCTACCAATTGTGCTCAAAGCCAAGATCAGCACAAGTGCCAAAACATGCACCGATGTATTATAATTTCCCTTCGCACCCGATCCGCATTCTGGTTTTGGAATTGGTTCATCCCTGCGTGCCAATTCCGCTCGAAGAAATTCCGTAGATATGCTGGACCATGACGGAGCTGGGAATTGTTAGCCAGAGTCAAGAACACGGCTTATGTTTTCGTACCTGAGCTCACATCGCGATTGTTCATCTTTCCTTTCTGGTTAAAAAATGGAAAGGGTCCGCAGTATCATTGTGCAATTCTCACAATACAATGAAATGTATCCAGGAGGTGGAAAGGGATGGAGTCTCAGCCTTGGCTTCTGGGGATTCTCGGATGGGTCCTCTCGTCAATGGACCTTTTTAGTGTTAGCGTTGCACGTGTGTCATTTTGCGATTTCGAGCTCCAAAATTCTTTTCCTTCCTATATATACGAATCTTCATTCTAGAATATAGTGTCAACAGCATGGCCCTTCCCAAAGTCATCATTACCTGAGGGCGATGCTTTGCAACGAGGAGTCGTGTAAGGACTTCACGACGAGCACTTGGCATGTGGCTTCGGCGCGGAGCCCCTGTTGTTTTCCTGTCCTCAATCTACTAATAGTTCATGTTCCTTTTATGTACTTCCATATGCAATTCTTCAGTTATGTCTTGTGCTTTGCCTACAATATTTTTTGTTCTGTTTCTGTCTGCCCACAATCTGATGCTCAGTGTCAATAGCCTTTGGCAGCCCAGGCGTTGAGGATTCATGCAGCCCTAGTATCTCCTCAGCTTTGTCACATCCCAATTACTTGGTTTCCAACGTAATTTATGAGATCAAGTCTTTTCCTTAAAATGGGGTTCCTTTAATTATGTTATCCGCCCAGCGACGTCAACGTGATCCTGCTGCTCAGCCTCGTTGATTTTAACCTCAGCCTCAACTGCGCAGCCTGGCGGATCAGATCCTTCCAATCGGTGTGCACCAAAATAAAGCCAGATAATTTGAATTCGAAGGGGAATTCAAACTCAGTGACGAAGGTATTACAGGTGTAAGAGGTGTGGGCAAATTGATTGCAAGTTGTCTGGCTGAAATTGCGTGTCGAGGACTTCTATTTCTCTTCACAACCAACAATTAGGTGCTGTCGATTTAACAGATATGCTACCTCATGCGCCTCAATAAGCGGGCCGCGGGATCAATCCCACTCCCAGCGGATTCCGCTGCCCATCGGAAACTTTGGGAGCCATTCAGCCTCAGTTCCGTGGGAGCTGTCTAATGTAGAGACACTCCTTGGTTCTTTTTTATTCCCAGAGGAATTGACAGCCACAATCATTGCGAAAATCGCGATTGGCATGCAGTATGGACACTTGTATATATGAGAGTGCCTCCCGGTCGTCGTTTTTCTTGGCATACCGAATTTTACCTTGATGCATAAATCTTTTTGTTAAAGATAAGTAGGGAAAGATTTATCATCCGTCCACTCACATCCACAAAACATCTACAAAAGCATTCACAATGCGCTTCACTACTCTTCTCCCTGTCATCGCCGCTTTCGCAAGTGTAGCGATTGCTGCACCAATCGATAATGCACCAATCCAAAAGCGTGGTGAAGTCGGTTTCTGGCTTGCCCGTTTGTTCCGCCACCCTCCTCAAGCCAGTTGCTCATATGATAACAAGCGCGAATTCACCCTCTTATACAATGAAAGACCACACGATTGGCATGACAATGTGGCTGCGGTGGGACATTGGAAAGACGCCTTTACGGCCCCAGACAAGAAGCTCGTACTCTCCGGGGACATCATCGCAGAAAATGCAGGTTGGTTAGGTTTCTTTAGTACATGGAAATGGGAAATGAAGGTCAACGTGCCGGATGTCCATGATATCACAGACGATGAGAGACACAAGTATGGGAATGGAACGCTGGAAGTCACAGCTGGGAGAGTGGAGGGCATTTTTGACGAACAACTTCATCTTGGACACCCCATCAAGTGTGAGCACAAGAAGTGAGAAGGTTACCATGGGTCACAAGGCGACATCTAAAAGCAAGTGCTGAAGGAGGACGTATTGCCTCCCACGAGGAGGAAAAGCATAACAAAAGTGTTTCTCATAGTTTATTCCTAAATAAATTGCTTTTCTAAATCTTAACATTTGTTGGGTTCAATCTCAAGCAACCGTGTGGTATGCGGTGGGCGGCTGCTCTGGGTCTCGCGACCTGCCCAAATGTTGATCGTTAAAGTTTTAGCCTACCCGGTGGGCGATATCACAACACCTGAGATCGTAATATTTACAGCGCTGTGTCACCAGATCACCGTTTTTGAAGTCTTTAAATCGGAGGGTTTATCTCAGGTATGCCTCGATGAAGCTTAAGAAGTATCATCCCCCCAGTAATTCCAATGGAAGTAGGCTTACGCGCCAGATATCCCTAAAACAGAACAAAGGGTTGTTTCCACTCCGCAAGAAATTGGATACCACTGAACTATCATCGCGTGAAAAGTTAGTATCAGTGCAAAGGAATGCATTTTGCGCACCAAGAGTCGAAGCTCGTGCTCTGATGGTTCTGGGGGTTTGTTGGAGACTGTTTCATGTACCCACTTCATTATTTGAATGAGACCAACAAAGAATAATCCTAAAGTCTCCCAAGAACCATTGTTTTATTTGGCTTTTGCGCCGAGATAACCGAGTCGAGCAAATATTTTCAAAAAGAAAGCATTCCCACCGAAAGGGAAGGGATGGGAATGTCTTGTCAATCCCCAAGCTAACTTCTTAATTCAAAACGATTGATGAGACTTGTTGACACAAGTAAGTCAGTCAAAACTGGATTTTATTAGAACTTCTGGCTTCAATTCAATTCAGCTCCGTGAATCAGCCTTGTCAACCCCTCCTTGCCGCGACCGAAAGTGGCGGACGTCGGCCATCCGGCCAGAGGCCATGGCAGTGCAATCGAACCCCAACTACAACCGCAACAGTTAGGTTTCAAAGACAGGTCATGCTCGGTGAATCTTAAAATATGTGGCTGAGATCTGACTTTGTCTAAGTCAACCTTGTGTGAAAAAAGAGACAACCTCGCAGAGTAAAGACAATACCCCCGATCATGCGTTGCTCCACATTTTTTATCCTGCGAATATATAAGAACTCATTGTTTCATCTGCTTCCACGCAGTACTACAATCTCTAGCATCTCAAAATTACCAGCTAAGAAAAATTGATCTCATTCTCGTCCAACAAGCCAGCACTACTCAACTCCCATCCAGCTCATGATGAACCAAGCAGTTACCGCAGTCGAAAGAATTCTCGACTATACCTTTAACGATCCAAACATCCTCTGGGAAGCACTTCAAGCCCCCGGGTCCGGCGTTCTCCTCGCTGGTACACGTCCGGTTTCCTCCGATGGACATAAGAAGCTTGCGCTCAAAGGGGATGCATGGTTAAGATTAGTGATTATTGAGGATTGGTATGGGAGAAATCTATCACGAGGTAGGATCCCCCTTCCACCCCCACAATCTTGTGATTCGATTTTGGCCACTTCGACTAACACACTTTCCAGCTCAAGCAGATACAATCCTCCAACAAGTCACCACAAACGATAATTTGCGAAGAGTATGCCAGCAGCATGGATTAGAACGCTATATCAACTTGAATCCTAGTTCGAGGGGTGTGGTCTCACCGAGAACGATGTATGATACTATGGAAGCGATTCTTGGGGCTGTGGCTGAGGATGGAGGAGTGGATGCTTTAAGGGGGGTGATGCGACATTTAGGGCTTTTGCTTTAGATGAGCCTGCGATTGGAGAGTGAAAGATATGAGTGGGAAATAAAAAGCAATGAATGTATTCCATGACAAATTTATGAGAGAAAAAACTCTTTCCATAGGCGCCTGCAATGATATAATTTTCTCCTCACATCTTGAATTCCACCTTCCATTAACACATCCACTCCTGCCTGTTCGCCCTACACAAAATCGGCTTATGAATCTCACCATAAAACCAAGTCCTAATCCTCCTTCGACTTCTCAGCAGGCCACTTAAAATAACACAACACCGGAACCAAGACACACACGCCGTTCACCCAAATCAAGAATCCCGGGGGCCCACCCTTAACCGCCTTCAAATATCCAAAAGCACTCGCCAACAAAGCGGGAAAGCTCATAACGCAGAGCCAAACCGTAACATCTACGCTCTTATCAGTTTCCACATTTTTTTCATTTTTTCATCTTTCCTATATAATCTAACATACCAAGGCTCTTCTCCGCCAAAAACTTAGGCGTGATGATTAAAGGCCAAAGATGCGCAATCATACCCACACCTTGGAATATAGCCGTCACATACAGTAGCGCTGGCTCGGGCCTCCATTCACCTGGATCTGCGAACGTCGCTACATAGAAAATCGAGAAAAAAAGACCAATGGCGTTCGTGAATACTGGGAATTCCCCTTCACAGTCACATCCGTCAGTCAGGCCCTCCTCCTGCAGATATAAGTAAAGGGAAGGGGAACATACGGTACATAAACGCCCCGCCGTTCTCCGCTTTCCGGAATTGGGTTTGGTAGAGTAACATCCCGACCTCGGGCCCGAATATCCCGCGGTAGGTCTCGGCGTCGAAGGTGGAGACTTCGTTCCCGGTTCCGTATTTCCATGGTTTGACAAGGTCGTGGGCTTCTGGGGAGGGGATTTGGTGGGTTTGGACGAGGACGCGCGCGAAGTGGGCGCGGACTTCCGCGGCGGATTTCAATTTTTGAGCGTGTGGGGAGAATGGGCGAGGGGGTTGTTGCGTTGCCATGGATGAGATTCTAGGCTCGTAGATATGATGGGCTAATGGAAAGGAAAGGGCGGAGGAATGTCTGAGGTGGCTCAGCGGCGCGTCGTGGGTGCGGTGAATCGAATCGTCGCGTGGCTGCACCCTGGCGTCGATCTGCCCGGGTCTCGGAAATTGGGCGCTGGAGTTTGAAAAGAGAGATATTGAGATTTTAAAGTTGGAGGCAGAAGAACTTATAGATCTGCTTCGGACACGCGTTATCAGAGATTGCTTAATGGGCACTGAGGCGTTGTGGTCATTTCGTAAAGAGCTGCAAGACGGGGGCCTATCGCTGTTGGTATGGGCCCATGCCAGCGACTCTGCAGAGGGATACTCAACCTCAACCACGATATTAAATACGCGACGATGGAGATCTAAATACATTCCCATTTAATACCGCCCGGAAAGGGTTTGGAGACCGAAAGCATCGGCTTCTTTCGTTGTTCCCTTGGTCCTAACTTTCTAGTAGAAGGAAAAACAATGTTTCAACATATTTGAGCTGAACGAAGGTGAAATGAGCCTACAACATGCTTCCAGCACATTCTCAATTGGACTACCTCAATTCATGTCTTTATTGATCCTTGGAGGTCCTGTTATTCAAGCACTGAACATCCTTTTCCCGATATGGAAGCCACTCCTCCAAAGTGGCATGTAGGGAGCCTCGATCCAAATCACAAAGAATATGAGGGTATGTGTAAAACCACTTGGAGTACTCATATTCACCAAAAATGGCATCAAATGGTTGGGGTGTGTATACTTCTTGCAGAGACCAAGATGATAATAGCAGAGTGTGGACGAAGGGAGTGTACAGATGCAATTATCGCCGGTACAGCGTGCTTTGCTCGTTCTATCAGAAGCAAGATAACAGGATTTGAAGATGTTTCAGGCTAGCTAGTTTTCGCCGGTCTTATTGGGAGAATTTGCACGAGCATACTGTTTGCTCGATGGTACTGGGGATAGATGTTGGGCAATTCGTCTAGGGTTTAGACTTTATAGAGATGAGGGGAGCATATGATGAGGATAAATCATATGAACATTATTTGATGACACTTGTGAAAATATAGAAATGAAAAGAAAGAATTGCAATCATAAACGGACTAATGTATTTTGGCGACTGTGAGTATGAAAGAATAGCGCGAGTGAGCTAGAGTCCCTCGATACCTAGGTACCCTGCTTTCCTTAGTCGCGTGTCACTTAGTTCTAGATTTCAGATGGGGACCAATCGTAAGCGAATTGAAGAAAATCTTGAAAGGGAACGAAACGATGCTCTGACAACCAGAAGTTTGATCTGTCGTGCCCAAGCCGACAACTGGTACATGTGGGTCAAAACGGAAATAATTCGAGCGTTTAGTAGCGCTCCTTCGAGCCCTTCCTTCGAAATTTCCCACGCGATGTTACCAGAGATTAGAGCACAATAAGCCATCTTATGAGCCGTGCTAGGAATGTAAAGAAGATGGAGTAAGAAATAGAGTTCGACAGCTCATCTTTGCCTTTGCCGGAGCTATGTATAGTCCATTTGAAATCCGCAGGTCATTGGCTAGAATCGCTAGTAGGACCCTTTCACATGGGTGATCTTCAACACCAGCAGAAAAGCCTCGGCGATCCTCCAGCTTTCCCAGAGAGACTTACAGGCTAGTGATAGTGAACATGCACGATTGATGGGAGGAGGATAGGGACCCTGGAAAGTTTCATCTGGCGTCTACAACATCTTGCAAACAATTAAGCTGAGGAGATGATTGATGGAAATTCAGAATGTACCGTAGTCGCGAGATCTAAAACAATTCTCTGGACCATTGAGCTGCTATTGTGTCATTGATGTAACTGCCGTAGTAGTACCGCGATGCATGAAAATGCCGGGTTACAGGCCTGTTCTTGGCGGAAGAAGAAGCACCAGGGGGGATTGCGGGGTCCTAGCGGCAAGCCACCCATCCACCTCAAATTCCTCGAAGGAAGGATTTAAATACCTCGGCCTCCTCCTTATGGGCTCCACGAGCTGCCCACACGACACTCGCCATGCTGCCGTCCAGCGCCCGCCACGTCCTCCGCACCATCTTCAACTACCCGGAATCGCGTCCCCATCTCCGTCCCACAGCATGGCTCGACGGCCTCCGCGGCGTCGCCGCCTTCGAAGTAATGCTCTACCACTACCACCTGCGTTTCCTCTACTACGATCATAACCCCGCGTACGGCTCGCGAGAAGATACAAAGCAATGGTGGCGATTGCCCTATATACGGAACTTTTACCATTCAGGGCACGCGATGGTCAATGTCTTCTTCCTGATCTCCGGATTCGTGTTGACGCAACGAGCATTGACGTTAATTCGAACGCAAAACCTCGATAAACTATACCCATCTATCTCATCCGCTATTTTCCGGCGAGCGATACGTCTCTATCTACCATGTATCATTGTCACGTTTTTCGGGATGTTCCTGACGTATTTTGGAATGAAGGAGAACCCTGAAGTGAAAGAACATTTTTACCTCCAAATCATCGATTGGGCTGCCGCGTGTGGCAATTTCGTGCAGCCGTTTCATAATTATGAGAGGGAGTGGGAGATAGTTCATAAGTATGAGGCGAGTATGTGGACACTGCCGCTGGAGTTGTATGGGAGTGTGGTGTGTTATCTTACGGTGTTGGCTGTGGCACGGATCACGCATACCGTGAAACGGACTGCGATTGTTTTGGTGCTTACTTGGTTTGCGGCTGTTCAGGCGAATTGGTGGTCTCTGAACTTTTTGCTCGGGATGTTGTTTGCCGATTTTATGATTTGGCAGGGCAAGACGGAAAAGTCATGGAGTACGGGGTTTACTGCGAAGTGTTTTTGGGGAGTGGTTTTTACTTGGGCTTTATATGTCGCTGGCCTTCCAGACTCTCGTTACTCCCCGTCGATTGCGGAGGGCGAGCAGTACGACCTCCCGGGATTTGACTGGTACTATCAACACGTACCGGAGTCTTGGAAAGATGTCGAGAGCGGAGGGCGCTTTTGGTGGATGATATCTGGCATCACAATGACCGTCTCAATCAGCCAGCTCCCCTTATTGCGGAGAGTTTTCGAGACGAGATTCTGTCAATACCTTGGCCGCATCTCGTTCATGCTATATCTCGTTCACAACTACGTCTTCGAAGGATTTGGGCAGTATTACAAGAGTTGGCTTACCGGGATCGTAGATCATGAAGAGGTCTTGGTAGAGACTTCTTCGAAGACAATAAGATTTGCGAAGGGAAATTCGCTGTTATTTGTCTATATATGCTTTTGGCCGGTCATGTTACCAGTGTTATTGGCAATTGCGGGCCAAGTAACGAAGTATGTGGATGATCCGAGTATAACATTTTCTAAGTGGTTGGAGGGAAAGGTAATTGAGGATGACAAGTATGAATATGAATTGGCACCAACCACTCCCATGTAAGGAGTTTATGAGAAGCGTAATTAGAATAAATATGATATGAATATATCAGAGCGTGATCTCGTGAGTCGTTTAGGCTCGCTGCATCCTCTTCAAACTCCGCCACTGTTGGAAGGCGGAGTGTCGCTGCGAAAGGCAGCTCGGTGAGGAGAACTTCCTGCGAATTCAAACTAGAAACAGTTGTAACAAAAGTAAAACATACAAGTATAGTCGCGCCTGAGGAGTCAAAGTAAATTAATGGTCGCAAAGTGGTGTGCTGAAGATAGGTACACTCAAGGTAAATCACAGGTGGCCTGAAGTAGCGATAAATAGAAGAATTTAGCGGTGACATCGCTAAAGCTGCCCACTAGCTTCTATCATTCGATGGCCACGTTGACGACACTTCATCTTTCAACTCAACACTGCCCACAGTTAGTGTAACACAACTTATCAAACAATCCGTCCACTCCTAAATAACAATTATAGATACTCTACTAATCTAGCTAACGAGACCGAGATGATCAAACCCAATAGGTGTTCAAAGCTTAGTTGTACGAGCAGCAAGCTTTGCGGCTGTGTGGCCCACAGGATGGGACTTCGCCTCAACCGTTTCGACCAAGGAATCGAACGCCACCAAGCGTACGAAGATGTGCACAACAAATCAACACGTGGCATCCTCCCGCGCACTAGACCCTTCAGCCACCACATTAGCTTTCCCGTGTTACCCGGAGGGCTGGCATGGGCAGACAGGCACAAGGCTGCGGGGTTGACGGATTGCTCTACGAGAGACACCACACCTCAGCATTCCTTCCCTTCCTACAGAACTTTATTTTACTGTAAATAGTAAGATCGGCGATAGGAAGGATCGCATGTTGGATAAAGAGCCACGACCGCACTGGCCACAACCGCACCCCAAGATTCCTTCCCTTACCATGAATGTCACTGCTTCGTTGTTTGTACCCTACTGCATATGGGACGAAGGAACATGAGAAACATTCCTTCCCACAGCCAAGTTACGCTCACTGTACACTGGCTAGTGTCTACGTGAGATCTCTACGGTTGTTTGTGGACGCGTCGAGTTTAGGGCTTTGCCAATCCTGTGGGATTTGATGTTGTGTTCGAGGGGAGGTCATTTGGTATAAGAGTCCCAAGATTCGCCTCTCTTTTTCTAGCATCATCATCAGCTTCTCTCACATCAACAACTACTACAGCAATAACAACATTAACAACATCTTCTACATATAGGTAGACATCCCATTTCCTTGAGTCTCATCAATACTTTCATATTTTCATTCAGCAATCGCAATCATGCAACTTTCAAAGTTAGTCGCTCTTCTTCCAGTCTTTGCTGCCCTTGCAGTAGCTGCTCCAGTGCCAGGCCCAGGCAGCAATTCAGACAGCGGCTCAGGCAGCGGCTCAGGCGTCGTCCCCTCAGACGCAAGTCAAGTCAATTTGGCCCATGAAAAACATCATGAGAAGGGCCCTCTAGCCGTCTTCTTTGCACTCAAGAAAGAGGCCGCCGAAGCAGCAGGGCAAGAATCGACGGGAAGTGAACCTTCATCGCAAAGCCCGGGAGGAGAGGAAGCTAAAAAAGTACTTGTTCACGTCAAGTACACTAAGGAGGGCGAGAGCGAGTTTAAAAAGATTAAAGGAATCATCGAGGGTCTTTCCGAGCCCGAGACGATCAAGCACGGGAAAGAGGGTGGAAAGGATAAGGACGAGAAAGAGGGTGGAAAGGATAAGGACGATAAAGAGGGTGGAAAGGATAAGGACGATAAAGAGGGAGGAAAGGATGAGGACGGGAACCCAAGTAGCAAGACGGGACAGGATGCAGATAGCAAGGATGAAAAGAAACCCGAACACCGTTTCGAATACGAGGCGAAGGCGATTGTGGAATCCGAGGCAGCATGGAAGAAGATGGTGACGAAGTTGGAGGCAATGACCCCACCTGTTACACCCCATCATCTTGAGGGCCACCACCACCACCAGCACCACGATCAAAAAGATAGCGCCAATGGAGGAGGGAACTCTCAACAAACTAAAGCCCAATCTTCCACCTCCACTCCTACCAGCACCGACTAAGTCACACGACTTCAAATTCAATCATTTGCATAGCATCACGTTTTTGCTTTGTATCAAAAAGGAATCTGGGCATCAAAAAGGGCATCAAAAAGGCAGGAAAAAGTTTTGCGAGTATTTTAGCGTGTCATCAAAATCGTTCTTTCATTTTTTAGAATCACTCAGGTAGAATACACAATCTCTACATCTTATCAACATACATCATTGACCCATGTGACTTGTGACATTTTAAACATCACTTCCACCATCGCTACTAGAGAATTGGCATTGAAATTATACGATTACGATGATATTGATATAATTAAGGCTCAAATCAGTTTCGTTTTTTGCTCGGTATTATGGACTGGATTACATCGAGAGCGGTTCCGGAAAGCTGGGACAAGTTGTTAGTCTCACAAAAGTACCTTATTTGAAGAAAAGGTTTAATTGAGGATACACGAATGGAATCGGAAGACATCAGCTCTGTAGTGGTCTTAGAGTATGAGTCTCAGGATACTAAATGAAGGTTCTCAGAGACTTTCAATAGACTTAAGGTGGACCAGCTGAAAATCTTCACTCAATATCATCACCGCAGAAGTCACGGGACTTACACCCAGTCAAGTCTTGCCCATTGAGTATTAAGTCACCACCAGCATCACTAATCCCTCAAATCCTACAACCCAAAAACAACACATCTCCTTAATCCAGCAAAGCATGCGAAGAAACGGCCAAATTTAAATATAGATATAGGGAAGTGGCGGAGGGACAACCGATCGTGGCTTGTACCTCATCCTACGCTTGTACATTTGAACACCTTCCTACTTCTAAAGCAGCATGTCGGTAATTCATCCCACATCAATGCTGTGGTGGTTCTCTAATTGCAACTCTGCAGTTCAAGTCAACAGGAATTAGTAAGGTGATATACAAGTGTGTTAGTGATTTTATAGAAAAAAAGGGAGATTTTCAGGTACGTGGTGGTGCGGGGGACGGGGATAGCATCCTGATCTCCAGCGCTAAGGCTCTGACAAGGCGGGCCTAATTAGCAATTAGCGACGGGTGCACAGCCCGTAATACAGGGTACCTGGCTGGAGCTACAACTCTTCATTACATCTCAACTACATCCTCTATCCTCAATTGAATACTGTCTTCGATTGTAGTGTTGGTTACGAGAAACTTGGATTGCTTCGAAAGGGACGCTGCAATCTGCGACATCAGTGTGCGATGAGTGGAAAGAGCAGCCTGTTCTGATCCGATCGTTATCCCAGACGCGTAATCTGATCAGGCTACGTTTCTCGACTTTCTACAACTACAACACACTCTTCCTCCTCGACGACTGGTAGAATCACAACAACCGCAATCATGGTGTCTATGAACGTATGTCTCCTTCCCCCTTCCCCCCCAAACCCCAAAAGGACAAGACTGACAACTAACCACAGATCTTCCGCATCCTCGGCGACGTCTCTCACACCCTCTCCAAATGCATCCTCATCTACAGCATCCACTCCAACTCCTCCGCCGAAGGCGTCTCCCTCATAACGCAAGCCTTCTACTGCCTCGTCTTCGTATCCCGCTACCTTGATTTCTTCTCCGGCTTCACATACTCCATCTGGAACACTAGTCTCAAAGCCTTCTATATCCTCAGTTCCGTCTACATACTGTTTATTATGTTACGGGTATATGCGCGGACGAGAGAAAGGGAGAAGGCGTGGAAACTTGGTGGAGCGTGTTTGGCGGCTAGTGTGGTGTTAAGTCCGTTCGTGATGCTCATATTTCGCAGAGGATATTGGGGCTGGGTCGAGGTACATTCATTCATACTTCAAGTCCCCCGCACATCCAAGACCCAATACTGATTTTATGGTTAAACAGCTCTTCTGGATCTTCTCCATAATCCTCGAATCCCTCTGCATCCTACCGCAACTCCTCTTGCTCCGCCAAACAACCGTCCCCACCGTAATCGACAGCTACTACCTCCTAACCCTCGGTTCATACCGCGCGTTCTACATCCTCAACTGGATCTTACGAGAATTCGATACCAACGGCCGGAAACCAGACGCCGTCTCGATCATCTTCGGAGTCATTCAAACAGCGTTTTATTGTGATTTTGCGTGGGTTTATTATTCACGGCAGAGGGTCAAGCTGAGGCATGGGGGACTGGTGGATGGAGAGGATTTGAGGAATGGGTGGTTGTTGCGCCGAGTGTTAGGCAACAAGACTGTCGACCATTCGATAGACGACGATGAGGAGAGTGCGCCTGCGCTGGGGGACCCGAATAATCCTACCCGAACAGCCCCACCCAAGAGCTCGAAATGGGGAAAGAGAGGTATTAGCGTGTCTGCAGATGATGGTATTGCGGAGCACGAGCGGGAAAGGGGACTAGGCGGACAAGAAAGTGGTGTTATCGATAGAGCGCAAGAAGGGGACGAGGACGCAAAGATGAGGGATCCAGATGAGTTGGCTAGAATATTGGAAGATGATGAGAGCGATGATGATGGGCTACCGAGTCCCGCGGTAACGGGCGTGAAAAATGGGAGTGAATGGCATGATTGAGAGTCTATAACACGCGCTTAAACTGGAGATTGTGATGGGAAGATAGGCTGGTTGAGAAGATGTGGGATTAAGGGAGATGGTCTTGGGAATGGGGTTAGGAATTGGTTGCAATGGGCGAACACAGCTTTTTTAACCGTGCAAATACCCTCTGACAAACAAGGAGAAGATGACGGGGACGAAGAAGGCGTCTTGGCGAAATGGATATGGTTGATACTGGAATATGAATATTTAGCTTGTGCAATCTACCGTCCGTTCAAAATACTTATTCATGCTTGTCGAGAGGAAGATTTATCAAATTTGATCAAATATTCAGATAATACCTTACTCTTCAACGCGATGGCTATTCGTAGCACGCTACCTACTAGACACTTTTCAACGGGGGACCCAAGTGGGATCTGGGTCCGTATGGAAAGAAACAAGTTTGCCTAAGAGCTCGCTACGATTATATTGTCACTGAGTATAAAATGTAAGGTACTGAAGGTGTATGTATATGCATGTAATTGATACGATCTACAAAAGTTGAAAAAACGCCCGAGTATCCCATGCCCCTCCTGTAACCTTGTGGTCTGTTTTTATGTTATACGTAAAGAAGAAACCGGGCCCATATGTACTATATACGTTGTGTTATATCATGTCCATATCCGTATCCAATCACCACTCATATCATCTCTAGTCGTACAACAAGGTACTGGTATCACAACATCACCTAACCTATCAAAATAAATTCCACGCGCTCTGCGTCTGGGTCTGCGTTGTCACTGCCCCCCAGCAACTTCTACCGCAGCTCGCAAGACTGCTACGCCACCTCCTTGCGTCTCTACGGTTCGTCCTCGGCCGCGATCGTTGAGATCTCTCCCTCCCTCTATATCGCGCTCTCCCACCCCACCAAAAGCTTCAATATCCCCGAATTCCCCATGGCCCCTTGATTGATGGTTCCTCGGCATCTCCCACTCATCTGGGGTCCCGGAATTACGGTAATCGACTCCGTTCTCAGGGATTTCGGGTTGGAGATCCGGGTTTGCGGGTTGAAAGGGGGAAGATACGGATGAAGGAGGAGGAGCACCCCACCACATGCCGAATCTCCCCTCACTGTTCCTCGTATTGAGAGCTGAGAGGGCGTTGTGTTTGATCCATGGTCCATATTTCGCACAAGCGTTAGCGTGGTATTGCCTATCATCATCTAGAGATATCTGTTTGGAAAGGAATGGGCTATTGGGCAGATCCAGTGCCGAAGGAAGAGGTTCGCAGAAGAGGGTTAGGTGATGGAAGAATATGCCCTTGAAAGTTTGTCCGTCTTGGGAGCAGGAGCCGGGGGCATCGCATGCTTCTTCTAGGATGCCGGAGCGGCCTAGTCCTTGCCATTTTCCCAGTTCTGAAGTGTCAATGGGCAGGTCGGGTGCGGTTTGTGAATGCAAATCCCACCCCGTAGCCGCAATCACATCTGCAACCAATTTATGTCCATCGATCAAATACTCCCTTTGCGCAGTAGCTTCATACAGTCCTCTTTGCCCGGAAAGTAAAACGCCTTGGTTATAGGTATACACCATTTCATTCCTTGAATCGCACTTCGTATTCTCCGTCCCATTTTTGGGGTACTTAGTCCAGCCAGAAACATGATATCCATCCACAAACAACCCTTTCTGATCCGTCATATTCGATCCCTTTAGCCAAGCATACGCCTCAATCGCCGCTTGTAGATATTTCTCGTCGTGTGCTCTTCCAGGTGGGTTTGAGAGGCCAAAAGGGGATGTATTGTCATCGCCTGGGAAATACAAAAACATAGATATAGAAGCCGCGATGTAGAGTTCGTTCGTGATAGCATTTTTATAGGGTGTGAGGTAGGGAGACCAGATCATGCCGCCGTTGCAAAGCGTCGTGTCCCATCCTTGGGAAGCCATGTCCCAGAATAGGCGTGCGCGGTGCGCGAAGGCGGGGACATATTGTTTTCCGTACCATCCTTCACCACCTCCTTCTTCAGTACCATTGAAATGTAGAAGGTTATGCAGGTTTATGAATTTAATGCTTTCTAACCACCCGAGAACTACCCATAACATGTCGTCGTAGGCCTCTTGTCGCAACGCAAATGCATCTTGTCCGAAATAACTGCCTATGAGTTGGGAGAAATATTTATTGATGACGTTTTCGGTGAGGAGGGGCGAGGAGAAGTAGGAGGGCGAGGTCGAGAGCGTGGTTAGAGCGGAGGAGAGAAAGGTTCCCAGGACCGCAGATGTCCAGTCGATAGACGTGGGGTAGATGCCTTGCCAGATAGCGAAATAGTCGGTTTGCAACACGTCCAGCGCGTTGAGGAAGGCGGGGAGGATATCCTGTGCGTTTGTTTCGTTTGCGGTTGGGGGAGAGTCGGTGATGCGCCCAGGGACGAGGGGATGTTGCTCTTGGGGTAGGAGATGCGCCGAGGTGCCAATTGAGAGGGCGAGGACGGATAGTATGTATAGGAGGAGAAAGGGAATTCGTGATCGTCTATTCATAGTGTTCGTTGACTTCGTACCAGGGAGGAGGATGAGGCTGAGGAGGGAAAAAGGTGGGAAAACTTGGAAAAGAGAAGAAGAGAAATGCTGATCATGGAGGAAATAATGAAGACATCTATATTGTAATACTTCCAAAGTAAGACATCTATAAAGAGCACGAGATCATGGTTGTGGTAGTCGATTGAGTAATCAAAAGGGGTTGTGTAATGTCTCGTGGTCGATTTTGTGGGAGTGTCTGTCAGTTTTTAGTGGTTGCGGGGTTGATCATTTGGAGCCGAGATTCTTTGAAGAGGCGTTTCGTTGAAGTATCGGGCTGAGACTTTTCTACAAATTCACAATTCCAACCAAAAATGAAACTTGTCATATATTATATTATATTATATTATATTATATTCTGGACTTCCCCTTGAAGCTTACCTAGACATTTCCTCTAAATGGGTTGGATTAGATAATAGTATTATCTGACATTCCTATTAATAGAAGTCACACCGAACCAGATTTGCATGGTGAGTAACCCAGACCAATCTTGTCACAGGAAATATAAGATCCCTTTCTGTTGCACCTCGCACTTCGTAGGTTTCGGCGGTCTTGAGCGGTCTCGAGTTATTCGGAGACTTCTGTAATGGCTTTGAGATGGTCGTTGGTAGACTTGGTTAAGCTTCAAGACGGATTTCGACCCGGCCGAACTCTCGTAAAAGCCAAAAACGTCCAGATGAACTAAGACTTCTAAAGTATGTTCTATTATAAAATGGTATCTATGGGAAATTATGCAGATGTCTAAGGATCCATAAGAGAACTCCAGACGCCACGCTCATACTCAAAGCCCGCTAATCGCAGCAAAATGCAGTCACTCACTAAACAATCCTCCCAAAAATAGCACTCACTCTCCTCTCCCTCGTCCTCCGCCTCTGCAACTCCACAATGCTCGCCCAACTCAACACAACTATCTTCTCCCACCCCTCCTCTCTCCCCTTTATCACCCTCAACGTCCCCCTCTGCTTCTTCACCTGCCCCAACACGCCCACTTGGCCTATTACCCCCTTCCCTTTATACTCCGCCAACACCTCCCCCTTCCCTTCTTCCACTAACACCAAATCCCCTTGATCGTAAACAAAATACACATTTTTGGTCCTCACCCACTCATACTTTTTCCCTTCCCATGAAAACGAATACCGCATATGTGTCCAGAAACTCTCTTTGTGTAATTTCTCCCATATTACACCCGTAGGGTCTCCCTCTGGATCACCAATACCGAGCAAGTTGCTGGTGCTGAAGTAATCGAGATGTGCGATTCCAATGATAGGGTCGTCTTTGGTGCAGCCGGCATGCATGGTCACGCCAGGTTTATTTGGGATAAAGGAGCGCGATTCGATGTAATAGTATGTTAGGGAGGTGGAGGTGAGGTCGATGGGGCAGACGCGTAGGTTGGTGAGGGAAGCGTTGTAGATGGTGTAGGATATGAATTCATCCTCTGGGAGTGGCGTGAGGCCGAATTCTGCGGCGACGGAGGAGGGTTTGTGCTTCTGTGTGGATTTTGTAGAATCTATGGGCGGGGGAGGCGTTTGAGGGGGTGTGATGATTGTGGAGTGGGGAGTGACGGCGCGTTTGGAGGGAGTAGGGATGGGAATAATGGTTTCTTCGTCGACTACGAAGGGGTGGTGAGGTGAGTAGGTACGTGGGATATCGAGACTGTAGGAGGGCTCGCGGGCGAGATTGTGACGAGACATTGTGAGATGGTAGTGAAGAGTAGAAAATTGGCATCATGGGAGTATATGTGACAAGAGAGAAAAAGAAATATGGAGCGCCGACACTTATCTGATGATGGAATCCATTCCGAAGGGTAAAATGGGAAGGTGGGATGTCTGGAGCAATCCCAGCAATTCTAGAAGCATGTATGGAACATCTGATCCCAGCCAGCAAGCCACAGGGAAAAGAAACGCCGACGTCACTGAGCGTCTATACCATGCCCTAGGTAAACGACGTTCGAGCATTTGAAAAATAGGCAACTGAGAGTATATCTTCACTTGAGAATACTTTACAAGTTTAAGTGTAAAGGACATTTGGAATTTGTCCTCACTAATAAGGTAGCATGCACCGTTAGCTGTCATGCTGAGTCCGGTCCTGCTTTAGTCGGATTAGAATTGCTACGTGACTTTCCGATTGCTCCGAAAGAGGCGGCCACCAAGTTTTGCTTTCGTCCCTTCATCTTCATCTTCATTCTCTCACCTTGAGATTAAATTGGATGAGCGTCTCTACCACATGGCGAAGTGCCTAATATCTCGCCTCCTTATAATAAACCTTTCGCAGGTGAACTTCGATCAGCCAAGGCTCGGGTCTCTGGGGCTTTGTGCTTTGAAGGAAGAAAATCCTTGAAGTGTTCAAGAATATCAAGATCCAAAAATCTATTACATATCACACAGAGCAGAGTTTTAATTCCTCGTATTGTCGGTGTCTTCGCCTATTTTTCATGGATTTTTGCTATTCGAATTCATTTTTAATTAGGTTTCTTGGGGTTTCTCCTCTTTTGCTTGCTTTTCATACCTTTTGTAATCTTGGAAGTACATTTTGTGGCTTTCATCATCTAACCTCGAGGTGTTATTGCATATAAATACATACGGTATTGTAGCCTTGGGTTCAAAATAAGCTATCCGAGCTAGATTAGATCTGCGATTCAAACTCTCCTGCTAGACTGGTTTGTTTTATCAAGTGTTTGAAGGCTCTAGGGATCTCCTCTAGAACAACGGTGGATACCAATCCAAGAGCTCCATTGACCTATATTAATGAACCATTTTCTGTTCTAGAGGAAGGTCCTTCATCCACGTACCTCATTTCAAAATTTCAGATTTTGCAATCATGAAGAAAATCTGGGGGTATCCATTTGATCGTTATTATCAGTAAAAGTTTCCAGTGTGGTTGAAATTCACCAGCAGAATCAGTCCGAATCTGAATTTTTATGGCTAGATAGTGCCGACTTGACATATAATCCAGAGTTAGAGTATCGAAGAAAGAAAAAAAAGATGCTTTATAACAACGCTTCCTAGTTTTCCTACATGTTTCGTCACTCTCTTTTATTATAATAATAAGTCGTTCCAGTCAACCAGCACATGAGAGACAGGAAACATTAGCACTTATTAAGGGTATTTCTTGATTATGGAACTTCGCGTTCTGAGCTTTCAGTACTGGGCTTAGAACATACCTAGGGAATTGCTCCGAGTGTAACACATCTCTAAAGCGGGGCTCTTAATTTGAAAATGGTTTATTGCAGATGATTCCGTATAATCCGGGTTTGCTGAAGTTCCTGAGAAGTTCATCGAAGTAAACGCATCCTTTACAATTGAAATCCCTATCTGGATCCAGAAATTTTGTTGCATATCGCAATTTTCAATCCTTGGGTTTTTACAAATTTTTTAACTCCAATTTGTAATTATTCTCCGTTTACCGATCCAAGTACGCGGTATTAAGGAATTTTGCTTGATATTCGCAGATTTTGAAGCTTTTCGCCTCTGCAACATGTATTGAGGGTATAGTCGAGATGCAATGCTAATTCTGCCAGAATTCTCTGAAAATCGAATACTTTTGTTGCATATCGCAATGAAATGTTGGCGTTTCACGCTTCTTCAGTATCTACACAAGATCCCTATGATTTTTGTACGGCTTTTTGCTATATTTTTAGCCGCTTGATAGATAATCCTGTATTTTCCGGGCCATTTTTGCTGAATTTTGTACATATTTTGCATGTTATTGCAAAGGATTTGTCGGCTGTGAGACTGACTTGCGTTTAATCTGTACAAGCTTGACGAGTCCGAATGATGCCGAAACAGCCCCATTCTTTCCTTTATATCAGAATCAATGCCATTGGTTCAAGTATAAATGGCACTGCTAGATCCCCTCGGAAGCGCTGGAGCACGGAAAAGGAAATTTTGATTTATCAATTGGAAAAGGGAGGAAAGTCGGAATTCCCAGCCAAAAAGCTGTTCTTCATATATATCGATTGACTGTAAATCCTGCTAAGTGCTCCACTGTTTCAATTCAAAACTCTGCTCATGTGTTTTGGAATCTGATTCTTTCTAGAGCTCGTCGGAAACAAGTGCATTTTCGATCCCCAATATCTTTTCCGAAATTCAGATCAAACACCACTCTCAAAAATCAGAACACACTTACCTCACCTTCCTAATCCTCCTCATTCCAAGGCCCCTACGCCGGATCACACTTCACTTTCTCCCCACCCATATGCGCCGTCAAAATTTCCTCCACCTCCTCTTTCGCATAACTTCCCGTACCACCTCTATCAAGTCTTGTTGAAAAATCCGCTCCCCAACTCACCACACTGCCGTGAAACGTGTATGGCGGATGTTCCAAAATAATATGCGTCAACTTGCTTTTAATCTCGTTTTCCAAGCCCGGGTTAAGTGACTCCAGTGTATGAGGCCAATCGCCGCCTGCGAGCTCAAATTTTGCCTTTCCCTGCCCTGGGAGAAGAGTACGCTTGCAAGTGATCCACGGGCCGCGCGGGCCTGATTTTGAGGAAGGCTTTTGGTCAAGTTTAGGGTCCTTTTCGGGTGTGGGAGGAGGGTCGCTGGAGGTGGGTGATTTGGGAGCCGGGGGTGCTTTTCCAAATAGTTGGTCTAAGGGGTCATTTGGGTATGCGAGTTCACTGGCGGAGTTAGGGTCGTTTTTTAGGGGGAGGGGAAGAGGGGACGCGGTGATGGAACAGATGAGGGTGGCGAGGAAGGTGAGGGTGAAGAAAGTACGCATACTGGCTGGGCACTCTGTTCAAAGAGGGAACTTGAGTAAGGGTAGAGTGCAGAGTAGATAGTTATCGTGAACTATCGAGCTGGGAGATTTATTGTGAGTACTCTCGAGTCTGCCTTTATAAGTTGTTTGATGTGGAGTTTGCATCCTTAGGGATTCCAAAGCCTCTGCTCCTTTCTCCTCCAAGGGCAAGCTTTAAGGCACTTGCATCTATTGATCTCAGGGAAGGTCGTGGCGCATGCAGCACATTCGACACTTATCTAAAAACAGATTGAGATTGGAGGATGCGCTATGGATTGGCCGGGTGGCTGAGATCATCAAGCTTAAGATTTAGGTGGGTACAAGTACGTACAGGCACGCTAGAGGGTTATTGAACTGACGATTTGAAGGATTCTGAGCTATTTGAAAGCCCATTGCGCCATGTATTCACTACGAAACTTATTAGCATTGGATATTCCATCGCTTCTAACGACCCACCCGCATTGGATCCTTCGAGACGCCCGGACTCCCATTACTGTCTCTCGTCTTTCTCTCCTTACCAGCGCCCATAGTTCTTATGACTTCCGCCTTCTCTCTTACCTTCGCCTTTTGAAGCGGACGATCCTCAAATTCGTCGCTACTCTGATCCTCGTCACCACGCTCGTTGGAATTACTCTCCACCGCATCTTCCCCCTTCCATCCTCTCGCGATTTTCAACCCCTTATTGACGTTTTCTACCCTCTGTTGCGCTTCCCAGTTCAACATCGCACTCTCAATACACTTCCTTGCAAATTCTTCCCTCCTGCTCCAACATGTAGACTCACTCATATCTTGCTCCAACGGCATATTACCCAACACCGCAAACGCATTCAAAATAACCGCAACTCCACTATCCACCAACTTCTCTTGCACCGCACACGTCGCAAATTTACACTCAAGCTTGAGTTTCGGTTCATGCGGCATCAACTCTCGCATATATCTAACCACAAACCCTTTCGTGCCCGCATGATCCTGCGGCGGATCCTGCTTCGAGCAGTATATCGTCATGGCCGCCCCATTGCCCAACAACCCTACTTGTTTCTTCAGTTTTACCACGGCCAAAACCCATTGCGCGCCATCGACATCCATCTCTTGACGGAGAAACATGAGTCTATCTCAATTAGCAAGGTTCAACTTCAAAATAGTGTTTAAGGGGCCCACGTGTCTACAATTCCAGGTACCAAAGCCTTGGGTCTCTGTTTCGGCCAACTCCTCGTATCAACCAAACATACATTCTCAGGCCATAATTTCCGACACACCAAACTCGCGCGAATAGCATCCTCCTCCAAGTTCCTTCCGCGACGAAAAGTCTCCAAGCTAGCTCTTGACAACTGGACCGCGAAACCCGACTCTGCGACCGTGGCAATATCTCCAGGAAAATCGCGAAGCATGTCATCGATAGGGTCGTAGTTTAGAGCTTGGTGCATTGCTTCTCGGAGGCGCAGGAACGAGCCCATGGGCATGTTCTGGATAACATCTTTGGTGAGGACAGCATTGAGGACGATTGGTGAGGAGGTGAGTTGTTTTTGTTGGGTTGTGGAGAGGGTTGATATTGCTTGAAGGAATGCCATGGCGGTCTCTTCGCCGGCAATCGTGGGCTGGGGCCACTGTGGAGTACTTTCGTTGAACGCCATCGTTGTTTGTTGCGGGTAAGTTTGCGCTTCAAGAATTGGTTGGAGGCAGGGTTTGGGAAGTAAGCACTACTTGACCCCGTTTGTTGTAGGTGAATGCACAATGCTCTGTGATTAATATTGGTAGTTCTAAGTTTCCAAGTAAATTATTTATCCAGGAAGAGCTAAATGTCTTCACCGAAGCCTTGAGGCTGAGTTTGGAGTCTGCACGTCATCGATACCGTTTGTTGTCCGATTGTCTGTCTCAATGTAAGACAATGGGTTCTTCTCTAGCTAGACCAGCACTGAAAGTATACAATTTTCTCGACGCCGAAAAGTGTAAGTCTGTTCAACTGTATTAGACGGGTGAGAAAACGTTGAATTCCATCTCATTTCATCTGGTAGATTGTCGTCTTTTGTCCTTGGACTACGTGTACTGTTCTATAGGTTGATCGTCTATATGGACTCATTATCGGAGTCACAGTTGATTTTGCAACTATCAATTCTTCTCGTACAGGAACTGAGAACAAATTCTTTCGAATGTTGCCTCGCAGCGTTCAAGCAAAAACAGTAGCAAGCTGGCTTTTGTAAGAGGCTCGTACGACAGCTAGATAGTGTACATTGGCTGGCGACTCTTTTCCCATGGAATATTGAATATTAAAGAAAGTAGATTATAGGGGATGGGAGATGGAAGGCTCCATAGGAAGCGCAAAGGCATCTCCACCGGGGTTGACAGCTGTCTACCACGTGACATGCCCGCGGAAGCCCTAGGACTTCCCCACCCCCTATAGGTATCAAGTATTATCGTACCTCATTAAACCCTAATATTCCATGTCGCTATTGCAATTGCAAGCTCTCTACTTCTCATTGAAAAGAAATGAGTAGGTCTTATCTCCAAGTACGAAGAGTTCCAGTCCCAGCATTAGATGAGTTCAAGTATGAGATGAAAACGAGCTCAAACATGCAAAGGGCGCCAAGAAATCCTCGAAATAGGGGTATTGCCCAGAACATTTCATGCTCGAGATCAATTGCTTGGTTTCGATGAGTTGCGTTACGCTCGAGCGTTTTAGATGCTCTCAATGTTTCGAAACCGAAATTTGTCCCATCTAAACGAGCACTCTTTGCGAGAAGAACAACGATCAGAGATCTCAAAAGATCTCTGAATTATGCCTGCAGCAATATTTGAGGCGATCTCAAGATATGTTGGCCGGGTATGCACGAAGTTGAGTTTCTGATTGAATGGCGTTGCGATTAAGAAAATAAGCCACAAGCAACCCAAAACTCCCAGATTTACCACTACTTATGTTGCTTTCGACGCTACCCCTCTTCCTTTCTGCCCGTACCGCTAGCCGGACGACTTGATCTAATTTGAACGTTCTTTCGTTTTGGGCGGATGTTGAGCCGGAGCCTTTGCAACGTCACTTTCTGCAGTGCAACCTCTTAACCTACAGTGGCGTTTTCATAATATAATTTTCCAATCAGAGGAAGGACAAACTATTCAATAATCGGGTAAGGCTGAAGGTCGCTCTCATAATGGCGTCTTCGAGAAATCCCCTTGAAGATCTTCTTGAGCCTGTACGAATTATTCAAGATATCCTTGCTAAGGGCAATGAGATAGTAGAGAGTCATCGCGAGTAGCTAGCGAGCTTCTCGTCACCCTGCAACGAAGAAGGGATCAGGTAGAAAGCACGTCGACGCAACCCTACTACGAACTGATAACTACACGACAACAGAGTGTTGCGCTGGTGATGGAGGCGCAGTTGGTGGATGTGGGGTCGAGACCGAGCACGAGTTCGAGGAAGATCGTGTTGATCTATGATACGGAGTTTCCGGAGACACCGCCAATATTGGGGTTTGCGGGGTTCCAGATGTGCCATTAGTGTGAAGGGAGGCAGAGGTGCATGACGGGGAGAGTGAGCTGGAGAAAACTAAACGAGGAAGCAGGAAGAACCAAAAAGGAGGAGTAGAAGGGCAGAGGAATGGGGGCGGAGAGTGGATTGAAGTTGCGATTCGAGTTGAATTTGGTCTGCGATGTGATTGAGCCTTAATTCTGCTACTAGGCGGCTTTTATCAACAGAGGTATTGTTATGTGTGAGACTTCAAAAGCTGAAAGATAAGTTGAAAATGACCGAACTTTTGGTATTCCTGATTAGTCTCTTACAATCTGCACAAGCCACCCTAGATTTTCTGATTCAAAGTAGTGGTACCCCAAAAAATACTCGTCTCTAGCCCCTCTAAATCTTTCTGCTAGGCAATTGCATCCTAATGATGCCATTATCAATACCCGGCGCATACCTGACTTGACTATAAACCCTTCGCAACCTTCTTGCAAACAGCCTTATGCAATAGCCAATCCTCTTTCTGATGCTCTTTTCCACAATAAAACACCACCTTACACCTCGCACACCTAAATGTCTTTTCCGTCTTATTACAAACCCTACAAGGACCAACCTCCATTGTCTCCTTCGGCTTCACGATTCCTTCAGGCTGCTTCATTCCCTCCGCATCGGCCGACATTAAAGTCATAAAATCTTGCATTTGCTGCCGAGTCTTCAGGTCGCATTCAGGCTTGTCGCACATAGGAGCGACGTAAACGACGATGCTGGGGTCCAGGAGCACGTGCAGCCAGGATGTGGGCGTCATGGATACTTTGGTAGTTTTGGAGTTGCAGATACCGCATTTGGGCGGAGAGGCGGCGAGACAGGTGGCGTAGTGTTCTTGGGTGATGGATTGAATGCTACAGATATATTAATGTGGGGCATTTGATGGGGTACAGAGCTGGGCCCTTCATATCTATCTTATGTAGAGATGTTGAAGTTCTTTGAGGCAGGCTCGGGAACCGTGGATCAAGTCCCACGGTCAGGGAAGACATACCTCTCTACGAAGGTTTCCATGTATTGTGGATCACTTTGAGCCGCATTGGGGTCGGGAGTGACGAGGCTGCTGGGGAGATTGTGGGTGTATTTGAGCCGCCCTTTCTCACACATGAATTCGAACCTGACAGGTTTGGTCGCCATACCCAATGATGGTCTGGTATTTGTGAAGATGAACGGGGATCAGGAGTTGCGAGTCTCGTTTTTAGGGAAATATTCGAGCGTAGGGATGACGTCTGGGATGGAAATGAATAATTTCAGAGAGCTACTTATGCGGGAGAGGCTTGGTTCACATTGACCATGCGGAAAGCTTGCGGTAAATACGTGAGAGGAATCCACATAGGATTTGCAGTAATGGAAAAAAAGGAGCCAAAGACGAGATCGGAGGAAGGAACGACGTCAAACGACACGTGATTGCAGACCGCTTCGGCAGAACCACCTGAACCTCCCTCTTTCAACTCTATTCATCCGAAAACAACCCGCTGCTGTTATTATCTCGGCTACTCCGGGTCTCAGAACTACTATCCTATAGCTCACAAAAATGGGGTTTTTAGTGATATATCTCACGGATTCTTGCTCAGTGTGCAGGATCTCGAAACCATTTTTGGAGCCTACAAGAGTGAGAATGAGAAATATATGTACCTATCTGCTAAGCTCTAGACCCACTCTCTAGGTAAATAGCTTATGAGACACCGGAATTTGGGTTAAATTTAGTTAGATTCAGGATCAACCAAATCTCAAATTGACTTTACTTTTTGCTTACCTGAAATCAGCGAGAATAAGATGGCCATCTCCTTGATGAACACGCTACCATGAATATCAGAAAAAGAAATACAAGTGGAGATTCTCAGTTTCATTGAGTTATGAGATCCCATCACATGTCATACAGCCAGTGGAATATACCCAGCATCGATTTATCATCATTTATTTAATATTGAGACTTCAAATAGTATAGATACACCTCATCAACAAAAGAAACACTTACCAACTTACCTAAACCTCCACTCATCTTCATACAACTTACTCCTACTTGTCCTATCCGTCCATTGCGACGGACTTCTAGCAAACTTATCTCTCCTATTCACTGACTCATCCCTCCTATTCCTCATAAATCTTTCTTCCCTCTCCTTCATCGGCTCTGGTGTCGGTGGTCTTCCAAACCTTCCTCTCTCGTAATTCGCTCCCTCATCATCAAATATATTGAACCTCACATTTCCTCTTTTAACAGGTGACCTAGCTCCTCGAAAACTTGATGCTCGCGATGGGCTTCTTCGTCTAATTCGAGAGGGAGTGCGGTAATATCTTCCACGCGGAGGGCTTGGTAATCTTCCATATCGCCGAGGGGCCGTAGGAGTGCGGGAGTATCTTCCTTGCGGAGGGCTGACAGATCTTTGGTATCCGTAGGGCGGAGGATTAGGATTATCAAATTGTGGTCTAGAAGTAGGGCGGTTACCTACAGAATCGTAGTTAGTGCTGAGGCCACTGCTGAAGCCACTATTGAAGACACTATCATAGCTAGCCGTATGACCAGCTCCAAAGCCTCGTTCCGGAGATGCTGAATATCGGCCGTTACCGCCATAGCGGTCTCTATCCGGTGATGGAGCGTTTGAGCGTCGCCATCGAGGATCTGGTTCAGGTGAGCGCGAATATCTATCGTATGGATGTGACATTTCTTACATGAGCCGACTATTAAAGGATAGTTTAAAAAGGACTTGAACCTTAGAGATCTTGTGTAATGACTTAGATGCTTTTTGTACTTGGTACAGGCAAACTCTTTGTTCTGTGGCTCTTTAATTATTCATAATTCTGTTACTCGAGGATTCTTTTATTTTGTAGTGGCGTCTTCCATGGGCGCAAAAGTGGTATTAACTCTTTGTGGTCGAATAGTTTCTATCTTTCATGTTTGATTCAACTTAATTACTACACTCCTCTCTTTTGAACACTCTTTTGTAATATCCAAAAAAGATTTGGGGGTGGCTTTTCAAAGTCATCTTTGACCAGGTTTTATTACCGATCATCTTTACTTGTGGTTTTCCTTTACTATGTTGTCTTTGTTATTTCCCCTGGAAGTGGCCTAAAGTTGTTGAGATTAATTGTTCCCAACACATTCCTCAAAGGTGTCAAGTTATTCATAATGCAACATGTAGGATGTTAGCTGTGTGAAGATCCTCTATCGATCACTTAGTTAAGTAATGAATCAAGTCAGCTTCAGAATTTCAAATCAGCGTTGCGAATTGCTTCCAAGTTCCTTCTATCTCTTTCTTTGTCTAATTTGTAATTCATTAATGACTGCGTCACAGAGAAGTTTCTTTAATCTGAATCAGAAGCTTCAAAGAAAACGGAAGCCGAGGAAAGTAAATAACTAACATCCCTGCAAATCAAGAGTCTTATAGTGTTTCCCAATATCTAACTGTTTAATGCATTAGAAAAAAAAAGCCCTAGGGGTTTATTAATTATCCTTCAATTATTGTTAAACCTGATTTCTTCCTCCCCCCCCCCTACATTACAAATTTTCAATACATTACTAATATTCTTATAATTAGGAGAAGCACTGCTACATCTACAGCCCTATTGTGGCTGAAAAGTGCAGCTTTAGAAATCGATAAGCAGATCGAAATCAGCAGTCAACAGTCATCAGCGAATAGCTCATGAAGATACAATATTTCAGTCATACTGCACATTACTAAGCAATAAAGCAATATATGGAAAATCTTGCATTTGCCTCTCGAGAAGGTATCCATATGGGAAATTGTTTTTTCAAAGGCCAGCCAGATATCACCTGTGATGATTTGCAATAACTCTCACCACGTTTTGGTCCCCGTAACTTGTATGGACGTAAGAATCTGGCTGAGTTATTAGATGCATCTGCGGCTGCTATTTGAAGATCGCGTTTGCATATACATCCACCATCCGTAAATACCGTTCCTCCGAATCTCCTTTTTTTTCTTGGATAATGCACAGGGAGTCCATCTAAGTATACTCTACACCGGAGTATTGAGTTACAATCGGCACATGCAGAATGAAAAGAGGCAAATTCTTGAAAACAATACCAAGAAGGTGAGAGTTGTAGTTCTCAACTGTCGAATTAGCTGAAAACCACCCCGAAAATTACTCAGAGCGACATAACTTGAGTTGATATTACTCGGCTTAACGAGTTGTACATGGTGGGTATTTTCCACACGGTTCCAATACATTATGCGAGTCGGCGGTCTCTCATTTCCTTGCTGGTTGCATTCTTGGTGATTGCTCTACAAACACGTTTTAAACCAGCCTCTAGAAATAGAATGTTCAGGACGAAACTACGGCGCTTTAAAGGCAATATTACCTGTAGGTTTATCTGGCAATAAAGTCAGTTTAGAAGCAACGCTCCTCTAAGATTGATACCACCAGGTTTTAGTTTTCAGCGTAAAGTTGGGTCTCGGGATATCAGAGTCCTCTTCATGGTCTCATAATGAACACGCATGATAAATGAACCCTCGAATGAACCGCAGGTGGTTGCTATTATCTTTGCAGGATTTTGACCAGATACGATTTGGTATAACGACGAACTGGCTTTCGCACCAGGGGTTTTGTAGGTAGTTGTCAATCGACTCGGGACAGTCTAGATCCTCTAGTGTCAGGTTTCTCCTCGCCCATTTTGGCCATCCTGCCCGAATTGCAATACGCAGCTTGCCGCCTTGTTCAGTCGATTGGGAGAGAATTTGGTAGGACTCGTGATGCGGAATGACATCTTCTAACGGTTCTGACTTTTCTATGGTCAGGGTTTGTAAGCTGGTGTTCTGAAAAACCTCATAACGAGCCATTACGCTTAAATATAATTTAGCACATCAGGCCACGAGGACATAATCGGGAAGTTGTTCGAACTTGGGGATTTCCTCGGTTAAAGGTGTCATCCAGTTGCTGTAATGACAAGAGCTTAAGGATGATTCGATGGTGATGAGAGACAGTGAAATTAGAATAAAAGGATAAATTGTAAATTGTCTGAACTTCCTCAGCCAAAGTTTCAAGGGACAGGCTTCTAGGATTTTAGCCAAAGTCGAGTGGCGATGGCTGTGGCCAGCCATGTTGCTAAGCCCCAATTCCTACGCAATTGCAAGGCTAGGCTAAGATGGATTCCACGAAAAGACAAAAAGAGAAAGAGTTGTTGGAATTTAAGTCGGTTTCACACCGAACATTCTTTGATTTTGTTTCTGACCTACATTTTCGGGTACATTACAGCTAAACGTACTGTATCATAGACCCCGCATTCGCTAATCTCTCCCGCTCTAACCGCACGGAAAGACAGATCTTAGCGTTCTGACTTGTCTCTTCTCTTATGCGCCTGATCCTGTAAGAATAGCACAATTGCTTAGATAAATGACTACCGTACACTTAACGCAACACAAAACGATTCCATTTTCCAGGTATTGTATTTTTTTGAGTACATGCTACGGTGTTGGGATGGCTTGCTGCACAATTTTCTCATCAAAAATTCGAGACACCAAGATTTTAGTCCTCAGAACACAGCCAAGTCCTGTAATTGACTCACTCAATCCGTCTCCAGAGAACTGCCAGACCATGCGGGCCTTTGCAGAACGCGATTACTGTATGGGTTGAACTGGAAAGCGATTGGTATTTAAAGCTCATCGCCTGGACGCAGGCGGCTGCCTTGTGCCTCAAGCTTGAAGTGTGGCGCCCGCCAAGGCACCTCTGCACATTTCTTCTACAAGAAGGGCGACGCCCCGTAATCAAGTCTCAGAATTTTTACTACGAAAATAAAGCTCTGCACTAGCAATCCAAGCTATTCATAATTCAACTTGCACGAAGACCCTGCTCTATGGCCGAAGCAATTGCGCTTGCTGCCAGCATCATTGCAGTAGTGCAACTTGCTGACCGCATCGCCGGCGTCTGCAAATCACTCATCGAGACAGTCCAAGATTATCCGAGGGATTTGCGCCTTATATTTGTCGAGACGGGTTCGCTTAAGGTCATATTTGAAAGTTTGCGCTTCCTTAATGACAATGACCCGGCCGACTCAGCAACATTGCAGAGGCTCCGAGGCCCTGATGGACCGATAGAAGGGTGCAAAACGGCTATGGATCAGCTCGACAAACTATTCCCTCCACTTCCATTGCCTAGTTCGAAACGCAAGAGAGCGAATACCGAGAAATTGCAAACGGTTTTGACTAGCCTCGCCTGGCCTCTAAAGGCAGATACAGTATATGGCCACAAGTCTAAGCGAAAATTACTAAATTCGCGAATTTTTGCGTTTTCTACTTTTATCTTCTTTTATATTACTATATTTAGAGTATTAGAAATACTATATCTGTTTTTGTATAAGATATTTTCTAATAAATAAAGTCAAGTCTATTTTACTAAAGATTATAAAGTTTATTAGTATAATATTAAAAAAATAAAAGATTTTTATAATTTAATTTTTAAAAGTATTATTAGTATATTTAAAAACTAGATATTTTGTATTTTATATCTATATATTAATATATTCTTTATACTTTTTATATATA
>Ga0182030_10004379_pt1 | contig 30158 bp, 23 predicted proteins | sample 812S3MmetaG_FD_121299 | JGI IMG/M metagenome (GOLD analysis project Ga0182030, IMG submission 121299) | Permafrost microbial communities from Stordalen Mire, Sweden - 812S3M metaG (Illumina Assembly) | ecosystem: Environmental > Terrestrial > Soil > Wetlands > Permafrost | place: Sweden...
CATTTTTCGCCGCCGCGCACGGCGTTGTCTTCAATCTTCGACATGTTGGCGTAGTTCAGCAACAAGCCGTGATCGCGTGCGCCGTCGGAAGAATTGTCGTGAATGTTCAAACGGTCAGAATACATCATCACATATCCGACTTCATTGCCGGTCGAGACATTCTCCGCCACTTCGCTATCATTGGTGTACATGAAATGGATGGCGAAACGCACGTCGTTGAACCTGTTGCCGCGAACGATATTATGGTTGCTTGTCACTGAAAAAACGCCGTCGCGGCCAAAACGAATCTCATTGTCTAGAATTGACGAACCCGGCGTGTTCCATAGTGAAACCGCGGCGCCGCGTTCGCTCACCCTCAGCCGTTTCAGGCCGGCTATTTTGTTGTGACGGACAAGGGCGTCACGCGGCCCATCCAGATAGATCGAAATCAGGTTATCCTCGAAAACATTCTCCTCGATCCGCGCGCGGTCGCCTCCCTTGTCAACGAAAACGCCGGAATTCTTGTCGATCAACGTCAAGCCGGAGCGACGGATCGTCAGGCCGCGCAAAGCGGCGTCCGCCGCATTGATCGTGACGACGCTGCCGCTCTCCCTGCCGTCCAGAATGGCGCCGGGCGCGCCCTCGATGGAGACGCCCGGATGATCGATGACGACATTGCCCTTGAAGATGCCTGGCGCGAGATGAAGCACGTCGCCCGGCGCGGCCAGCGAGATCGCGTTTTGAACGCTTTCGCCCTCCGCGACGGGAATGACGGCCGCTCGCGCTCCCGCCGCCGAAGCGGCCATGGCGATGAACGCCATCAAGAAGTGGATGCGCGGGCGGCCGCTCATGCTCAGGCCTTCTTGGGATGAACGAGCATGCGCCCGGCCATTTCCATATGCAGGGCGTGGCAGAACCACTGGCAATACCACCAATGCACGCCGGGACGATCTGCGGTGAACGTCACGGACGAAGTCATCTGCGGGCTGATCTCCATGGCGATGCCATAGCGCACCATGGTGAAGCCGTGCGTCAGGTTTTCGATGTCGTCCATGTTGGTCAGGAAGACGGTGACTTCGTCACCTTCGTTCACGTCGAATTTTTCGAGACTGTAATTCGGCGCGTTTGAATGCATGTAAACACGCACTTTGTTGCCATCGCGGATCACGTTGGCGGCTTCCTCCAGCTTTACCCCGTCTTTCGCCGCCCATTTGCGGGCGTCTTCGAAGGACGGGTCATCGCGCTTGTAGATGCTGATCGGATTGATCTTCGAGCGGTGCACGATGCACAGGTCATGCGGTTCGGCGAAGGCCGCTCCGTCATGCACGATTTTCATCTCGTCGCCGGAAATGTCGATCAGCTGATCATTGTTCGGCTTCAGCGGGCCGACATTCAGGAACCGATCTTTCGAGAATTTATTCAGGGACACCAGCCATTTTCCGTCGGCTTCCTTCGTCTCTCCCATAGAAGTGTGATTGTGGCCCGGCTGGTAGTGAACGTCGAGTTTTTGCAGGATCGGATTGACCTTCTCGCCAGTGAAGGCGCGTTTGGCCTTATCGATGTTCCATTTGACCATCTGACTATCGATGAACAGCGTCGTATAGGCGTTGCCATGCGCGTCAAAGGCCGTGTGCAATGGACCAAGACCAAGCTCCGGCTCGGCGACGATCACGTCGCGTTCCTTGATCTTGGAGTCGAACAAATCGTCAAGCTTGCGCACATCGATCACGCTCACTGTCGGCGAGAGCTTGCCGTTGATCACGACATGAATGCCATCGGGCGCGGTATTGACGCCATGCGGCGAATTGGGGATCGGAATATAGCGGGTATATTTCGAGCCATGCCGCCCATCGACGATTTTCACGCCGTTGGTGACCTTGTAATCTCCGTCCTTGACCGCCTGTTCGATGCGCTTGATGTTGAACACGACCGCCCAGGCCTGCTCATGGTCGGTCATTGAAGCGACCGTCGTTCCCTTGGTCGGATTGTAGCATGACGAAAAGGCATATTTGCCTTGGTAGTCGCAGTCGGTATTGTCGAGATTGCCATCGACGAGCACCTGCCATGCAACTTCCATCTTGTCGCCGTCGATCGCTGTGAAAACCGACCAGTAGTTCTTCGGGTCGTCGAGGTCGGCGCCTTCATTCGGAATCGGGATGATGTGTTCGCTATTGGCGAAAACATAGCCGGTGCGCGGATATTTCTGCGGACGGAGGCCATGAATGTCCGAGGCGTTGGGAACTTCGATGATCTTGTCGGTCTTGAAAATATCCAGTCGGATTCGCGCCACGCGGCAATTGGCCTTGTCGTTCACGAACACAAATCGGCCGTCATAAGTACCGTCGGTGAAGGACACATGCGGATGATGCGCATCGCCATTGAGATAAACGCCGCCGCGCGTCTCCAGATATTTTTTCGTGCTGGGCGTCAGCCCTTCGGTCATGATTTTGCGGCTCTCATTGGTGAGCCCCCAACCCGTCGCGGAGCAACGGTTGAACACGGGAATGCGCACCAGTTCGCGCATCGACGGAATGCCGAACACGCGGACTTCGCCGGTCTGGCCGGAACTGCCGAATCCGTAATATTCATCGAGATCGCCGGGCTTGACTTCGGCGCTTTGCGAGCTTGTCGTTGCGGCTTTCGCCTGCTGGACAAAATTCACATAGGCGGTGCCGCCGGACATGGCGGCGGCGCCGACGACAGCCGTGCCGCCGAGCAGCCCGCGACGGCTGAGAGCCCCACTGTCTGAAGCTTTTACGTCAAGGGCTTTGGGATCTGTTTCGTGATCGCTCATTTTGGTCTCCTGTTAAATGGCTGCGCGACGCGGAGCCAAGCTGAAAAAAGGGCTGCTTAGGGCTCCGCGCCCTCGTCGGTTCGCTGCGCCGAGATTTTTTGTCTGGGAGGAAGGGCGGGCGCAGGCGCGGCAGGAGCGTTTTTGGACGATGCGGCGTATTTCTCGCGCTTCAGTCGCCGCTGGATCACGACCGGACATTTCTGGTCATGGTGGTAGAGCATCTGGCAATGCAGGCACTGGATGCATTCGTTGGGGTTGATATGACCTTCGGGATGGATCGCCTGAACGGGGCATTCGTTGCCGCAGCGCTGGCAGGGACTGCCGCATTCGCGGTAACGCCGCAGCCAGTCGAAAAGGCGCAGGCGCGCCGGGATCGCCATGGCCGCGCCCATTGGGCACAGATAGCGACAGAAGGCGCGCTCGACGAACAGGCTGGAGCCGACCATCGCCGCGGCATAAAGGACAAAGGGCCATTCACGCGCAAAGCGCAGGATGATTGCGGTCTTGAATGGTTCGACCTCGGACATTTTTTCCGCGAGGCCGAGATCGCTCAGCGAAATGCCGAACAGCACCAGAAAGATCATGTATTTCAGCGCGGTCAAACGCTGATGGACGCCAAAAGAAATCTTCAGCTGAGGTATTTTCAGCTTTTTTGCCAGCCGGTTGGTCAATTCCTGCAAGGCGCCGAAAGGGCAGAGCCAGCCGCAATAGGCGCCGCGATTCCAGAACAGGATGGAGGCGGCGGCGGAGAACCACAGGATGAAGATCAGCGGCGCCATCAAAAAATAGTCCCAGCGAAAATCCGTCCGCAGGGCGCTGAGAAAGGCCAGGACATTGACGACGGAGAGTTGCGCCTGCGCCAGCCAGCCGATCCAGACCAGAGTGAAGATGAGAAAGCCGAGACGTAGCCGGTCATAGAAAACCGGGCGCCGCACGAGCCAGTCCTGGAAAAAGAAGATCACCGTGAGCAGGCCAAGAGCGCTGACCAAGATGCTGATGTCGACGATCTTGGCGCGCCACATGGCGTGCCACATCGGGGGCTCTGATATATCGGCGGAGGCCGCCCCCGATGGCGCAGCGGTTGTTTTCGCGACCGATGGAGACTGCGCAAGCGGTTTGAGATAGGCGGTGGGCAAGTCGTAATTGACGTCGAAGGTCAAAAAAGCCTTGTCGCGAGCGCCATAGGCGCGCTGCGCCAGCAATTGCAGGCGCCAGGGCTGGACAGGATCGAAGGCGACGCCCGCGGGAACCCGAAATAGATCGACGTCGCGAAAGTTTGGCGCGCCCGGCGTCCGAATATCGCCGAGCCGCGTATGGTCGTGGTCGCGGAAATGGATACTGCTCTCACCCTGCAAGACTTCGAACCGGTCAAAAATGCCGCCGCGCACGTAGCCGGAGCCCTTGAAAGAATAGGCTCCGTCGGAGGCGACAAGAATAGCTTGTTGGCCAGGAGCGAGCGTCTTTTGAAGCGCGGCGAATCCGTCCTCGCCGAGGAGGCGTTTGCCAATCGTCGGGATGGAGATGGGAGCGACGTAAAGATCGATAAACACGGCGGCGGGATCTTCCGCTTCCGGATGCTCGACGCCATTCTGGTTGCCGGCGCGTTTGAAAGCTTCGGTGACATCGCCGACCGACAGGCTCAACCGACGCACCGCGCCTTCCTCGACTAACGCATTCCAATCGGCGGGCGCTTCACGCGCCGGGTCGAGATGGCGCGCCGCCGTTTGCGCGGCAATCGGACCGCCCATCCCTTCGGCCCGGGCGACCTTGGTCGCCGCCCTCACCATGCTTTCGGCTATGACGGTCACGGTCACGGTCGCGCCGCTGACAATATCCACGTCCGGCCGCTCGGATGCCGCGGCGTGGCTCGTCGCCAGCACATCGCGCCCGACATAACCGCGAATGAAGGTTGTTATGCGCTCCAGCGGAATGCCGACTAGGACGATCGGCTCATGATGCGCCATCAGGCGCGCGCCGGATATTTTGCCTTCGGTCGAAAGACCTTCGAGAATCTCGATCGGCTGACCGGAATAGCCCGTCGAATTCACCCAATCCGCATTGACGAAGGCGTAGCCGAGCAGCCGCTCCCCTGCGAAAACTTTGGTGAGCGGCGGCTTATCTTGCACCGGTCCATAGTGATCCGCGCCAGGGACAATTTCCGCAGCCGGAACCTGCGCGATATATTTTTCCAATTGGCTGTCGAGAGCAAAACTTGGGCTGGTGGCTGTCGCGCAGAGGAGCAACCCGAAGAAAGTGTTGAATTGTTTTCCAAGAAACCGCACGAGATCATTCCGATCTGCTGTCAACATCGACTCGCGGCAAAGCTTTCTCGCGCAGGGCGCGCGAAGTGTTTTGTGCCGGATGGGGAACGCGGCCGACAGCGTTGCTGCGCGGCCGCTGGCCGATTTACTTAAGCGTGGCGAGATAGGCGATCACATTGGCGCGATCTTCTGGATTCGGGAGGCCGACAAACATCATTTTAGTGCCAGGAACCGTCGATTTTGGATCCGTCAGGTAGACGTCGAGTGTCGCCTCATCCCAGGTCTTGTTGGCGTTTTTCATGCCTTCCGAATAGGTGTAACCGTCCACGGAGGCCGATTTGCGGCCAACGACGCCGAACAGCGAGGGGCCAAGCCCATTCTTCCCCGCGACGAAAGTGTGGCAGACGGCGCATTTGAAGGAGACGTGCTTCCCAGCATCGACGTCAACGGCACTCGCGGTGGATGCGAACCCGATTATGGTGAGAGCCGCTGCGAAGACAATCGCAAGTTTCATTGGGTGGCCTTTCCAAAATGCACAGCGAAATACCGCAACGCCGCTCAGTGGCAGACGAACGAGAGGTCGTCCGGCTTCGCGTTTTTGTAGCCTCCGAACGGCGGAGACAACCCGTCGTTCGAATGTTTCGTCCAGCTGTTTGCGAAACCGCAAATTCAGCGAAGATTGATAGCGGAATCGCGGGATCGACGCCCATTGAATGAGCCTCGTTTAAGGTCTCATTTCGTCGAAAGCACCCCATCTGATCCCGCGTAATAAGTTGCGTCAATAAAATTCGACCAGGTTCGCCTCCGCCTGATAAAGGTCAGGCGTACGGAAAAATATTTCCGCGCGCACCTTGCGATTAGTCAATTTTCCAGCGGGAAATGTCTTCCCTCAAAGCGGCGGACGACAATCGGGCTCGCTGGATTTCCCACGCGATACCGCCCGCGGCTAGCGTCGCTTTAGTCGGGAGAAGCGGAATGCAATAACTTGATTGCTCTTTCTTCAAAAAAGCGACTGGCCTTCTGCCACTGGCCGACATGCGGTGTAACCGAGGCGAACTGCCGGATCAACACCCGGAGTTTGCTCGTTTGGCATTGTACGGCGACGAGCCGGGCCTCCAACTCGACATGACGGTCAGCGTTCAAAAATTCACCGCTTCGTCGGATGCAAACGCCGAGGCAAGGTTGTGGCGCTTCGACTAGTCCGCACGTCAAGCATTGCCAAACGATGGCTGGCTCGACTTCGGTATTGAGCGCATTTGGAGGAGTTTCTTCATTATTGTCCGCGGAATGGAAAATTTTGCGCGCCTGCGCCTGGAGACTGCGGTAGGCGCTCTCGAAGTCGCTTTGCATTTCATCGAGCGCGCCAATTTCTCGAACTAACGCATTGAGGCGTTCCGCCTGCTCCCTCGCTGTTTCAAAAATTCCGAACAATTGCGCGTATTCATCTGCGCTGATGATTTCGACCTTCCGATAAGCGCATGAGCCGGTGCAGAATGCGGAATTCCCCATGGCGCCGCAGCCAATGCAGCGCCACAGAACAAGGCATTCCGGCAGATCGCCTGTTTCAAGTTGTCGTTCCGATTTGGCGACTTGCATTTACGACGCGTCCTCAAGCTTTTGCGGGTCGACCGCCAAGTTTATCCGTTTTGCAGGTTGTCACGAACAGGCTCGATGAACCTTCGTTCTCGACGCGCTGCCGGATAGCGCCGACAAATTTGCTGATCGGATGGAAGTTTGCTGAGGCGCAAAGATTTATCGTTGCCGAGGCGCAAACATTGGGCATGCCGATTGGCGTTTTCTTTGCTCGTAGGAGGCAGGCGATGACAGACTTGGACGTGCAGGGATTGATTTTTGGCGACACGCCAATTGGTGAAATCGCGGTGCGACTTCCGGGCGCCACCGCCATATTTCGCAAGCGCAAGCTGGATTATTGTTGCGGCGGCGCGACGTCACTGGCCGAGGCTGTCGAAAGACGCGGCATCGACCTTGCCGAAGTCGAGCGCCTACTCGCCGAGCTGATTCCGCGGCCCACTGACGTGCCAGAAGACTCGAAAAAAATCATCGATTTGATCGTTTCCCGCTATCACGACACGCATCGGCGCGAGTTGCCCGAACTTATTCAATTGGCGCGGCGCGTCGAACGGGTACATGCGGGACATCCAGATGTGCCGAACGGACTGGCTGAATTTTTGGAACAGATCAACGAGGACCTTGGCTCGCATATGCAGAAAGAGGAACTTGTTCTTTTTCCAATGATCCGAACGGGGCATCCTATGGTCAGCGCGCCGATAGCCGCAATGCAAGCTGAGCACGTCGATCACGGTCAAGCTCTGGAAGAACTTTCGGCGCTCACCCATGACATGCAATCGCCGCAGGGCGCCTGCGGTTCCTGGCGCGCGCTTTATGTTGGCCTGCGCAAGCTTTCCAACGATTTGATCGAGCACATCCATATCGAAAATAATATTCTTTTCCCGCGCTTTGCGGGTTGAGCGGCGACGGAAAACTCGCCGCATCTGCCCGAAACCTCGGCCAATGCGCCGACGACCCTGAGGGAAGCAATTTGATGCTGCGAACAGAAACGGAACAAGCTCGACAGGCGCCGCCGAGCAAAGTCGATGACTTGTGGGATCATCCGCTGTGGGTCAACTGTCGGGAGTCGACGATTGAACGGCTGCTGCAACAGAGCGTCAGACGAAACTTTTTACCAGGCGCGATTATCGCGCAAGAAAAGGCCTCGGCCGATTTTCTGCATGTGGTGATCAAAGGCACGGTGGAGCTTTTCGCGCGCTATCGAAAACAAGAGACCGAATTTGCCCTGATCGAGGCGCCGCACACCTTCATTGTCGCGGCAGTCATCCTCAATCGGTTCAATCTAACTTCCGCGCGCGCGCTCCAAGCCTCTGACATTTTGATGATCCCTGCCGGTTTGATGCGCGAGGCATTCGATCGCGACGAAATTTTTGCGAGAAGAATGGCGAACGAACTGGCTCATTCCTATCGAACGGTCACGCGAGAAGTCAAAAGCCAGACGCTTCTCACCGGCATCGAACGTCTGGCGAACTGGCTTCTGGAGCGTGACGCTGAGTCCGGCGGGAGGCATGGATTTGTAATTCCGTTCGAGAAGAAGGCTCTGGCGGCTCGACTCGGCATGGTTCCCGAGGTGCTCTCACGCGCGTTCGCTTGTCTTGGCAAATATGACGTTCGCGTTCGCGGTGCGACGGTTGAAATTCGCGATCGCCCAGCGCTTTACCGCCTTGCTCGGCCGAAGCCGCACTTTTACGATCCGAAAGAGTAAAGCTTGAACTATCTTGAAAATAGCCAGTGCTTGGGCCTATTCCGGAAGCCGCCGGCCTTTTCAGCCTGCGCGGTTGTCTTGCGACCTTGCCGCGCTCATGCCAAGAATGAGCCCTAATGACCGACGTCATAAATTGCTCGAATCGATGGGACGTTGGTTGCGTCGCGATCGGGCTATGGGCGTTCGGAATCTTTGTTCGCAAAAGCAAAATCAGTTGGCGGACCATGTTCGCCGGCTTCGCCGCTATCGCGCTTGTCTTGCAAGGCCTGAGTTTTTATGAGCCCCGCCAGCATGCGCTTTCGGCCGCCGAAGCAGCTTATGCTGTCCTTACCGATTTACCCGGCGCGGCAAGCGCTGGAGCGATCCTTTGCCTGAACAGCGACGAGGACTTAAACGGCAAAGCGCCGGTTCATAACCATGGCTCGGGCTCCTGCCCGATATGCCAAATCATTGGCTTCAGCCTGGACGGCGCACCGGGAGCTGAGCCGCTTGTCCTGCCGATGTGGTGCATGTCGCAGGTCGTAACCGTTCCTGCGCGCGACGCCGCGCCGCTTGCACCGGCGCGCATTTCGGGCCGGCCTCGGGCGCCCCCAGCCATCGTCTGAACCGCCGCGCTTTGTCGCGCGGATCGCTGGCGTTGTTCCTGCTTCGCAGCACCGCGCAGGCGACGCCGACTTGCCCTGCAAGCCGCCGCGTCCTCCCGTCAAATTCCGCCCGCACGTAATCCGATCTGGCGATCGTGGGCGGCGCAGGTCGAGCGTTAAGGTTCTACCATTCCAACCCAATCCGAGGTCCAAATATGGCTCTTCATCCAAATCATGGTCTGGGAGGCGTCCTCGCCGCCGCGCTGCTCATTGGCGCTCCTCCGGCGCTAGCGCACACGATCGTCGGCGATCGCGTCTTTCCAGCGACGCTGACCATCGACGATCCCGGCGTCAACGACGAACTGGCGTTGCCCGCCTTCGCTTATATGACCGCCGCTAATCCGAACGGCTCTACGGGGTCGATCTCCTACACGCTCGGCTGGGAATATGCCAAGACGATTACGGCGGATCTAGGATTTTCCGTCGGCTCGAATGGGTACACTTGGCAGAAAAGGCCAAATGCCCATGGCTGGGCCGATATCGAGACACAGCTGAAATATGTTTTTTATCAAAATGCCGAGCACGAATTCATCTTCGCCGGCGCGGTAAATGTCGAATGGGGTAATACCGGCAGCCCACAAAGCGCCTCGCTGCCATCGACACCATTCAGCACCATTACGGGAAAACTTTACGCGGGCAAAGGATTCGGCGACGCTTCGGCCGACTGGCTGCGTCCCTTCGCCATAACCGGAGAGGTGGATTGCAGCGTCCCGACGGTTACGAACAACGCCGACGGCAGCATGAACCCGACCACGCTAACCTACGGCGCGACGTTGCAATACAGTTTGCAATATATGAACTCGCACGTTCAGGAGGTTCCTGACGCCTTCAAGAAGCTCATCCCCGCGTTCGAAGCCATATTCACCACGCCGGTTTTGAACATCTCCACGCCGATCCCCGGCAATTTCTCGCCGAGCGCGACTACCGGTGTGGTCGGCCCTTCGGTCTATTACATCGGCCAATATTTCGAGATCGGCGTCATGGCGCAGATACCGGTCAATTCCGCCAGCGGCAGCCACGTGGGCGCGCTGGCCGTCGTGGATTTCTTCCTCGACGACATCGCTCCGGAGTCTTTGGGTAAACCTTTGTTCGGGGCGGCGCAGGCGCGCAGCGGACATTATTGAGGGGGCAATAAATGAAACAGGTTCGAATCTTCATTCTGGCGGCTTTCGCTTGCGCCTTGGCGGCGACGGCGGCTTTCGCCCATGCTTTCCTTGACCACGCCGCTCCGGCAGTAGGATCGACCGTCAAGGGCTCGCCCAGCGAGCTTGAACTGAGCTTTACGCAAAACATCGTCCCGGCCTTTTCAGGCGCGGAGATTGCGTCCGCCGAGGGAGGAGCCATTCCGGCCGGTAAGGCGAGCGTCGATTCCGGCAGCCCGAACGTCATGCACGTGCGCATCGGACGCGCATTGAAGGCGGGCGTCTATCTGGTGAGCTGGCACGTCGTGTCGATCGACACCCATCGCACTTCTGGGACTTATAAGTTCACCGTCGCGCCGTGAGGCGCATTTGGGATTGAACAGGCTTAACGGCGGCTCGATCCCGCTGACGGGGTCGGAGCATTCGCGCGGCGCAGAAATGGAAAATTTGAAATGGAGGGCATGGATCACGCTAGCGGAACCGAAATGATCACGATTTTTCGTGTCCTCGTCCTGGCGCGCTGGATCCATTTCTCATCTGTATTCGTATTGTTCGGTTCTGCGTTTTTCTGGTTCTACCAGGACAATGGATTGCCTCGCGCGCGTTGCGCGACCGCGAAATTGCTGTGTATAGCCGCGCCGATCGCGGCTTTTACCGGATTGGGCTGGCTGGCGGGGATCCTCGCCAATATGACGGGCGGCTTCAGCAATGTCGTCAATCTCGAAACGCTGCGGTTGTTCTTCTTCGAAACGCAGTTCGGCGCCGTCGCCTTTTTGCGCCTGATGCTGCTTGGGGCCGCAGTTTTGGTCGCTCTCATGCCATGGCGCAACAAGGCTTGGTTCTCGGCGCATCTGCATATTGGCGCCCTACTGTTGATCAACCAGGCGTGGCTTGGACACGCTGCGGAGGGTGGCGCAGGACTCCTCGGTGTCTTGATGATCGTCGCCTACTGCATCCATGTGATTGCCGCTGGCGCCTGGGTCGGAGGTCTTCCGCCGCTCCTCTTCGTGTTAGACGAGCTGAGAGGTTTGCGTCACGATCAAACGCCTGAGCGAACGCACCAGGTGCTGTCGCGTTATTCCGTCATGGCGATCGCGGCGGTTGCTTTGATCGCAGTCAGCGGAATAGCCAATGCAGAGTTTCATGTCCGCGGCTCTCCAGATGCGTTGTTGCACACGGACTATGGAGTCGTCCTGTTCACCAAGGCGATTCTTGTCATCGCTATGCTGGCCCTGGCTTTTTTCAACCGCTACGTCGCGATGCCAAAGTTGCGCGCCGTCGCGAAGGAGCGCGACGGGCAGACCGCAAAACTTCGCGCTTCCGTGGCTATGGAGCTTGTGCTGGGCATTTTGGTTCTTTGCGCTGCGGCGCTGCTAGGCGTTACGCCGCCGCCGCAGTGAAAGGGGCGAAAGCACATAGGCAGTCTCAAGAATGCGTCTCACCAAGCCGGTCGAGCGCGTCGTCGAGCGCGACGCCGGTGAAGTGAAACGCCAGAAGGACTTGATCATCGATCTTTTCAACGATATCCGCGTCCAAAAACGACAAACAGCACGCCGAGTTCTCTGAAGCATCGCCGAAACGCAGTCGGTCGCCAACCTCCACGTTTCCCGCTGAACGAATAAGGGCGCGCCAGGAGTTGCCACCTGCCTTCGAATGCAGAAGCACTTCCACCCGAACCGTTGTTTCATTGCGGACGCGCACGCCGTTAAGACGAAGTTCGGATATCATTTGCCGTGCTCCCAGCGAATAACCTGCTTGATTGTATCGTGACAATTACGCTGGTTCGGCCGAAGCCCCATCCCGCTTGTCAGACGGCTTGGCTGTAAGTCCGTCCGCTGTGGTTTAAGTGCGCGTCGAATGCGGACGCGACGGTGCGAACCAGAATGCGCGAATTCGGCGCCACCCTAACCACATTTCCTTCCACGGTAACGATTCCGTCCGACACGAGCGACTGAAGGCGCGGGGCAGTGAGCATAACGGTTTCGGGTTCTATCTGATGACGAGCACAGATTTGATCGACGTCCACCATGAAGTCGCACATCAAACGCTCGATCAATTCAGCCCGCAGCCGATCGTCCGCCGTCATCCGATACCCCTTGGCGGCCGGAAGCTGACCGTTGAGGACGCTCTCACCATAACGACCCAAGACAACTTCGTTTTGCACGAACCCTTGCGCCAGACGGCTGATCGCCGATGCGCCGAAACCGATCAGAATGTCCGAGGGATCTGTTGTGTAACCCTGAAAGTTGCGGTGCAGAAGGCCAGCCGTTTGCGCTCGAACGAGGCTGTCGTCCGGGCGAGCGAAATGATCGAGGCCGATGCGCTGGTAGCCCGCGGTCACCAGGGTTTGTGCGATCGCTTCGGCCTGATCATGGCGAGCCGCACCATCGGGAAGCGCGGCTTCGTCGATTTTTCGCTGATGCTTCTTGAACGTCGGTATGTGCGCGTAGCCGAACACCGCGAAGCGATCTGGCCTTAAGTCTATGCATTGTTCGACAGTTTCGACGCATGACTGGACGGTCTGATGGGGAAGGCCATAGATCAAATCAAAATTAACGCCGTCCACGCCGGCGGCGCGCAGCCCGGCGGTCGCTATTGCGGTCTGCTCGACGCTCTGGACACGATTGATCGCTTTCTGCACTTTGGGGTCGAAGCTTTGGACACCGAGGCTTGCGCGGTTGACGCCAGCTTTTCCTAGCGCCGCAATCATGTCGCCGGTCAGCCTTCTGGGGTCGATCTCGACGGCAATCTCTGCATCTGCCGCAATTCGAAATCGTTTGCCGAGCAGGCCAATGAGGTCGCCGAATTCCTCAGGCGCTATGATGGTCGGCGTGCCTCCCCCGAAATGCACATGCCGGACAGAAAGAGGCCTTACGAGCTTTTCGGAAACCAGTTCGATTTCTCTTCGCAAGACGGTCAGGTAGTCGCTGATCGGAGCATCGCGCTGAGCAACGGTAGTGTGACAGCCGCAGTACCAACACATGGATCGGCAAAATGGAACATGCAAATATAGCGATGCTATCGCCGCTGTTTCGATCGACGAAAGCCAGTCACCATGGGTTGCTGCGCATACCGCGGTCGTGAACTGGGGCGCGGTGGGATAACTGGTATATCGCGGCAATCGTTCTTCGCGGTAATGGTCACGGTCCTTTGACTGGGAGGGATTTGAGGACATTCGTGACTCCTGAAAACTGCTTGTCAAAGCGACAGACAACGAGGCGAGGGGCCGCCATGGTCTCGCGAGAGCGACAGTGGCAGAGTGCGCAAACACCTGAGTTGCGGCTATTGGTCAGTCATACTCCCTCAGGAATGGCACTCGTTGTTCCGCAACAATCTACCTGGAATTCAAAAGTCCTGCGGCCTTCCTCAAGCTGCACAATTGTCGGAAATGGCGCTAAGCGGCTGCTCGAATTGCGCACCCGCAAAACCATCCTTTGACCAAACGATCTTGGCGCGCGCGCGGGCTTGATCCTCAAATTCCATGACGAAGCGATCTCCATCCCAGAGTTCGCCAACCATGACGAATTTGGCGCCGGTGTCCGAGATGTCGATCAAGGTCGTTTTGAAGCTGCGACCGTCGCTGAGAATGACGGCTCCTTGTGTTGAGCGGCGGCGAACCGCCAAACGACGATCCTTGACGTCCTGCGTCACCTCGACGAGGAACGCGTCGACAGCTTCGGCCAATTTTCGTGTCGACTTGGATAGCAGACCGGTCGCGGCAGTCACTTTCCCCGCTTCATTGTTCGTTTCGCCAATGACATCGGCGACATCTGCGATGTTGCCGGAACTTGTCGCCGAACTGTCCGATGCGCGTGATATGGCGCAGGCGATTTCGTTGGTCGCCGCGCTTTGCTGCTCGACAGCCGCAGCGACGGCGATTGTCATTGTGTCGATCTCCGACACAACCGTAGTAATGGACCGAATTTGCTCGGCGGCGTCCTGCGTCGCCGATTGGATCGCCGAGATTTGCGTCTCGATTTCATCTGTCGCTTTTGCTGTCGCCCCCGCCAGGGTTTTCACCTCGGAAGCGACCACGGCAAAACCTTTGCCTGCGTCGCCCGCGCGAGCCGCTTCGATAGTTGCGTTCAAAGCGAGCAGGTTGGTCTGATGGGCGATCGTGCGTATTATGCCGACGATTGCGCCAACCTTGTCCGCCAGTTTGACGAGACCAGAGACGTTGGCTTCTGTGTTGCGAGCGAATTCCGTCGCCTGTCCCACTCGGTGGCTCGTCCCATGAACCTGTTTCGAAATTTCGGAGATGGATGCGGTAAGCTCTTCAGCCGCGGCAGAGACGGCGTGAATGTTGCCCGACGAGTCGGAGGCCGCCATTTTAGCGGCGCCAGCTGTCTGGTCGGCACGGAAAGCGACACCGGTGAGGGCGTTCGCCGTCCCATTCATGTTTTCCGCCTCGGAGTCGACCGAGGCTACGACTTCAGCGATGAGCGCCCGGAACCGGCCGATCATCTGTTCGAGAACCGTCTGGCGCCGAAGTTCGTTCTGGCGCTCGCGGCTTGCCGCGTCTTCCAGGCGCGCGCGCTCGATGGCGTTCTCGCGAAAGACCGCGATAGCGCGAACAATCGCGCCAATCTCGTCCTTGCGGTCCCCGTCCATTTGTGGCGATGCCGTATTCCCCCGTGCCAAAAGCGTCATCTGCGTGGTCAGCGTTTTGAGCGGATGCGTAATTGAAATTGCGACTGCGTGCGCGGCGAGCGCGGCTGCGGCTGATAGCGCAAGGACCAGCGCCATTGTCCACGTCAGCCTGTCCCTGGCGGAGCTGGCGGCCGAGCTGACCACTTTGGTCAGTTGTGCGGAAAAAGCATCCTCCAACGTCTTGATAGCGTCAATGCGGACGGTTGAGGCGCGAAACCATTCCAGGGGGTCAATTCCTGTGTCGCCGGCAAGGGCTGCTTGCTTCGCGAGTTCACGTATTTTCTGGACCGCTTTCTCCGGCAAGGATGCCGTGAACTGATCGAGGTTCGCCACTTGCCCGGCGTCGCCAAAGCGGCGCGCCATTTCGATAAGACTGTGCTGAGCCGCACCGAACGACACAAAGCGATCAAATTGGTTCTTGTCAAAGCCTGTCGGCGTAAAGGCGCCCGCACCAATGGCCCGTTCGAGGCCCGCGGCCTCTTTCGCGCGAAGAATGCTGCTGTACGCAATGACTGCGCGTGCGGTTGCGCCAACCTGCGCGTCACGGGTCAAGGCTTCGATTGGCGCCATGGTCGCTTCGATCAGGCCCGTATAGCCGGCAATGGCGGCATCCGGATCGATTGCGCCTGCGGTGACGGACCTGCGTATGTCGACCAGTTCGGCGGCCTGATGGAGGGCGTTTTTTGTCGCGACCACCTCCCGATCGCGTATCTGTTTTGGCAGCGAGTCAACCGCCTTTTGCAGCGCCTCCAAGGCGCTGTCGACGCGGGTCGTCTGAGCGTTCCGAGCGGCAAGGGCGGCTCTGTTTTGCGGATTACGCAGGAAGCTGTTGGTCAAGCCGCGTTCAACCTGCAATTCGTGGATGAGGGCGCCGAAAAAGGGACCGGTCTCAGCAATCGACGCAATCTGGTTGGCGGTCGACATCATTCGCCAATTATCGAAGACGATGAAACTGCCAAATCCAAAGGCTGCGAACAAAGGAATCGCCGCCACCAAGGCGATGCGGCGGGAGATAGGCCAATTTTTCAACGCAAGCATTGTGTATCGCTCTCGATCGTATTTCAGTGTTCCGGGCCGGGGCTCCCGAGCGGGACATTGTTTGGAAGCGAGCGTAGCGTTGCGAGCCGCGCGTTACATTTTCGTTGCGCTATTCATGAGACGAAGCTCATTGAACAAACTATCTGCGCTGAAGTTGCGGAGGCGCAAACACCACCGTTAATCCCACGAAGCTTGACAAGAAGAATTTGAAACGAAGGCGCTTTAAAATATGAAGCCATGCGCTCCCGCAACGGCTCCGAGAACGGTGAGCATGGATGCGGCGAGTAAAATTTGGTGAAGTCGGGCGAGCCGCCGTAAGGCGAAAGAAGGGTCGCGCTTCGCCAAAAGTTCGAACTTGGCATTAAACAAGGGTTCGACGATGAAAACGACGATCATGAAGATCAGCCAAAGCACGAACATGGCGCCCATCCACCAAAAATGCAGATCGGAAAATCGCTCCCAAAGATTCATTCGGTAGGTCAGCCAAAGTCCCGCTGCGCCGGCGATTGGAATGGAAAAACGGACTTGCGCGGCGAACCGATGCTCTACGGCCTCGAATAGCGCAAAACCATCTACTGCTGAAGAGCGGGACATGGCGAACGGCAGGACGCCCAGCGTCACGAAGGCAACCCCGCCAATCCAGTGAACGATGGCGAGAACGTGCAGGGCGCGCGCAAAAATGAGGTCGTCAAACAACTGCGTTTTCTCCCGAAAGGCGGAAATGCCCCGCGCATCTCAGATTTGTTGTCACTCAGGCTTCGGCGTCGTGCTATCGGAGTTAGTAGCCGGTAGTCGATAAGCCTTTCGACCTTAGACGGTTTCGTCGTCGATCAGAGGATCCGGATGAGCCAGCCTTTCCAGGGCGGAGCCATCCTTGATGATGACGTTGGCGCCGTCGATGTAGACGTCGTATTTGGCTAGCGTGGCGAAGGCGCGCGAGAGAACCTCCGGGGCCATGCCGAGGCGCGCCGCGAGAATCTTCTTCTCGAAGGGGATGACGAAACGGTGGCCACCGCCGGTCTCCTTGTCGCGATGCACCAGCCAATTGGCCAGACGTTCGAGACTCGTGCGCAGTTTTTGATTTTTCAATTCCTGGGCGACATTGCGATAGGCGTTGGCCATTTCCTCGGCGATGGCGGTCGCGAAATGTGCGTCCTGGCGCATGGCGCGACGCACGGATTCCGAGGGAAGCATCAGGATGCGGGCAGGGGCCAAAACCTTCGCCGATTGCAGGTAAAGTCGGTCGAGCACGACGGCGGCGACAATGAAGGTGTGCGGCGGTCCGATCACCGCGATTGTCGTCTCACGGTCAAGGTAGGCGCCAGTGAGTTCGATCGTGCCGGATAGGACCGCATAGAGAAAGTCGGCCTTCTCGCCTTCTCGAGTCAACTGCGTATGGGCGGGAAAGCGTTGCACGAAGGCGCCTTGCAGAAGAAAATCTACGGTTTCTGGACGGCAGGGCGCTAGAATTGGAATGCGGCTGCTTTCTTCGCGTTCTTCCGCGCGCATGATCTTCTCCCGTCTTCGGCAATGCGATAGTGGCCGGCGCTTGATGATTATCAAATCATTCGTCGGCAATCATTGCTTGCGGTCAAACAAAATCGTAGCTCCCGAATTGACTAAAATCTAATAACTAATTGTTTTTAAATATGAAACTTGTTTTTTTGATCGATATCAAGGAGACCATCGCATCCCCGTTGCCAATGTCTTCCGGGCGGGAAGCTTCCTTTCCTCGCCGGGACGGGTTTGATTATGACGGACGTATTGCATGATCGCAGCGCGGAAAAGCGCGCCCTTTGGATCTCTACGATCTCCTTCACCCTGTGCTTTGCGGTGTGGACGATTTTCGCAATCATTGGCATCCAGATCAAAAAGGATCTCGGTCTCAATGAAACCCAGTTCGGCTTGCTAGTTGGCACGCCGATCCTGACCGGTTCATTGATCCGCTTGGCGCTCGGGGTATGGACCGACCAATATGGCGGCCGGCGCGTCTTCACCTTCGTCATGCTGGCGGCCTCGCTCGCAACGTACCTTTTGACCTATGCGGAAACCTATCCGCAATTCCTGCTGGCGGCTTTGGGTGTTGGCATTGCCGGCGGCTCCTTCGCGGTGGGCATCGCCTATGTTTCGCGCTGGTACGAAGCTGGCAAGCAGGGAACGGCGCTCGGTATTTTCGGCGCGGGCAATGTCGGCGCCGCCGTCACCAAATTCTGCGCGCCTTTCGTGATGATCGCCACGGGATGGAAAGGCGTCGCCGATATCTGGGCCGCAGCGCTCGCCCTGATGGCCGTTATCTTCTGGTTCACGACCAGCGAAGACCCGGTGGTGGCCGAGCGACGCCGCGCCAGCGTAACACCGCCGAGCGCCTGGCTGGAACTGGAGCCGCTGAAGAACATACAGGTTTGGCGCTTCGCTCTCTATTATTTCTTCGTCTTTGGCGGCTTCGTCGCGCTTTCCTTGTGGTTGCCGCAATATCTGATGAAGGTCTATTCCGTCGATCTGAAGACCGCCGGCATGACCGCGGCCATGTTCTCGCTTCCGGCCAGTCTGTTCCGCGCCTATGGAGGCCATCTCTCCGACCGTTACGGCGCGCGCACGGTGATGTACTGGACCTTTCTGGTTGGAGTTCTCTGCACCTTCATCCTCTCCTATCCGCCGGCCGATTATGTCGTGCGCACGGCGCATGGCGCCACTGCCTTTCATATGGCGATGGGCCTGCCTGGCTTCGTCGTGACGATCTTTGTGCTCGGCTTCTTCATGGCGCTAGGCAAGGCCGCCGTTTACAAGCACATACCCGTCTATTATCCGAAAAATGTCGGAGCGGTTGGCGGTCTCGTCGGAATGATCGGCGGCCTTGGCGGCTTTGTGCTGCCCATCGCCTTCGGCGCCCTGTTCGACCTTACAGGCCTTTGGACCAGCTGTTTCATGCTTCTGTTCCTGGTCGTCGCTGCCTCACTCGCCTGGATGCATTTTTCGGTTCGGCACATGGAGCAGGGCGCTGTCGCCAGCGCGCTGCAAAGCTTGCCGCAATTGCCTGAAATGCAGGAGATCCACAAGCCGGAGCATGTCGGCGCGCTTTCCGGCGCGGTGCTCCAGGACTGGCGGCCAGAAGACAAGACATTCTGGGACGCCACGGGCCGTGCCGTCGCACGGAAAAATCTCTGGCTTTCGATACCCTCGCTATTCCTGTCCTTCGCCATCTGGCAAGTCTGGTCGGTCGTCGTCGCCAAACTGCCGCTCGTCGGATTCAAATATTCCACCGACCAGCTTTTCTGGCTTGCGGCCTTGCCCGGGCTGACCGGCGCGACCTTGCGGATTTTCTATTCCTTCATGGTGCCGGTGTTCGGCGGTCGGCTTTGGACGACGCTGGCGACCTGGACGCTGATGATCCCAGCCATTGGAATCGGATATGCCGTCCAGAACCCCGACACTCCCTATGTCGTGCTGTTGATCCTGGCTTTGTTGTGCGGCTTCGGCGGCGGCAATTTCGCTTCCTCGATGGCGAACATTTCCTTCTTCTTCCCGAAAGCGGAAAAGGGCAATGCGCTGGCCCTCAATGCGGGGCTGGGCAACCTGGGCGTCAGCGCCGTGCAATTCCTCGTTCCCCTGGTCATCGCCTCAGGCGTGTTCGGCTGGTTTGGCGGTTCGCCGGAAACAGCTGGCGAAGGCGCCAAGGCGACGACCCTGTGGCTCCAGAACGCCGGGTTCATCTGGGTCCCGTTCGTCGCCATTTCGGCTTTCGCGGCGTGGTTCGGCATGAATGACATCGCCTCCGCCAAGGCCTCCTTCGCTGAACAGGCGGTGATCTTCTCGCGCCGCCACAACTGGATCATGTGCCTGCTCTATACCGGCACTTTCGGTTCGTTCATCGGCTTTTCCGCCGGCTTCCCGCTGCTCAGCAAGATCTTGTTTCCGCACGTCGATGCGCTGCAATTCGCCTTCCTGGGTCCGCTCGTAGGCGCCCTGGCGAGATCTGGAAGCGGCTGGGCGGCGGATCGCTGGGGCGGCGGACGCGTCACGCTCGGCGTTTTCTGGGGCATGATGCTCGGGGTAGCAGGCGTGATCTACTTCGTCGCCACGAAGGATCAACCCGGCGCCTTCTGGGGTTTCTTCTCCTGCTTCCTGTTCCTGTTCCTGATGACCGGAATTGGCAACGCGTCGACCTTTCAGATGATCCCCGCGATCATGCGCAAGGAAATCGCTCGGTTGGAGCCGCAGATGGACGCCGCGCAGCGCACCCGGCAGGCGGAAAAGGAATCGGCGGCGATCACCGGCTTTACCTCCGCCATCGCCGCCTACGGAGCCTTTTTCATCCCCAAATCCTACGGCACGTCGATCGCCCTGACCGGCGGGGTCTCGGGCGCGCTGTGGGGCTTTTTCGCCTTTTACGTGATCTGCGTCCTCGTCACCTGGGCCGTCTACACGCGCAAAGGCGGCCTCCTGCACGACGTCGAACGCGCCGTCGCCACCCCGTCTCTCGCGTAAAAGAAATCATCGGAGTTTTCGCGCATGAGCCATTTTCTCGACCGGCTGACATTCTTCCAAAGGACGAAAGAGCCTTTCGCCGATGGACACGGCGTCACCACCAATGAGGATCGGCGCTGGGAGGACGGCTACAGAAAGCGCTGGCAGCACGACAAGATCGTGCGCTCGACGCATGGCGTGAACTGCACCGGCTCATGCTCATGGAAAATCTACGTCAAGGGCGGCATCGTTACGTGGGAGACGCAACAGACCGATTATCCGCGCACACGGCCGGACCTGCCCAATCATGAACCGCGCGGCTGTCCGCGCGGCGCCAGCTATAGCTGGTATCTCTATTCGGCCAATCGCGTGAAATATCCCATGGTGCGGTCGCGCCTTTTGAAGCTTTTCCGCGCGGCGCGAAAAAACTTGCCCCCCGTCGCGGCATGGGCTTCGATCGTGCAAGATCCAGTCAAGCGCGAATCCTACACAAGCGTCCGCGGCCATGGCGGTCTGGTGCGGGCGACGTGGGACGAGGTCAACGAAATCATCGCCGCGGCCAACGCCTATACGGTGAAGAACCACGGCCCTGACCGCGTTGTCGGCTTTTCGCCGATCCCGGCGATGTCGATGGTGTCCTATGCAGCGGGCGCGCGCTATCTGTCGCTGCTCGGCGGCGTCTGCCTGTCGTTTTACGACTGGTATTGCGACCTGCCGCCCTCGTCGCCGCAGACCTGGGGCGAGCAGACCGACGTGCCAGAATCCGCTGACTGGTATAATGCCGGTTTTCTGATTCTGTGGGGCTCCAACGTGCCGCAGACGCGCACGCCTGACGCGCATTTCTATACCGAGGCGCGCTATCGCGGCGCTAAGAGCGCCGTGATCTGTCCGGACTATTCCGAAGCCGCCAAATTCGGCGACATCTGGCTTTCCGTGAAGCAGGGAACCGATGCGGCGCTGGCCATGGCCATGGGCCATGTGATCCTCCGCGAATTTCACGTCGACAAGCAGGTTGATTATTTCGTCGACTATCTGAAGCGTTACACCGACATGCCGATGCTCGTGCGGCTGGTCGAGAAGGACGGCCGCCTTATTCCCGATCGTTTCCTGCGCGCGTCCGATCTCGACGGCGCGCTAGGCGAGACCAATAATTCCGAATGGAAGACGCTCGCCTTTGACAGCAAGAGCGGCGAACTGGTAGCGCCCAATGGCTCGATTGGATTCCGCTGGGGCGAGAAAGGCAAGTGGAATCTCCAGGCGAAAAGTTCTGATGGTTCACCGGTCGATCTTCGTCTCTCGCTGAAAGACCGGGAACACGAACTCGTCGACGTGGCGTTCCCGTATTTCGGCAACATCGCGCATGAGCATTTCGCCAGTTCCGATCACGCCAGCATCCTGGAGCGGCGGCTTCCGGCGACGCGGCTGAAAACGGTCGATGGCGATGTTCTCGTCGCTTCGGTCTATGATTTGCTTCTCGCCAACTATGGCGTGGACCGAGGTTTCGGCGGCGCCAATGTCGCCAAGAGTTTCGATGAAAACATCCCCTATACGCCGGCCTGGGCCGAAGCCATCACCGGCCTATCGCGCGACAAAATCATTCAGGTCGCGCATGAATTCGCGCTGAACGCCGAAAAGACTCAGGGGCGCTCGATGGTGATCATCGGCGCGGCGATGAATCACTGGTTCCATTGCGACATGAATTATCGCGGCGTCATCAACATGCTGGTGATGTGCGGCTGCGTCGGTCAATCAGGCGGCGGTTGGGCCCATTACGTCGGCCAGGAAAAGCTGCGGCCGCAATCGGGCTGGGCGCCTCTGGCCTTCGGTCTCGACTGGGGTCGTCCCTCACGCCAGATGAACGGAACCTCGTTCTTTTACGCGCATTCCGACCAATGGCGCTACGAGACGCTGGACCCGAAGGAAATCCTTTCGCCGACGGCGCCCGATGGTCCCTGGGACGGCGCGGTGATCGACTACAACGTGCGCGCGGAGCGCATGGGCTGGCTGCCCTCCGCGCCGCAGCTGGAGCAGAACCCGCTGACCATTTTTGCCAAGTCCAAGGCAAGCGGCCTCGCGGTAAAGGATTACATTGCGCAGGGGCTGGTTTCCGGCGACTTGAAAATGTCGTGCGAAGACCCGGACGATCCAAAAAACTGGCCACGCAACATGTTTGTCTGGCGGTCCAATCTGCTGGGTTCCTCGGGCAAGGGACACGAATACTTTCTCAAGCATTTGCTAGGGACGTCGCATGGCGTGCTCGGCAAAAACCTCGGTGAAGAGGGACGGGAAAAGCCGAGCGAGGTTGCCTGGCATGACGCCGCGCCGGAAGGAAAACTCGATCTGCTGGTGACGCTCGATTTCCGCATGTCCACGACGTGCGTCTATTCCGACATCGTGCTGCCGACCGCCACCTGGTACGAGAAGGACGATCTCAACACCTCCGACATGCATCCCTTCATCCACCCGCTCACTGCGGCGGTTGACCCGGTCTGGGAGGCGCGCTCCGATTGGGAAATCTACAAGGGGATCGCCAAGGCCTTTTCCGCTGTCGCGCCGGAAGTTCTCGGCATCGAAACCGACGTCGTGTTGACGCCTATCATGCACGATTCTCCCGGCGAAATGGCGCAGGCCCTGGATGTAAAGGACTGGAAAAAGGGCGAGTGCGCCGCGCTTCCTGGCAAGACCATGCCGGCTGTGACAATTGTCGAGCGCGACTACCCCAACCTCTACAAGCGTTTCACGTCGCTTGGTCCGCTGATGGACAAGATCGGCAATGGCGTCAAAGGCATCGCCTGGGAGACGCAGGAAGAAGTCGTGCATCTCAAACATCTTAATGGCGTTGTGACCGAGGAAGGTTCGACCAAAGGGTTGGCCCGCATCAACACCGCCATTGACGCTGCCGAAGTCATTCTCATGCTGGCGCCCGAAACCAACGGTGAGGTCGCGGTGCGCGCCTGGGATTCCCTGTCGGAAACCACAGGCCTCGAACACGCCCATCTCGCTCTGCCCAAAGAAGACGAAAAAATCCGCTTTCGGGACGTTGTCGCGCAACCGCGGAAAATCATATCGGCGCCGACTTGGTCGGGGCTGGAAAGCGAGCATGTCTGCTATAACGCCGGCTACACCAATGTGCATGAACTGATCCCTTGGCGCACGCTGACCGGGCGCCAGCAGACCTATCAGGATCATCTGTGGATGCGCGCCTTCGGCGAGGGGTTCTGCGTCTACCGCCCGCCCATCGACACCCGCGCGATAAAACCGGTGATCGACAAATACCCCAATGGCGAAAAGCAGATCGTCTTGAACTTCATCACACCCCACCAGAAATGGGGCATCCATTCTACTTATACCGACAACCTGCTGATGCTGACGCTTTCGCGTGGCGGTCCTTGCGTCTGGATCAGCGAAGTGGACGCCAAAGCGGCGGGGCTGGTCGATAATGACTGGATCGAAGCCTATAACTCCAACGGTGCGCTGGTCGCGCGCGCCGTGGTTTCCCAGCGCGTGAAACAGGGCATGTGCATGATGTATCATGCACAGGAAAAGATCGTGAATGTGCCGGGATCACAAACTACTGGCAGGCGTGGCGGGATCCATAATTCCGTCACCAGGACGGTTATGAAGCCGACCCACATGATCGGCGGCTACGCCCAGCAGAGCTACGGCTTCAATTATTACGGCACCATCGGAACCAACCGCGACGAATTCGTCATTGTACGCAAACTTTCCAAAGTCGACTGGCTGGAAAAGCCTCTCGACGAAAGCAATAAGGGCGCGTCTCGCGGCCCCCTTCCGACCGCAGCAGAATAAGGGGAAGCCATGAAAATCCGCGCTCAAATCGGCATGGTGCTGAACCTCGATAAATGCATCGGGTGCCACACCTGCTCCATCACCTGCAAGAACGTTTGGACATCTAGAGAAGGTATGGAATACGCCTGGTTCAACAATGTCGAGACCAAGCCCGGGATCGGTTATCCCAAGGATTGGGAGAACCAGAAGCGTTGGAAAGGCGGCTGGAACCGCAAATCCAAGGGCGACATCGAGCCGCGCATCGGCGGCAAATGGCGCATTCTCGCCAACATTTTCGGCAATCCGGACCTGCCGGAAATTGACGACTATTATGAGCCCTTCACCTTCGATTACGAGCATCTGCAAAAGGCGCCCGAGCTTGAAGCCTTCCCCACCGCGCGTCCGCGTTCGCTGATTTCAGGCGAGCGAATGGAGAAGATCGAGTGGGGTCCGAACTGGGAGGAAATTCTCGGCGGCGAGTTCTCCAAACGCTCCGCCGACTCGAATTTCGAGGGCGTGCAAAAGGAGATGTACGGCCAGTTCGAAAACACCTTCATGTTGTATCTGCCGCGCCTGTGCGAGCATTGCCTCAATCCCGCCTGCGTCGCCTCTTGCCCATCGGGCGCGATCTACAAGCGCGAAGAAGACGGCATTGTGCTGATTGATCAGGATAAGTGTCGCGGCTGGCGCATGTGCGTCTCCGGCTGCCCCTACAAGAAAATCTATTACAACTGGTCGTCGGGAAAATCCGAGAAATGCATATTCTGCTATCCTCGCATCGAGGCGGGGCAGCCGACGGTCTGCTCGGAAACCTGTGTCGGGCGCATTCGCTATCTTGGCGTGGTGCTCTATGACGCCGACGAGATTGGAACGGCTGCAAGCACGCCTGATGAAGCCGATCTTTACGCAGCGCAGCTGAAAATCTTTCTCGATCCCAACGATCCCGCGGTGATCGTGCAAGCGCGCGCCGACGGCGTGCCAGAAGCCTGGATCGAGGCGGCTCGCCGCTCCCCGGTCTGGAAAATGGCGATGGAATGGCGGGTTGCGTTCCCGCTTCATCCTGAATATCGCACCTTGCCGATGGTCTGGTACGTGCCGCCGCTGTCACCGATTCAGTCGGCCGCCGAAGCGGGAAAAATGGGGATGGATGGCGCGATGCCGGATGTGCGTTCGCTGCGCATTCCACTTAAATACCTCGCCAATCTGCTGACGGCCGGCGACGAGGCCCCAGTAGCGACCGGGCTGGAGCGCATGCTGGCGATGCGCGCCTACATGCGCGCAAAAACCATCGACGGTGTGATCGACGAGAGCATCGGCACGAGGGTTGGCCTCACGGGTTTGCAGATCGAGGACATGTATCAAACCATGGCCATCGCCAATTACGAGGATCGCTTCGTGATCCCCACGGCGCATCGGGAAGTGGGGGAAGACGCCTTCGATCTCAGGGGGTCGTGCGGATTCTCGTTCGGAAATGGCTGCTCCGGCGGAGAAACGGAGATCAATCTCTTCGGCGGAGCCAAAAAGCCTCGCGCCAAAACTCCGATGGAGGTCGAGTGATGCAGACGTTCAAAGCCTTATCGGCGATCCTCTCCTATCCCTCCCAGGAATTTCTCGACGCCATCGACGCGATCGGCGTCGTCATCGAGCGGGAGGCGCTTGCGCCGCCAACGGAGCGGCATGCGCTCCTGGCCTTGCTTGAGGAGTTCAAGGGCCGCGATCTCTATGATTTGCAGGAGCAATACGGCCTCCTGTTTGACCGCACCCGTTCGTTATCGCTGCATTTGTTCGAGCATGTCCACGGTGAAAGCCGCGACCGCGGGCAGGCGATGATCGACCTGAAAGCCGTCTACGAAGCCAAGGGTTTTGTTTCGGACCCGCGCGAACTGCCGGACTTTCTGCCCTTGTTCCTGGAATTCGCCTCGCTGCTCGACCTTGAGGAGGCGCGGGAATTGCTGGAACAACCCGCGCATGTCTTCACGGCTTTGGCGGAGCGTCTTCACAAGAGAAACTCTGGGTTCGAGGCGGTGTTTCTGACTCTCGTCGCCATCGCGTGCGCGGAGCCCGACACCGCGCTGCTCGAAGTTCTTCGCGCAGAACCCGATCCGGCGCCCGACGATCTCGAAGCGCTCGATGCCGCCTACGAAGAGGCCGCCGTCGATTTTGGTAAGGACGACGATCCCGCCAATTGCGACAAGGACACGCTGGCCGCAAAGCTGCGTCAGGCGCGCCGTCCGGCCCCCGGGCTGGAGACGTCGGGACAGCGTCCCGTTTTCACTCATTCCACAACCGTCTGAAGGGAAAACGCGCCGTGAACGCTTATGTCAATCATGCGCTGTTTGGCTGGTATCCCTACCTGTGCCTCACAGTTTTCCTCCTCGGCAGCCTCGTGCGTTTTGACCGCGAGCAATACACATGGCGCACCGGTTCGTCGCAACTGCTGCGGCGCAAACAATTGTTTTGGGGCTCGAACCTTTTTCATGTCGGTATACTCATCATCTTTCTGGGCCACTGCGGCGGCCTGCTGACTCCTATCTGGGTGTTCGATGCGCTGGGGATCAGCCATGGCTTCAAACAAGGCCTTGCGATCATAGTCGGGGGCTTCGCCGGGTTGATTTGCCTCGTCGGCATTGCGCTTTTGACCCATCGCCGACTGCTTGATCCACGCGTCCGCGCCACTTCGTCCTTTGGCGACACGGCGATCTTGCTAATTCTTTTCGCTCAGCTTTTGCTCGGCCTGTCGACGATCTTCGTCTCGCTCGGCGCGCTGGACGGTCATGAGATGGTCAAGTTCATGAACTGGGCGCAAGGCGTTCTCACCCTGCAATCCGGCGCTTGGGAAAACGTCGCGGACGTCCCGCTCGTCTTCAAGCTGCATCTGGCGCTCGGCATGACGATTTTTCTGCTCTTTCCATTCACACGGTTGGTGCATGTCTGGTCCACACCCATCTGGTATCTCGGCCGTACCGGCTACCAGATCGTGCGCGCCCGCATCCCTGCGGAGAAGGTCCAATGAGCGCTTGCACCCCAGGACTGGAATCCTCGCGCAAGAAAATCATCAGCGTGAATGGCGTCGCCATAGCGCGTGAAGATATTTCTCGCGAGGCGCAAAATCATCGCGCCGAAACGCCGGCCGCCGCCTGGCTTGAGGCGGCGCAGGCGCTGGTTGTCCGGCAATTGCTGTTGCAGGAAGCGCGCCGACTCGGCCTGTCGCCTGAGCCGGCGACGGACCATAGGGGTCGACGGGAAACGGACGAGGAAGCCCTGATCCGGAGCCTGGTCGAGCATGAGGTGATAACACCAACGCCGGATGAGGCGTCGTGCCGACGTTATTACGAACAGAACCGCCAGAAATTCCGTTCAAGCGATCTCTATGAGGCCGCGCATATTCTCATCGCAGCAAATCCCAACGATCCAAAACAGGTGGCCGAAAAGCGCAAGAGCGCGTTGGCGTTGATCGAAATTCTGGCGCGCGATGCGTCTTCATTCGCAGATGCCGCCCGCGTCTATTCCGCCTGTTCGTCGCGAGAGCACGGCGGAAACCTTGGGCAAATATCGCGCGGGCAGACCGTGGTGGAGTTTGAGGAAGGGCTGTCCCGGTTGACGCCCGGACTTATCGCACCCGAACCCATCCACACGCGTTATGGCTTTCACGTCGTAAGGCTTGACCGCAAGATCGAAGGCGAAGCCCTGGCCTATGAACTGGTCGCCAAGCGCATCGCCGATTACCTCATTGAGACCTGCCGTCGGCGCGCCGTCGCGCAATACATCGGCATTCTCGCGGGGCAGGCGCGCATAGACGGTTTTTCCCTACTTCCTCCAAAGGGCCAGCCGCTGCAATGAGGGCAAAATGATCTTGGGCGATGTTTTGGGTCAATTTGACGACCCCTCAGTCGTCGCGACGGCCTTGACGCAATTAGGCGATTTCGCCTTGCTGGCGCGTGCGGAGACGAAGGCGTCGGCTCATGGCGAGACGCTGGGTGAATATGTCGCCGCGTCCGTCCGACTTTTCTCCAACAATGCCAGCGCCGACGATTGGGTGGCGATGATGGCGGCTATGGGCCGCGAGACTGATCCCGGGGCCATCTGCCTGCGACGGATGCTCGAATGGGCTGTTTCACGGGACGGGCAAGCCCATTCAAGCTGCGGCTGTAGCGGAGGCGATTAATCGGATGAACGCAAGGGAGAATATAGGTGGGATTTCCGCGGCGGTTCTTCCGTTCGACGTTCTTGCCAATCCGCTGACGGCTCTGATCTATGATGAGGGTTGCGTCACGGCCGAAATTTTCCTGGCCATCGCCATGGGCGGGAAGGCAGCGGGTTTGCGCCTTGGGGGAGTAATTGAGAGGCCTGCCGCGCCAGCCGCGCCGGGACGGCGCTGCGACATGGTTCTAGAGGATCTGTTCTCCGGCCAAAAAGTGAAAATCTCCGAAGAACGCGGTGCCTTGGCGCGTGGCTGCCGACTTGATCTGGACGGACTCGCCCGCACTTGCGCGCTCGTGCTATCGAGCCTCGCGCAATGCGACGTCGTGCTGTTGAACAAGTTCGGCAGGACCGAGGCGGAGGGTGGCGGCTTCCGGTGCATCATTTCCGATGCTTTGGCATTGGAAATTCCCGTCGTCATCGGCGTGCCTCGCCGCAATCTGGCCGCTTGGCGCGACTATGCCGGCGATCTGGCCAACGAGCGTTATTTGCACCCTGTTGGCGACTGAGCTTCATTCTTGTTTGCGCTTCCACAAAGCAAGCAGATCGTTGCGGCATAGTCTCACTGGAAATAAATCAGGGGCGCATCATGAAAAGCCGCACAAGCACCGCCATCCTCCTTTTGGCCTCCACAATCTTGGCTTCTCCGGCTTTTAGCGCCAGTCGCGAGGAAAATGCCGCGGAGAAAATCGTCGGCGAGGAAAATGCAGTCCTCACGGACGCGCCGAATGTACCGCCCGTCATCACCCGCAAGACCGCGACCAAAGTGATCGTCCATCTCGAAGTCAAGGAAGTCGAAGGCCGGCTGGCCGATGGCGTCAGCTACACGTTCTGGACTTTTGGCGGCAAAGTTCCCGGCAAATTCATTCGGGTGCGCGAGGGCGATCTGGTCGAGATGCATCTCGACAATCACCCCGACAACAAGATGCCGCACAATATCGATTTGCATGCCGTCAACGGCCCCGGCGGCGGCGCGGCGGCTTCGCTGACCGCGCCCGGCCATTCGTCGGTGTTTTCCTTCAAGGCGACCAATCCGGGACTGTTCGTTTACCATTGCGCCACGGCGCCGGTCGCGATGCATGTCGCCAATGGCATGTACGGCATGATCCTGGTCGAGCCGAGGGAGGGGCTCCCCAAGGTCGATCACGAATATTACATGATGCAGAGCGACTTTTACACCAAGGGCGCCAACGGCGAACAGGGTCTACAACCCTTCAGCATGACCAAGGCCATAGACGAGCGGCCGGATTACGTCGTGTTCAATGGCGCCGTCGGTTCGACCACGGGTGACAAGGCGCTGACCGGCAATGTCGGCGAGACCGTGCGGCTGTTCGTCGGTGACGGCGGCCCCAACATGACCTCGTCGTTCCATGTCATCGGCCAGATTTTCGACACCGTCTGGCCCGAAGGCAACATGAGCACGCCGACGCATAATGTGCAGACCACGATGATCCCCGCCGGCGGCTCCGCCATTGCGGATTTCAAGCTGACCGTTCCGGGCACCTTCATCCTGGTCGATCATTCGCTTACCCGCGCCTTCAATCGCGGCGCGCTCGGGCAGCTGAAAGTCGCCGGTCCTGAAGACAAGGCGATCTATTCCGGCAAGATGAACGACCTCGTCTATATGCCGGAAGGCGCCGGCGCCCGCGTCGCCGAGCAGCCGGGGCGTCCGGCGCCCTCGGCCAAGGACAAGGCCGAACGGATCAAGGCCGGCGAAGGCGTATTCGCCAACAATTGCGCGGCCTGCCATCAGCCGACCGGACAGGGCGTCGCCGACGCCTTCCCGCCGCTCGCCAATTCGGATTATCTGAAGGCCGGCAAGGCTCGCGCGATCAAGACCGTCACCGGGGGCCTGAACGGCAAGGTCGCCGTCAACGGACAGAGCTATGACGGCGTGATGCC
>Ga0182030_10004380_pt1 | contig 30158 bp, 18 predicted proteins | sample 812S3MmetaG_FD_121299 | JGI IMG/M metagenome (GOLD analysis project Ga0182030, IMG submission 121299) | Permafrost microbial communities from Stordalen Mire, Sweden - 812S3M metaG (Illumina Assembly) | ecosystem: Environmental > Terrestrial > Soil > Wetlands > Permafrost | place: Sweden...
CGCGGTCCTCGTAGGCCAATCGCTTGGCCTCCGCTTGCGTGTGGATCGATTCCGCCGATTGAAAGCCCATCCCGCGCAAATCGAAATTCTCGAGAATGTTGAGCATCTGCAGGGTCGCCAGGCCCTGCGTGTTGGCGCCCATCGCATAGACATCGACACCTCGGTAAGAGCTCACCAGCGGCTCGACCCATTCGCTCCTGTGCGCCTTCAAGTCTTGGAACGACAGCCAACCGCCGATGCGCTTGAAATAAGCGTCGATGGCGAGCGCGATGGGGCCTTCATAGAAGGCCTCGCGGCCGCCTTCGGCGATCATGCGATAGGTGTGCGCCAGATCGGGGTTGCGGAACAACTCTCCCTCGCGCGGCGCGTGTCCTTGCGGAGCATACGTGCGCATGGCATTCGCCCACTCCTCCACGCCGGAACTCGCCTCACGGAACACCTCAAGATCCCGCTTCCAGTGAAAACCGATGACCTGCGGCACCGGTACCCCGCGCTCGCACAGGTCGATGGCCGGCGCGAGAATCTCGGACCATTTCAGCCGGCCGAACCGCTGATGCATGGTCCACCACGCATCCAGCGCGCCGGGCGTGGATACGGCGATTGCACCGTAGGGCGCGATCAGCCCGTGCGGCGAGCGACTGCGAACCATGTCGAGGCTCAATGATGTCGGAGAGCGGCCGGATCCGGCGAGACCTGCGAGTTTCGATATCTTCGGATCCCAGATCAACGCATAGCAGTCGCCGCCGATTCCGGATCCCGTGGGCTCCAAGAATCCGAGACATGCGGCGGCGGCCACTGCGGCGTCGGCGGCGCTGCCGCCACGCTTCAAGATCTCGATCGCGGTCAACGTCGCGTAGGGATGTGCCGTGCCCGCGGCGCCCGAGCATCCATAGACGGCGGACCTCGACGCGAAACTCGCGCCGGCAGGACGATCGCCCGCGCGCACATCGTAGCGCTCGTATCGCTGCGCTTCCGCGGACCATTGATCACTGAGGTTTTCCCTGCACGTTATGTTCATTTTACAGTCCACGATTCAAGCGTTCGATTGAACAATACGCAGTCGATTGTGAGCGAAAAACCACGGCTTCGAGCGGCCGCAATAAATGAGTTCGCGCCTCGCCCGGATTGTGTGACGCGGTTAACTTCGCGCCATCCACCCAGGGCATAACTTGGACCCGAATTCGATGGCTGTCGAATTCGCTCCTGATTGTCGCCGGTGGTAATAGAGATGCAAGTTAGTCATCGATCACTTCTCTTGAGTCTCGCTACGCTCCTGGCGGTATCGGGCTGCGACATCAGTTCACCCTGGGGCAGCAGCAGCAGCGGCACAGCGTACGGTGCCGCGAGCCTCGCAGGCAATACCGGCGGCACCGGAGGTACCGGCGGCAGCGGTACCGCCACGAGCCCCAAGGGCGGCGTCGGCGGAGAAAGTGGCACCACGGGCACCGACGATACCGTCATCGCCACTGCTTCGAACTCCAATGTATCGGTCGCCGTGGGCTCGAACCAGACGATCGGCATCACATTCGCCTCGAGCGACGGGCGATCGATCACCGGATTCGGCATTTCTGGAAGCTTGAGCACGCTACCCGCCGGTTGGAGCGGTCCGCTGGCGTTCACCTGCAAGCTGGTCATGGCCGGCAGCGCGTGCGTGCTCAACTTGACCTACGCGCCCACGGCCTCCGACTCGGGCTCACTGGTCGTCAACTACGTCTATGTCGACAACGCGAACCTGTCGAAGGCACCCGGGGGTTCGGTCACGATCTCGTACCAGGCCATTGCCCAGAACAACGTCGTGGCGACCGCCATGCCCAGCGGTCAAATCAATGCACTCTTGGGCGCTGGCACACAATCGGTGAGCGTGAACTTCACCTCCGACACCAGCAACGCCACGATGGATGCGGCCATCACCAATTTCACGGTGAGCACCGATCTTTCCGCGCTGCCGGCCGGCTGGTCGAGCACATCGCCGTCCTTCTCCTGCGCCATCGTCACCACCGGCAACGGTTGCCAGCTCATGCTGAGCTATCAACCGGCCGCATCCGCGAGTGGAGTGCTCACGCTGAACTATGCGTACACGGACGATTCGGGCGCCTCCCGCGTCGGCAGCCTCAACATCCCGTACGCTACGACCTCTTCGAACAACGTCGTAGCGACCTCATCGCCCGCCGGGCAGATCAACGCCGTCGAAAAAACCGGCAGCCAGGCCGTCGCCATCGATTTCAACACCGACGACGGACGGGCTGCGAGCGGGCTCATCGTCACCTCGAATCTGGCCGCGCTGCCGGCGGGCTGGCACAGCGGATCCAACAGCTTTTCCTGCGGCAGCGTGAGCACCGGCAACGGCTGCCATCTCGGACTCACCTACGCCCCCACGGCGCTCGGCTCAGGGACGCTCACACTCGCTTACGCCTACAATGACGATGCGGGGAATCAACAGACCGGCACCTTGAACGTTCCCTATGCCGCGACCACCAACGACAACGTGGTCGCGACGCCCTCGCCCGCCGGCCAAATCAACGCCGTGGTCGGACAGGGCTCGCAGAACGTCGCGGTGGTATTTACGACGGACGACACGCGCCTCGCCACCGCGCTGCAGGTCACCAGCGATTTGACGACACTGCCGGCCGGCTGGTCGAGCGCATCACCCAGCTTCGCTTGCACCACGGTGAGTACCGGCAGCACGTGCCAGCTCAACCTGTCGTACACGCCGACCGCGTACACGACGCCCGGTACACTGATGGTCGGATACAGCTACAAGAACAACGCCAACCAGACAAAGACTGGGACGTTGAGCATCCCCTACCGTGCAATGACCAACGACACCATCGCTGCAAGCCCCAGCCAACCCTCGCTTGCGGTGATCATCGGCTCGCCCACCGCACCGACGCCGGTGACCATCACTTTCGCCACCGACGACGCCAATCCGGCCATCGGCGTGCCGGTCACCTCGAACGCCCTCACCATCACTTCGGGACTCAACCCGCTGCCGCCCGGCTGGAGCGCGACCTCGACCACGTTCAGCTGTCTGACCGTGAGCGATGGGACGGTCTGTCAGCTGCCGCTGATCTATGCGCCCAGCGCAGTCACGAACGGCGCGCAAACGCTCGCGCTCGGCTACAGCTACGTGAACGACGCGGGATTGGCCAACACGGGCACCGCCACCGTCAGCTATCGCGCCATGTCGAACAATACGGTCGTTGCGGGAGTCAATCCCGGCTCGCCGCTCAATGTCGCAAGCGGCAGCGTCAACACCGTCACGGTGAGCTTCACGACGAGCGACGGCAATCCTGCCACGGGACTGTCGGTATCGGGGCTGTCGCTGCCGGCCGGCTGGAGCGGACCAAGCACCTTCACCTGTCCCTCGGTCACCGGCAGCGCAGCGAGCTGCCAGCTCACGCTCACTTATGCACCGACCGTTCCGAGTGGCAGCGCCAACCTGGCGCTTGGATTCAGCTATACCAACAATGCCGGAAACTCAGGATCCGGTGCGGTGACCATCCAGTACAGCGCGAGTTGAGACCGGCGCCGGGGGCGGCGACCATCGGGCTCAATGCGGCGCGGGGGCCGGCTTTGCCGCCGCAGCGTGCTCGTGCGGCGCCGCTTCCGTACTGACCGGAATCTCGATATAGCTGTCGTTGTACCAGCGCACCTTGATTGGCGTGTTGCCGTCGTCGATCGACTCCTCGCTCACGTCGTTGCCGGTGCCGTAGTTGATCTCCCGATCCGGGCGCTTGCTCACGCGCAGCACGATCACCAGACGGCTGCCTGCCTCGAGCCGGCGGCTGGTCATGCGCTCGCCGACGAATGCCAATTTCTGCCGCTCCCCCGCTCTCAGCAGATGGCGGTGCACACGGTCGGCCGCATAACTCAAACGCAGCTCATCCGCCGGATTGAACAAGCGCACATAATCACCGGCCGCCGTCAACGCATAGGCGGCAATATCGATGTCCATATCCATCTTGTTCACTGAAAAATCCAACCGCCCCGACAGCAGGCCATTGAAGTCCGTCGGGGTCTTGAACGAGTTGCTCACGAACGTCACGGAGTTGTGCGTGACGAGATTTCGTGTGATGAGGTCGCTCGGCGGCAGCCATGCTGCATCGCTGCGGTCCGTGAGGCTCACGGTCTGAGCGACCGCGGCGGCCTTCGCGCTCTTGCGCCTGATGAGCCGGCGTCCTTCGGCCGCGCCGGCCGCACCGGCGCTCAAATAGAATTTGAGCGATGCGTCGGCCATGGCCCGCAGCGACGACACATGGCGCCACTCATTTGCGCCCATGATCTCGAAATTGACCCGGTCTTGGAGTTCGGCCGGGACCGCGCCGCCCTTCATTGCATGGTCGAGCCACTGATATCGCAGCTCGCGCAAATCGAGAAGCGCAGCCGCGTCCACGTCGTAGCCGCGCACCGAGGCGGACGCCCCGCGCTGCATGGCTTGATCGTCGTACGGTCCGATGAGCAAGGTATGGTCCGCACGAGGGTTGTAGCGATGATGCTCCGTGAAATAGTAGAGCGCGGCGGGCTCTGCGGCGGCGAAATAACCGGTCATCGTGAGCACGGGAAAGTCGACGCGGGCGAATTGACGCTGATACGGGATCATGCTCTGCCAAAACCGGTCGTAGCTCGGATGGTTCAACCAGCGGATGAAGATCGGGTTGGGCCGGCCATGGATCGTCCCCAGATCCCGATAGCGCCGTCCGCTTCGATACCATTTCTCGTCGAGCGCGCGCCAAACGGCATCGTCGCCGAAACTTGGATCGACCTCCTCCCGGGTGTGGGTGACTTCCAGAGACCAGCGGTACCCCGAATTCTGAAAGACGCTGCCGGACATCGGCATATCGATGCCGGGCGCGGTCGGATCCGAGACTGCGATGGCCTTGAGCGCGGGCGGCATGCGCCCCGCCGCCGCCCAGGCCGTGAATCCGCTGTACCCCTCGCCGTACATCGCCACCCGCCCGTCGCTCCAGCCCTGCTTGGCGATCCAGTCGATGAGTGCCCGCGCCACCTCACCGTCGTGCTGATACGGAACGAAAGCGGCGGTTCCTGCCGCTGCGCGGCGCATGTCCGCGAACACGCCCACGTAGCCATGCGCTGCGCTCTCCTTGGCGGACACCGTAGGTCGATCGATGCCGAGCTCGAGCAGCGCGGGAAGCGCGGTGGAGGCGCCCTGCGGGCGAATCACGGTTGCGGCGATGCTGCCGCGCCCGGGCACCTTGATGCTGACCTCGCCCTCCGCATAGCGTTTCGCCTCATCCACCGAGTTGAGCGGTCCCGCCAAAGGGGCCGATCCGCGGTAGGCCTCGAAGTACGCGTAGGCGGACAGCAGCGTCTCGGCCTCCTGCTGATTGATGATGTCCTTGGAGCGTTGCTCGTCGAGCAACCGCTGGAAATTCTCCTGAAACTCCTGGGGAGGAGCGGCGAGCCAGCCCGAGAGCATGAAGGCATCATGGTCGTTGAGCTTGGAAAATACCTCTTGATACGCCATGTCGAACGCCTCGGAGAACGGCACGCGCCGTTGCGCCTCGATGGCCTTGGTGCGGACATAGATATCCAGCACCCTGCCGCGCCCGACCGGGCGGCCCGAATCCGCGCGCCGGCGGCGCTCGTGCAGGGATTCCCGCGACTCGATCGCAGCGGAATAGTCGGCCGCCGCCAATTGCAGCACCGATAGGTTCGCGAGATATCGATCTGGATCGGAGTCCTGATAAACGGGCAGCAGCCGCTCTGCCAGATCGCGCATGACCGCCGGCGTCTTTGCATCGACGGCCGAGAGCGGGGCGTGGAAGTCGAAGCTCTGAGCACCGCTCAACCGCGGCAACGCGACTGCGAACGCCGACACCAACACGAGACCCGCGAGGCGGCGGCCGAGCATCATCGGCGTCCCCGCGGCGTGCGCTTCCCGCCGGCGCCGGGCTGGGACGAAGCGGCTGGAACCGCCGGCGCGCGCGCCATCGCGTCGGGCCGCCCGGACTTGACGAGGTGAAGGACCGTCGAGAACAACGGGTGCGCCTCGCCCGGGCCGCCGATGTGAATGACACCCGTGTCCTTCAATTCCCCGTCGAACACGCTCGAGATGATCTCGAGCACGTCATCGTCGAGCGACCCGAACGTGCCGTCGATCAGCACCCAGGGCGGCGACTGAATCAGGATGCGCGCGAACACCAGGCACAGCTGCTCGTCCTGACTCAGCACCCGATCCCACCGATGGGTCTCATCGAGCATCAGCGCCAACCGCTCCACGCCCAGCCGGTAGAGCGCCCGCGTGTAGGAGTTGCCGCTGAAGCTCTCCGGCTTCAATGGATAGGCGAGCACCTCGCGCAGCGTGCCGCGCGGAAGATACGGCGTGCCGCGCGGCAGGTAAAAGATCTGTTCCCCGCGCGGGCGCGTGATTTCTCCGGAGCCCCACGGCCAAAGCCCCGCGAGCGCCCGGAACAACTGCGTCTTGCCGGTTCCCGGTGCGCCCAGAATGAGCACGCGTGCGCCCGCACCGATCACCGCTTGCGTCTCCTTGAGCCGGTCGGCATTGGCCTCCGAAACGATTTCCAGATTGGAGATCGCGATGACCCCGGGCTCGCCTTCCGTATAGGTGATCCGGCTTTCGAAACCTTGCGGCTCGTGCAGCGACACGAGCGCATGACGGAAGGTTGCGACGCGGAACAACGTGGCGCGCCAATCGGCGATCGAGCTGAAGTTGTCGATGAACCAGCGGAGCGAGGACTGCGCCTGCGTGAACGCGCCGGCCGCCATCATCAAACCGCCGAACGAAATCTTGCCCATGAAGTACAGCGGCGCCGCCACCAGGATCGGAGCGACGTTCGTGATCCAGCCGAAGCCGGCGGTCACCCAGGTGAGATGGGTATGACCCCAGATGATGCGGCGGGTGGCGGCGAGCACGTCGCCCAGGTTGCGCTCCATGCGGCGCTTTTCATCCCCTTCGCCCTGTGCCAGCGCGATGGCATCCACGTGCTCGTTTGCCCGGACCAGCGAGAAGCGAAAATCCGCCTCACGCGCGTACCGCTCGGCGTTGCGATTCACCAGCCCCCGGCCCACCCAGTAGCTCATCAACGAACCGGCGCTCGCATAGATGATGGCTGCCCAGACCATGAAGCCGGGAATGGCGTAATCCTGATCTCCAATGCGGAAGCTGAATGCGCTCGACAGCCCCCACAGGACGCCTGCAAACGTGCCGAACAGGATCGACGACTGAAGCAGTCCGATTCCCAGATCGGCGGACAGCTGCGTGAGATGGCGCGCATCTTCGTGCATCCGCTGGTCCGGGTTGACACCGATCGCTCCGGCGTTCGCCAGCCAGAATGCGCGCCGCGGCTTCATCCAATCGTCGATCAGACTGTGCACCAATCCTTCGCGGAGCTTCAACTCGAGGGTCTCGTTGAGCCAACGCTGCACGACATTCAAGATCAGCAGGCAGCAGGCGATCAGAAAAAAAACACCGAGCTGGTAGAGAAACTCGCGCAAATCGCGTCGTGATAGAGCGTCGAAGAAGGGCTTGTTCCAGCGATTGAGGCGGATTTGGCCGTACGATGTGGCAGCCACGATGAGCACGGTCACGATCATCAGCACCATGAGCGGCTTGCCGGCGCGTGAGGCAAAGATCGCGCGCGTCAGCATGCGGACCTGGGCCGTGAGGCCGGTCGGCGCCGTGTCGGCCTCCGAATCGGAGCGGGGGACGTTGGAAGAGCGATCAGTCACGGTGCCGGGCGCCTCGCCACACATCGATGGACCAGGATACCAGTCCTCAGTACGCGATGCAGAGAACCTCGGCGGGAGTCGAAGGCACGGCCACCGAGTCGCCGTCGATCCGCGCCGGCGCTCCGCCGACTCTCGCCTCGCGCAGCGCAGCTGCGAGCGGTGGCTTCACGATGATCCGGCAGTCCACGCCGGAGGCAATATCGAAGCGCACCGTGCGAGCGTCGATCCGCCGCACGGTATAGCTGAGCGCGCCATAAAGTGTCGGCATCGCACGCACATGCACGCCGTCGCCCTCGATCCATTCCGGTGCCACTCCCGCCGCCAATACCAGCGCGCGGTCGGCTTCCCGCTCGTAAGCGAACAGGCTCCGAATCGCGAGAACGTACTCGGCAGAAATCCAGGTGTGCGGGAGATCGCCGACGTGCGCGGGCGCCTTGCGATCGCGCCACGCGATTTCCGGCCATTGATTCCAGGCCCGCGGACGCCTGTCGGCCAGGAAGAAGCGCAACAATTCGAGCGCCGCGCTGCGGTGCCCGAGCCGGACCAGCGCTCCGATGATGCGGATCTCGTAGGGAGTGTAGTTGGGCGAGGTTGCGTCATCGGAGCGCTTGGAGCGCCAATCCGCAAGATACTTGTCGAAAGTACGCTCGACGGCCGCTCGATCGAGACCTTGCGGTACATCCAACAGGTAAATTGCATTCGCGGTGGCCGTGGGATCGAAATCCGCCCACTCGACGCTACCGGGAACAAAGTCGAGGTTGTGGGCCGCGCGGGTCGCCGCGACCGAGGCGAACAATCCCGTCCCCACCCGCTCGGCGAGCATCTGCGAGCGCCGCGCGAGATCATCGGCGCGCCGGGCGTCCACACGTCCGCCATCCGCCGCGAGAATTCGAGCGAGGTCTGCCGCGTCGGTGAGGCCGCGAAGCGCCCAAAAGTCGTCCCAGTACGAATGAACCGGCTGCGCGAGATAGCCTTCGTGGCTCACGGAAATCGGCAGCAGCCCGTCGCCTTCCAAGAGGCCGTCAATGCACTGCACCGCCTTCTGGATGAAAGGCCACGCCTCGTCGAGAAACTGCCGATCACCGGTGAACCGGTAATAATCGGCGATCAATGCGAGAAGCTGACCGTGGCTGTCGTGCTCCACCAGCCAATCGGGGCCCTCCCGGTCCACGCAGCACGGTACGAAGCCATCGTCGCGCTGATGCGGCGCGTACCAGCGGATGAACTCGAGCACCTCGCGTGCATGTCCCATTCGAAGCAGCGCCGCGCTCATCATGGCCCCATCTCGAATCCACGAGCGCGTATATCGCCTCGGACCCGGCTGCAGCGCGGGCCCCGATCGGGTGATCAAGATATGCGCCGTCGCAGTGAGCGCCGCGTCGATGGCCTCGCCCGCCCAACCGCTCCCCGACCACTGATCCGTGCGCATCCGCGACTTCCAGTCGAATGCCGGCACGCCCGCCGGGCTGGCCTGTGCGGCGGGCCGCGAGCGCAGGGTCCGATCGCAGGAGGCGCCCGGCTGCAATGCGAGGTCGAATTCGAATGCGCCCGTCGCAAAGCCGAAGTCGTCGCGTATCGACCCGGCCGTCGGCAGTGCGCCGACGCGAAGCCTCGAGGCGAGGAATCCGTCGTCGAACGACAGTGCGCCGAAGCGGACGCTCCCATCGGCCCTCACGGCGAGGCTTCTGTTCACCCGCAGCACCCCCTCTTGCCATTCAAGATCGTGAACGCGGCTGACCCCGCCCACGTCGCGAAAACTTTGCCAGGGAGGCGTGACCTGGAACGGACGCACAATGACGTACAGGGCTGCCTCCAACGGCGCCCCGGTTCTGTTGTCGACGCGATAGCGCACCCGCACCTCGCCATCCTCGGCGGCTTGCGCGATCACGGTGAGACGCCATTGTTCGGTCTCCCACAGCACCGCGGGGACGGGCACCCAGCGATCCTCGAGCGCGGGGCACGGCTCGAAATCCGCCCAGGTGAAAAGCCTTGGACCGATTCGCAACATGGGCTCGAGCGAGAACGACGCTTCGGCCACTTCCACCATGCCATCGCTGTTCATCAGCGCGCACTCGGTTCCGTTCGATCGGCCGATCGGCGTCCATTCGCTTTGCTCGCGATGCAACCAGCGCGGATGCCAACCTCGCTCCTCGCCTTTCGCGACCGCATACCAAAACGCCTCGATGGAGCGCGAGAACTCGAACGGTTGAACGCGCAGTGTCGCACCTGCGCAAGGACTCGACAGCTCCAGGCGCAGGAATCGCGTCTTGAGGTCCGGTAGATATACGTAGCTGCGCGCACCTCCCGCCTGCGCGGCGACGTGCACGACTTCCCACCGCTTGCTGGTGTTCGATGCGCAAATTCGGAATCCCGTGGACGGCGCGCCGTCAGGCCAGTCGATGATGAGGCCGCCGATCCGGCGCGGCAGCGCGCAATCGACCACGATCCAAGGCCGCCGATCGCCGGGATCGGGTTTCCAGCCCTGCCCGGTAAGCGCCGCATCGGCCCCAAATCCGGGCCGCTCGCTGGAAGCGCTCGCCGTCGGCGCCCGGTCCGGTGTCAAATCCTCGATCTCGAGATCCGCGATCCAGAGCGAGCCGCGGCCACCCTCACCGGCCACGATGGCGATTTCGACGAATCCCAGTTCCGTGAGCGCACTGCCGCTCGCGGGACCCCAGGCAAACTCGATCTCGCGGCTCTCGATGGTCCACCGTCGCCAGCGTGCGGGTGGACTCTGGTTTTTGGCGACGTGACGCCAAACGTTGCGGCCCGTGGCGTCGAGCAGCTTTATCTCGAGATCATTGGGCGGCCCGTGTCCGCGCACGCGCAGGTGCACGGCGTACTCGTTCGGCATGGGGCGGGGGCAGCTGCGCCTCGCGACCGCAAACCCCTTGCCGCCCTTGAAATCGAAATTGAGACGTAGCGCCGAGGTCTTTCCGGAGGGAACGACGGACACCTCGAGGGTGGCGTTGCCGGACACGGTCGGCTGCCACGCCGACAACGGAATCGGGTCGCGCGCGCGCGCCGGCGACATCAGGCGGCGGCGCCCATGTCCACCAGCCGGACCCGCTCGTCGGCCGCGGCGGACTCGAACTCCTCGCAGATCACGGTCAAATCATCCTTGTCCTGCGCGACCACCGCACTGATCAAGCAGGCGCGATTCCGGCCGCGGCGCTTCGCCTCGTAAAGCGCCTTGTCGGTGAGGCTGATCGCGCTGTCGAGCGAGATCTCCGTATCCGCCCCCGGCATCGGAAAGCACGCGTAGCCGATCGAAATCGTGCACCGGATGGCCTGGCCGTTCCAGAGCACCGGATCGCGGCGCACCGCCTGAAGGAGCCTCTCGACCGTCCGGTCCGCCTGTTCGGGCGTGATCGGATCGAGCACGGCCAGGAATTCCTCACCGCCCCAGCGCACCAGCTTATCGGTCTCGCGCAACGCCGCGGACAGACGGTGGCTCACGGTGGCGAGCACGGCGTCTCCGGCCGGATGTCCCAACGTATCGTTGATCCGCTTGAAATGGTCCAGATCCGCGAGCAGCACGCAACCTCCGACCGGCCGGCCGCCGTCGACGCTCAGTACGTGCTCGTTAAAATAACGGCGATTGCGCAGGCCCGTCAATGCATCGCGTTCGCTGTTGAAGCGCAGACGATCGTTCGCGCGCCGCACGCGTGCGAACGCCCAGGCGAGCGCCGCACAGATGAAGGTCACGAAGCCCGCCGCTGCCATGATCAGTTGTTGTTTCAGCCGTTGGCCACGCATTTCCGAGGCTTTGAGTGCGTTGTCCCGCCGCAGCAGCTCGAGCTCGCGGGCGCGCCTCTCGTCGTCGAACTTGGCCGAGAGCTCGAGGAATGCGCGTTGGCGCGTGCCGGTCATGATTTTCTCGCCCACTGCATCGTATTGATGATAGGCCTGAATCGCCATCATCAGATAGCCTGCGTGTTCGAGCGCGTCGGCGTACTCGCGCAGATCCTCCTTGGCGTCGAGGAGATTGTCGCCCTTGACCGCGTTGTCTATCGAGGCTTCGGCGAGCTTCTCACCCTCCTTGATGTTGCCGAGACCGATGTATGCCAATCCCTCGTTGAACAGCACGATGCTCTCGTCGCCGCTGCCGCGCATCTGGGACACCAATGGCAGCGACTGTTTCGAGTACTTGAGAGACTCGGCGTAGTCGCGCGTCTTGAGATAGGAATCGCCGAGATTCAGGTAGGCATGTGCGAGCCACTTGGTGCTGTCCGAGCGCGTGGCATGCTCGAGCGCCGCAAGACTGGCGCGCCGCTCCGCCGGCCGGTCACCCTGACGGTCCGCGATGTCCGATGCGCGCACTTCCACCTCGGTCAGCGCCGCCTCATCGCCGATCGCGGACGCCAGGCGTCGCGCGCTCTCGAGCTGGTCGGACGCGCGATCGTAGTTGCCGGTATCTGTGTAGATGAGCGTGAGCCAGAGCATCGCATGGATGCTGCGCTGATCGTCGTGCATGTCGCGGGCCAGGTCCAGGGACTCTTCGAGAAACGGCAGTGCCGCCTCAGCCTGTCCCAGGGTCCGCAAGGTATTGCCCCGAAGTATCGACACACGATAGCGCTCCGCGTCGGAGTCGATGGCCGTCATGTCGATCTGGTTGAGTTCCTCGCGAGCCGCCGCGGATTGCGCGTGCTCGTAGTGGGAATAGGCGCGCACGTAATGCTCGGCCAGAACGGCCGACTGATCCCCGTCCTCCGCGATCGCCTTCAACCGTGCAATCGTCGCATCGACATCCGCATCACGGCGGGTGTCGGCGTAGACCATCGCGCGGACCTCCAGGAACTGCACTTCGGAGGCGCGCCCTTTCGCGAGGGACGGCGAGTCGATGATTTTCTCCGCGCGCGCGGGATCCGACCAATCGAGCATCTCGATTCGATCAGAAAAGGACAGATCTGCCGCCCCCACAGTCGTGGTGGCAGTCCATGCCAACAGCCCCATCAAGGCCCATTTTCTAGAAAGGCGCATACCCGCCACCTAGCACTGCATCGCAGCATCCTCGTATAGCCAATCTGATCATGGGGTTGTCTCAGGTGGCGTGACGGAGGTCATCTCGTGAGCTTTTGTTGGCCGAATTTGCAAGCTATTGGCCGGGGATGTGATTCGAGTCCTCATGGCCCCCGGCGGTGGAGCCCCCGGTGGTCGCCCCCCAGGCGGACGCTCCTTCGGCCGCCAGAGCGGCATGCAGGCGCTCGCGAACTTCGCGGGTATGAATCGGCAGCACGATCACGAGGCCGGGCCCTGCCGCCTCCAGCAGGGCCCGGGCTGCGCTCTCTTCGTCGGCCTGCCGTTCGATGCGATCGCCGGGAACGCCGGCGGCCAAGAGGGCGCTCTCGAGGAGCGTGGGCACCTCGCCGAGCGAGCGACCCCGCAGCATGAGAGGCAGTTCCTTGATCATCACGCGGTCGGGGTCGAAGCGGGCGGCCGTGCGGGCGAGCTCGGCGATCGCCTGGTCGTCCCGATTGCCGGCCTGCCCCAGCAGCAACGACATGCGCCCCGCATGAAGAGACCGAGCCGCAGCGAGCAGCTGCTCCAGGCCGTGCGGATTGTGCGCATAGTCGATGAGCACGGTCGCTCCCCGGAAATCCCAGCGCTCGAGCCGACCGGGATTATCCTCGGGACGGCGGCCGAAATGCTGCGCGGCGCGCCGAATGTCGGGCACCGGCAGTTCCAGGACGGCGGCCGTCAAAGTGGCGGCGGCGAGATTCGCGACGTTGTAGCGCGCGGCGCCTCCCCAGGTCAGGGGCAGCGTCGACAGGTCTCCGATCTCGTGGTCCTCGCCCCGATGGTGAAGCAGCACAAGGCGGCCGCGCACGCCGCAGGTGCTGCCGTCGCGCCGTCGCAATGCCTCGAGCGCAGGATGCGCATGGTCCATGGCGAACAACGCACGGCGGGCGTGAGCCGCGTGCGGCAACCGATCGGCGGCCGCCATCAGGGTGTGATCGTCGGCGTTCAGCACCAGCGTGCCGTCCCGGCTTACGGTACGCGCCACGACCAATTTCGTTTCCGCCAGATCGTCCGCGTTTTCGATGCCGTATTCGCCGAAGTGATCCGCGCTGACATTGGTGACCACGGCCGCGTCCGCCCGGTTGACCGCGAGCCCGCGCCGCAGGATGCCCCCGCGTGCGGTTTCCAGCACTGCCAGCGCGACATCGGCGCGTCGCAGCACCACCCGTGCCCCCGCCGGTCCCGAATAGTCGCCAAGCGCCACGGCACGGCCGGCGACGAACACCCCCTCGGTGCAACTGTATCCGGGCACGGCTCCCGCAGCCGCCGCTATCGATGCGAGCAATCGTACGGTCGTCGTCTTGCCATTGCTGCCCGTCACGAGCGCGGTGGGAATGTCGTGCAAGGCGCTCCAGGGTACGGTATCGACGGAGGGCGGCGCCGCGCGCGGCCAACAGAGGCTTCCCGTTCCGGCGCCGATGGAAATCTCCTCGTCGTCCTCGAACAGCGGGAGCTTGTGCCGGGAGGCGGCCGCGCGCAGCTTCACCAGTGCGTGATTACGCTCAGCCGCCGCGCGCGCGGCGAGCACGGCAGTGGGGTCGCTGCCAAGATTTTGTGCGCGATCGAAGACGGTGACGCCGGCTTCGGCCGCCGCGCTCTCCCAGGCCCATTCGGATAGCTCGGTGGCGGTCAATTGCGCGTCGGGCGGCGCGCGAAAAACCAGGAAGGTGCTGTCACCGGCGCGATCGACCACCGGCGCGGGGTCGGGCCAGCCGAGCGCTTTCGACACATCCCGAACGCTCGCGGCCCAGCGCTCGAGCGCGCGCGGCTCCGTGGCGGCCGCTCCGATCGGTGTGAGCGTCACGGCGGGGCCGTCGAAGTAGCGGCTGGGTCCGGTCAGGCGCCGCGAGTCGATGAAGCCGTGATTCGGTTCCGGCTCGGCGGGCTGCTCGGGCTCGGCGGCCCGCTCAGGCTTTGCCTGGGATTCCTCGGCCATCTCAATCAGCCGCCTCCCCGACGAATCGAAGACCGCGCTCCTCGCGCACGAACCCCTGCGCCTCGAGCGATGCATCGCCGGAACCCGCCCCCGATGCAGCCTCCTCGCCGATGATGAGCGCCGGCCGGCTGGCGGGGCGGGAGGGCCCGGATGCTGCCGGCGAATGCGCTGGCGCTACCGGGTTCCCGCTCGCGTCCGGCTTGAACTTGATGATCTGTTTCCAGGAGCGGATCAATGCATCCGCGAACACGAGCAACAAATCCCCGGGCCGGCCCATGGCGAGTGCCGCAGCGATGGCCTCTTGCTCATCAGGAATCACCTCGATCGCGGTTTCTGCGACTCCCTGCGCTCGCAGCGCCTCCGCGATCATGGTCGGCACCTCGGCCTCCGCGCGCCCGCGCAGACCGTCGTCGCGCCGGCAAATGTAGTGATCGAACCGCCCGGCGACCTTCAAGGCGATGGCGCGAATGTCTTCGTCGCGGCGGTCGCCGGGCCCCGCAACGACCACGATCCGGCGCCCGCGAACATCGAGGCGCGCGGCGAGATCTGCCATTGCGCCCACCGCGTGGGCATTGTGCGCATAGTCGAAAATCACCTTGAACGGGTGCTCGTCGTAGACGTTCATCCGACCCGGAGCCTGGAAGAAAGTGCTGTCGAAGGTGCGCAGCGCCTGCCGGATCGCGTCGAGCTTGATGTCGAGCGAGAATGCGAGCGCCGCCGCGAACATGGCATTCTGCACGTTGTGCATCGCGCGCCCCTCGAGCGTCGCCGGAATCAGATGCGTCCACATGAGCGGAATGTGCCGGCCCTTGTCGTACAAGGTGATCATCTGCCCGTTGACGCCTGCCTCGAGGCCGCAGGCGCGGCCGCCGGCCCGGATGTGTTCGCGCACCACCACATGATTGGGATTGATCGTCACGTAGCAGAGGTGCTTCGCATCGGTGTGCGCCGACATCCGGATGGTGTGCTCGTCATCGGCATTCAGCACCGCACAGTCCCGCGCCACTTCAACCACGATGCGCTTGACCTCGGCGAGCTGCTCCAGGGTATCCACGCCCTTCATGCCCAGATGGTCGGATTGCACGTTGAGCACCGCCGCAACGTCCGCGAAGGGCACCCCCATGCCGGCACGCACGAGCCCGCCACGGGCAACCTCGAGCACGGCGAGGTCGATGCTCGGGTCAGCGAGCACCATGCGCGTCGCCACCGGGCCGGTCATGTCGCCTTCGACGCTTCGCTGACCGTCGATGTACACGCCATCGGTCGTCGTCAGTCCGGGCGTGAAGCCCGCCATTTTGGCGATGTGGGCCAGCATGCGCGCGGTGGTGGTCTTGCCATTGGTGCCGGTGATGCACGCGATCGGCACCCTAGAGGGCGCACCTTGAGGAAACAACATGTCGATCACAGGGCCCGCCGCATCGCGCGGCGTGCCCTCGCTCGGCGCCACGTGCATGCGAAAACCGGGCGCCGCATTCACCTCGCAAATTCCGCCGCCCACGGTCTTGTAGCTCTCCGCGATATCGGGGCACAGAAAATCCACGCCGCCCACATCGAGCCCGATGGCGGTTACCGCTCGGACCGCCATGTCGCGATTGTCGGGATGGATGATGTCGGTCACGTCGGTGGCGGTGCCGCCGGTCGACAGATTGGCGGTGCTTCGCAGCGGAACCACTTGATCCGCGGGAATTCTGGAGTCCGCCGTCAACCCCTGGCGCGCCAGCATCATCTCGGCCTGTGCATCGAGCTCCAGACGGGTCATCACCTTCTCGTGCCCGATGCCGCGCCGCGAATCTTGATTGACGATGTCGACCAGCTCGCGGATGGTGTGCGTTCCGTCACCGACCACGCGGCCCGGTGTGCGGCGAGTCGCGGCGATGAGCTCACCGGCGACGACCAGCAGACGATGGTCTTCGCCCTGCAGATAGCTCTCCACGATGACCGAATTGGAATGCTCGGCCGCGGCGAGGAAACCGGCGCGCACTTCTTCGGCGTTTTTCAGGCCGATGGAGATTCCACGTCCGTGGTTGCCGTCGTAGGGTTTCGTGACGACCGGATAGCCGAGGCGCTCTGCGGCTCGCACCGCCCGATCGGCCGAGCGCACCAGCTCCTGCCGCGGTACCGGCAGGCCGCAGTTCGCCAGAATCTTGTTGGTCTCCTCCTTGTCCTGGGCGAGCTCGACCGCGATGTGGCTGGTGCGGCTCGTGACGGTCGCCTGGATGCGCTGCTGGTACTTGCCGTGACCCAACTGAATGAGGCTCTGCTCATTCAGGCGCAGCCAGGGAATGTTGCGTTCCTCCGCAGCCTTCACCAGAGACGCCGTCGAGGGACCGAGCGCGCGCCGCTGCGCATAGCGAATGTACTCGTCGCGCTTCTCCTTCCAGTTCCAGTCCGCGGGAAGCGCGCCGTTCGTGCGAAGGGCTTGGGGCAGCAGCGAGCAAAGCAATTCGATCCCCAGTTCGCCCGCTGCGATCCCCTCATCGCGCTGCGCGTATTCGTACACGACCGTGTAAACCCCGCGCACGTCGGTGCTGCGCGTCTTGCCGAACGACACATCCTCGCCGGCGATGTTCTGCAGCTCGATCGCCACGTGCTCGAGCACGTGGCCGAGCCAGGTGCCCTCGCCTTCGCGCAAGCGCCTGATGAGCCCGCCCGGTTCCCGATAGGAGCATCCGTGCTCCACGAGCGTCGGCAGTGCCTCCACCAGGCCGTCGACGAATTGGCCGCCCAACCGGCCGCTGGGCCACTCCTCGAGCGCTCCCAGATCGAGCAACAGCTTGATCACCGGGAAGTGCGCGTACATCGATGGACCCACGTAGACGTTGCGTTCGAGGATGCGCATCGATATCCCTTCCCTGCTAGCGTTTGGTTTGGACCAGTGTACCGGCGTCCGCCTGTCGAGAGTGCAAATTGAAGGTGGCGCCCTTGGTGAGAATATGCATTTTCACGCCCAAAAGGCACACGGGCCGGCCTTCGGGCACGTTGTCCATGGAGGAAAACTGCACTTCGGCCGCATCGACCACGGTGATGGCGCCCGACCCCTCCACGTGCACCGTGTTGTCGGGTTCGATGAAAGCCGCAGTGTCCTCGTCGAGACCGATACCGACGGCGAACGGGTTGTAGGCAAGCGCGGTGAGCAACCGGCCGAGACGGTCGCGCTGCCGGAAGTGCTGGTCGATGATGAATCGATTGGTGAGCCCGAGACCCGGCGCCAGTCGGACGGAACCGGCCACGGGAGTGCTGCCCTCGTCGCCAAAGGCAATCATGTGCTCGCAAAGGAACGCGGCACCGGCGCTGGTGCCGGCGACCGGAACGCCGCCCGCGTTCAACAGCCGGACGGCCTTCGCCACCGGTGTGCCGCCGATCAAGGTTGAAAGCCTGAGCTGATTGCCGCCGGTGAAGAAAACTCCGGTCGCGCGCTGGAGCCGCTCGAGCCGGCCCGCTTCTTCGGCATCGCGCCGGGTGTCGAAATCGAGCGAGACGACGCTGCGCGCACCCATGTCGCCAAAAATGCGTTCGTACCGCGGCCCCGTATCGCTCACCAAGCTGGCGGTCGGGATGACGGCAATGTTTGCCTCACCGGCGCCCGCCAGTTCAACGAAGCGGCGCAGGATTTGCGGAGAGCTTTCCTTATCCTCGGCTCCGCCGATCGGAATGATCCACCCGCGCCGGCCGCCCTCTACCACCTTACTTGCACACATTCCTTCACCACCCCCAACTTTTGGACCGCGATCATGCCACGCGGCATGGGGGTTGGCCGACATCATTGTTGCGTTCGGACGGGCCCGGGAGGGGGGCGCCCTCCTACACGAGACGCCGCCGCAAGGAGCCGGCCGTCCTCTTATAATTCCTCAATTCCCGCCAATAGGGACGGGTTTTAACCGACATGGAGGCCATATCCCTATGAAGCTCATCCCGCTGACCCTGTTTCTAGTGTCGGCAACCGGCTTGGCGACCGGCGCGGCATTCGCCGACGAGCCCGTCGGGTTCCAAAACGGGATGAAACTTCTGACCAAGTACAATTGCCAGGCGTGCCACTCGGCGGATAAAACCATGACCGGGCCGTCATTGCACGATGTCGCGAAGAAATATGCGAGCGATCCGCACGCCCGCTCCGTGCTGAGTGAAAGCATCTTAAATGGCAGCTCCGGCGCGTGGGATAGCGCAGCGCCCATGCCGCCCACCAAGGTACCTGACTCCGACTTGAGGCCGCTGGTCGATTGGATACTGTCGCTGAGCCAGTATTAGCGGTAGCCATTAGATAACTATAATTTACTTTCTAAATATTATTTAAACAATTGAAATTAATGTTTTTTCCAGGTCGCCGGGAATCGTCGTGCCGTCCGTGTCCGTGCCTCGCGCCGATATACACTCGGGTATTGCTGGGATAGCATAAAACTGCCGGCGCACCGATGCTGCAAGATCTCGAAGTACTCATCCTGATGTTGTTCGTGATTGCCGGGGCTGCAGTCGCGGCCAATCGCCTGAAGATTCCGCCCGCGATCGTGCTGGTGATAACCGGGTTGATCCTCGCCGTTCTGCCGGGCCTGCCCAGCGTCGATGTGGCGCCCGACCTGATCCTGCTGCTGGTGCTGCCTCCCATCATCTACTCCTCGGCGGTCGCCATGAGCTGGTGCGACTTCCGCTTCAATTTGCGGCCGATATCCCTGCTCGCGGTTGGCTGCGTGTTGTTCACGACGACGTCCGTTGCCGCCGCCACGCACTGGATGCTGGGACTATCCTGGCAAGCGGGCTTCCTGCTCGGTGCCATCGTATCGCCGCCCGACGCGGTGGCACCGCTTGCCATCGCGCGACGCCTGGAGGTTCCGCGGCGGCTGATCATCATTCTCGAGGGCGAAGGCCTCACCAACGACGCAACCGCCCTGGTGCTTTATCGGTTCGCGGTAGCCGCCGTGAGCGTCGGCTCGTTCTCCTTATCGCACGCCGTCGGCACGTTCGCGTGCATCGTGGTCGGCGAGGTTCTGTGGGGCTTGGCGGTTGGTTGGGGGATGCTGCGCCTGCGTCGCTGGGTGCGCGATCCGCGCATCGAAATCATACTGTCCGTATTGACGCCGTTCGTCGCCTACTGGCCGCCCCAGCATCTCGGCGGCTCGGGCGTGCTTGCGACCATCTGCACGGGTCTGTACATCAGTTGGAACGGATTGCGCTTGATCAGCGCCGCGACCCGGCTGCAGGGCATTTTCTTTTGGGACTTCCTGATCTACGTCATCGAAGGGATGATCTTTCTGCTGACGGGACTGCAGGCGCGCACCCTGATCGAGCGCATTGCCGGCCACTCCTTCAGAGAACTCGCGCTCTCCGCCGCGGTGACCAGCCTCGTGGTCATTGCCACGCGCTTCATCTGGATGTATCCGGCAACCTACATCCCGCGCTGGATCCCCTCGATCAGGCGCAAGGATCCGGCGCCGCCGTGGCAGTGGCCGTTTGCGCTGGCCTTCACCGGGGTGCGCGGGCTCGTCTCGCTGGCGGCAGCACTCGCCATTCCGCTGACGATCGAGAACGGGAATCCGTTTCCGTACCGCGATCTCATTTTGTTCCTGACCTTCGTAGTCATCTTGGTGACCTTGATCGGCCAGGGGCTCGCATTGCCGGCCGTCATTCGGGCGCTGGGACTCGCCAATCAGGGGCGCCGTGAGCGCCGGCAGGACCGGGATCAGGAATTCGAGGCAAGGCGGACGGCGATCGAGTCCACGCTCGAGCGGTTGGATGAGGTGGCGGCCGAGCGGCACATTCCGGAGGATGTATCGAAGGGGCTGCGCGCGCACCTCAAGGGGCGACTTCGCCAGGTGAGCGATCGCAGCGATGGCGATGACGAGCACCGCGGGAGGAGCCGCCTCGTCGACGACATGGAGCTCAAGTTGCTGGGCGCGGAGCGCGAGACCGTCAACGACCTCTACCAGGACGGCAAACTGACGGCCGAAGCGCGCCTGCGCATCGAGCGTGAGCTCGATCTGCGCGAAGCCCGGATTTACAGTCAGATCGCGGAGATCGAACCGTGAGGATCCTGGTCGTCGAAGACGACGACAAGATCGCCTCGTTTCTCGCCAAAGGCCTGAAACAAAGCGGCTTTTCGGTCGACACGGCTTGCGACGGAGAGGAGGGCCTGTCGCTGTGCCGAACGGTCAATTACGATTCGATCGTCCTCGACATCATGCTGCCAAAACTCGACGGATTGTCGGTGCTGCGCGCGATCCGCCGGGAGAAGAAGCTGGTGCCGGTGCTGCTTCTGAGCGCCAAGGCGAGCGTGGACAATCGGGTGACCGGACTGCAAGCAGGCGCGGATGACTACCTCACCAAGCCGTTCGCGTTCTCCGAACTGCTCGCCCGGCTGCAAGCCCTCATCCGACGGGCGACGCACGTGGCGGAGCCCACGACGCTCGCGATCGGCGACTTGTCGATGAATCTGCTCACCCGCGAGGTCTTCAGGGCCGGGCAGAAGATCGAGCTGCAGGGCCGGGAGTTTGCGCTGCTCGAGCTCCTCATGCGGCATCCGGGGCGGCCGATCACCAAGACGATGATATTGGAGCATGTCTGGGATTACAGCTTCGATCCGCAAACCAACGTGGTGGACGTGCTGGCGCATCGGTTGCGCTCGAAGCTCGAGAAAGGCTTTCCCTCGAAGATCGTGCACACCATCCGCGGCGTGGGATATGTCATCAAGCCTCCCTAGCACCGGCTGGCGCAACATCGGCGGCTGGCGCAGCAACGGCGCCTGGCGCAGCGTGACGTTGCGCTTGAGTCTCTGGTATGCGCTGCTGTTTACCGCGAGCGCGGGAGTGCTGTTCGGCCTTTCGTATTTTTTGCTGGGCGCCGCTCTCGAACGCAAGGATCACGAGGTGATCGAAACCCGCCTCCGAGCCTGTGCCGCGATTTACGACGGCGGCGGCGTCGGGGCGCTGCAGGAATTCGTCCAGCGCAGCCGGGATACCGACAAAGCCAATGGGTTTTTCGTCAGGGTCGCAAACCCCTCGGGCAACGCCTTGCTGCTCGATGTACCTCAGGATTGGGTGCAGTTCGATCCCGCCGCCTTGAGCCCCGGCGGCGATCCGGCGCATCTCGTCTGGCTCAAAATTCCCAGGGACCAGGAAACGGATGTCACCGTCGCGTCGGCGCGCTTGGCCGACGGCTCGACGGTGGAAGTGGGGCGCAAGACCAACAACCGCGAGGCCATACTGCAGCCGTTCCGCCTGAACTTCCTCGCGGTGATGACGCCTGCCCTGTTGCTCGGCGTGATCGGCGGCGCTTTGTTTGCGCATCGTGCCACCAAACCCGTGCGCCAGGTCGTCGCCACCGCCCGTTCCATCATCGACACGGGCGATCTCTCGGCACGCGTCGAGGCCACCTCCGAACAGGGCGGTCTCGAGGAATTGGCGCGCCAATTCAATCGCGTGCTCGACAGAAACCAGGCGCTGATCCAAGGCATGCGCGAGGCATTGGACAACGTGGCGCACGATCTGCGCACGCCGCTCGCGCGGCTTCGAAGCATAGCGGAGGCGGCGGTGCAGACGACCTCGGACCCCGCCGCCGAGGAAGCGCTCGCCGACTGCGTCGAGGAGGCCGATCAGGTCCTCACCATGCTGACCGCGCTGATGGACATCACGGAAGCCGAATCGGGTGTCATGCACCTCAACCTGGAGGCCAGGTCGGTATCCGAATTGCTCGACGATGTGATCGACATCTACCAACTGGTCGCGGAGGAAAAGCGCATCGCCGTCACGGCGGACCTCGAGCCGCCCTGCACCGCCTCGGTGGATCGGGTGCGCATGCGCCAGGTGTTCGCCAATCTTCTCGACAATGCGCTGAAATACACCGCGGAAGGCGGCACCGTGCGCATCTCCTGCGGCAGCGACGCGGAGCGCGTGATCGTCGTCGTCGCCGACACGGGCATGGGCATATCGGTGGAGGAGCAGGGTCGCATCTGGGGGCGCCTATATCGCGGCGACAAGAGCCGCTCGCAGCGTGGGCTGGGACTGGGATTGAGTCTGGTGAAGGCAATCGTCGAGGCGCACGGGGGCGATGTGTCGGTGCAGAGCAAAATCGGACAGGGATCCACCTTCACCGTCTCGTTGCCGGCAAACTGACGAGGCGCGGCGGCGGCCCCGCCTCACCTCGGGTCGTTGGGGCCTGGGATCACCGCGGCGAGTTCGGTCGCGGCGACCCACCCCTCCCGTCCCTGCGAATCGCGAATCAGCTCGAAGCCTGCGTGCCGCTCGAGCACCCGCACCGCAGCCGCCGCCGGAACTTGGAACAGTGCATCGGCGCCTGCGACGGGCGAGACGCTGGCCGGCGCCGCTCGCAATGCGATGGACTCGGACAGCACGGCCGAAGTCGCGGCCGCGTTGAAGGCGCTCGCTCCCACCGCGGCGATGCCGAGCACCGTGCCGGCGAGCAACAATCCGCGAAAACGGGGACTGAATCGAAGCGCGAGCACACAGCCCCCGCCCAGCGCGAGACCGGTGATGCCGACCCAGTAGAGCGTGTTCGGATCGGCGAATCTACCGTTCTCGCCGAGCCAGCCGCTGCTCTCCGGCAGTCCCGCGGACTCCCGAACGCGATGCAGATTCCAGCGCAGATCCGCATCCGTCGGGTCGAGCACGCGAGCCCGCTCATAATCGAGCACCGCGAGGGGCGCATTACCCGAGCGCGCGTACGCATTGGCCGAGTTGTATAGTTGGGCCGCGGTATTACCGGCCGATATCGGCAAAACGGGTGGTGCCGGGCCTTGAGCCCTCAAGTCACCGCCGTGAATGCCGAGCACCATCACTGCCGCAAGTGATCCGGTGAGTCGCCTGATGCTCATGGCGATGTCCCATCATCCAAGTTACGCAGCACGATCTGTTTCCATTGACGGAAGTCCAGCGGCGTCAGTTTCAGATTCGAATAGGCGGCCTCGTCCGCGACCAGAAAGGTGCGCGCGATTTCATGGTCCGATCCCAATCTGGAGACGACTTCCTCGGTGGTCACTTCGGGGAGGGTGAGATTCCAGCGAGATGCCAGCACCGCGCCAAGCGCACGGCGCGCTGCCGCGAAGAAAGACTGCACGTTGCCCGCCGCCGCCCATGCGTTCATTTCCTCCCCGAGCGATTCGCTCGACGGCAGCATGAAAGGCTCCACGCGGACTGCCCGGTTTTGGCGCTCGTCCCGGCGCAGCCAGAACCAGGCCGTCGACAGCCCGATCAAGATCAGGGGCGGTAACGCCCAGTACGCGGGTTGGAAGTAGAAGGGCATCAGGGATCTTGTCCGGCCACTGCCCTCGTCCGGATGATCGGGCCGCCATGCCTGCAGCGCTTGCGGGCCGGCGAGGTTCGGTGCGGCACCGGAGGGGGCCGCCCCGGCGCCGCTCGCCAGCGGCACGCCTCCCGCTGCCGGCGTGATCGCCACGGTCAGAGGTTCCGTATGCGCTTCCTCATAACGCCGGGTGACCGGATCGAACCAGCTGAAATGCACTTCGGGAACGGGTCGAGTTCCCGGCTCGAGCGACATCAGGGGCTGCTCGAATACCTTCTCACCGCGATAGCCGATTTCGTCCTCGGGTTTGAAATTCGCGGTCGGTGTATAGGTCTTCCAGCCGTCGGCATCGTGCAGCATGGGGGAGGAGACGCGTTGGAAATCTCCTTCCCCCGACACCCGCATTCGCAGTGTGATCGGATCACCCTCGGCCGCCTTGTCTTGCGAGATCTCACTCGAGACCGCGAACTTCCCCACCGCGCCGCTGAACTCCGCCGGACGGCCCTCGGTCGGCAGAGGCAGCACGGTGAAGGTTTCCGGAGCGCTCGAGACCGTCACGTCGCGCTGCGTAGAGGCACCGAAAAAACTTTGAAAGGCAGGATCATTGAACAGGTCCTCGAAACCGGACCCGCTGAAGAATCCGCCGTCCGGGCGACCGGGAGCGCGGACGCGCACGGTAAGCGGTGTATCCATGGTCAACGAAAGCGTGCCCGGTTTGACCGCTACCAGGGCCGTGTGCCAGGTGAACACGATGAACGGTTTGCCGTCGACGGTTTCCTCGGTACGGGACGGATTTTCCGGCAACTTGCTCAAGGTGAACGCATCGCCGTTGAGGGTCGGCGGCCCGTTGAGCGAGGCGACCATTCCGTCGCGGGCCCCGACCTGAATGTCGACCGGCACCATCTCGCCCACATACAACTCGTGCTTGGACAGCCGCAGGCGGACAAAGGCAGCACCCGAGGCCCCCTGCCGCGTGGAGTCGGCCGGCAAGGAAGAAGATGGCTGCGCCGGAGTGCCTTGGACAGATCCGCCGGGCGCTTGGCCATTAGGGGCCGATCCCGCGCCACGGGTCACGGTCAACACCACCGGCTCGGCGCCCGGCAAGGCGCTCGGGATGCTGAACACCCCGGCCTGCTGTGCGATCACCTGATAGGTCACCGTGGTTCTGGCGCTCGTGACTCCGTTGATGATCTGCACCTGTTGGGATTGTCCGACGGCTAGAAACTCCAGGCCCGGCACCATGGGCGGAGTAATGGCGGGCATTTCGCTGCCGATCGAGGTAATCGTCAATTGTGCGCTGTCGCCCAGGGCGATGGTCGACGGCTCGATGCTCTGTAACGCGGTGCCCGCCGGCGCCGCACACGCCAGCGCTCCCATCAGCACCAGGCCAATCATGGCGAACCACGCATTCAGCCCATACCGCTTCACGATTTCACCAGTCCTTCGAAGGCTGTTGCGGCCGCGCATCCGCTGCGGAGTTTCCGGCAGACGGCGCGGAGGGGGAATTCGTCGGGGCGCGACGCTCTTCGTCCTTCACCGAATCGAGCAACTCGCGGGCTTCCTCCGCACTCATCTGCCCAGGTATACGCTGCTCGTCCGCGTGCTCCGTGCCGTCGCGGTTTTGTGAGGTTTGCGTGTTGCCGCCGGCTGCGCTAACGGGCCCTTGTCGCGGCTGTTGAGACTCGCGTTGCTGGTCCTGGCGAGCGTCCTGTGGCTCGCGACCTTGGTCCTGCTGCGGCTGACTTTGATCTGCAGCGCTCGGCTGATCCTTGTTCGCACTCCGATTTTGCGAACTGCCCGATGAGGCTTGCGATTGATCTTTCGATTCCCCTTGGTTTTGATTTTGGTTTTGGGATTGCCCCTGCTGCGGCTGGCTTTGCTTAGGCTGACTTTGCTGTTGCTTCTTGAGCTGCTCCAGTTTCCTGTTCACGAGGTCACGGTTGAATTTACTGTCGGCATCGTCGGCGCGCAGCTGCAGAGCGGCCTGGTAAGCCTTCACCGCCCCTGTCCAAGTCTCCATGGTCTTAGCTAAGTCGCTCTTCTCCGTTTTCTGCCCTTCTCGATACAGGGTGTTGCCGAGGTTGTAAAACGCATCCTGCTGCTCGGCCAGGCGTTCAGCGGACCCGGATTTCGCGGCATCGAGCGAGGACTGAAAATGTTTCGCGGCGACGGGATAATCGCCCGCCTTGTAAGCGGCAGTGCCCGCGTCGAATTTCAACACGGGCTGCGACGGATCCCGAGCCGCAGCCTGCGCATAGTCGCGCTGCGCCTTGGAAAAATCCCCTCTCTGATAGGCTGATGCCGCGGTAGCAGGCGAGGCCTGCGCCGGATGCGCGGTCGCGAACCACAGAAGTGCAGTCGCGGCGCAGGACGCCGTCGTGGCGCCGGATGCGGAACGCTGCGAGGACCTCGAGGCGATCACTGCCTCGCGTGGCGATGGCGCGCGGCGCCGGGTGCCGACCAGCAGACTCGACAACAGGCAGCCCAGAGACAGGGTCAGCGGCCATTGATATCGCTCGATGTACACCTTCTCGGTGCGAAACTCCAAATCGTGCTTGGCAAGCGGCGCCAGCGCTTGGGCGTAAATCAGCTCCAGTCCCTGGTTCTGCGCGCCCAGAGGGGCATAGGTACCGCCGGTGGCTCGAGCCAGCGCTTTGAGCGCGGGCTCGTCCAGTCGCGAGCGCACGAAGCGTCCTTCGTTATCTTTCAGGAACCCGCCGCCCTGATCGGCGGGCAGCGGAATCAGATCCCCATTGGCGGAACCGACGCCGACGGTGTAGATCTTCAATCCGTCCTGCAGGAAGGCCGCCTTGGCCGTGCCCAGCGCGTCGCCCTCGAGGTCCTCGCCGTCCGTCACCAGAATCAGGACCTTGTCGCTACCCGCACGACTGTGCAGCGCGGACTGCGCAGCTCGTATGGCGCTGCTGATATCGGTTCCACCGCGCGGGATGACGTGCGTGTCGAGCGCGGCCAGAGACTCGTGAAACGCGCCATAATCGAGCGTCAGCGGACACTGCAGGAAAGCGCTGCCCGCGAACGCCACGAGCCCCACGGCATCCCCGTCCAAGCGCCCGACGAAATCGTCGATCGCCAATTTGGCGCGCACGAGACGATCGGGTTTCACATCCGGCGTCAGCATGCTTCGCGAGGTGTCGACGGCGAAGATGATGTCGTTGCCGCGCCGCTTCAGCTGTTCCCAGCGAAAGCCCGCCTGCGGCTCGGCGAGCGCCACGAACAGCAGCGCCACCGCGGCGATGAACAGGCCTCGCTTCAGACGACGGCGCGAAGCAGATATGGAGCGTGTCAGCTCCAGCCTCAGGTGAGCGGATACGAACACCTCGAGCGCCTTGCGCTGACGTGCATCGTATCTAAGCCACGTCAAAAGCGCAGCGAGGCAGGCCACGAATCCCACGGCAAGCCAGCCGGGATGAGCAAAGATCACGGAAGCCTCCGGAAGCGGGTGTGCTCCAGTCCGAAACCGAGCCCCAGCAACGCGAGCGCCGGAAACAACGCCCATCGATACAACTCTTCGTAGCGCTCGAACCGATGCGCGACCTGCGCGCTCCTCTCGAGGCGATTGATCTGCTCGTAGATCTCTTTGAGCGAGTCCGTATCCGTCGCGCGATAGAACGACCCTGCGGTCAGCGAGGCTATCGATTGCAGCGTTTTCTCATCCACATCGACCTTGGCCATCACCAGCCGGGTATTGCCGAAGTTGTCCCGGACGGGAATCGGCGCCTCACCGCGAACGCCGACGGCGATGGTATAGACCTTGACGCCGAGCGTCTTCGCGGCCTCGGCGGCGGCCAGCGGCGAGATCCGCCCCGAGTTGTTCATTCCATCGGTGAGCAGGATGACGATCTTGGATTTGGCGTGTGAGTCGCGCAGCCGGTTCACCGCGGTCGCGATGGCCGAGCCGATGGCCGTACCGTCATCGACGCCGCCCACCGCGACCCGATCGAGATTCTGCCGCAGCCAATCGTGATCGAGCGTCAGCGGGCTGACCAGGTACGGTGCACCCGCGAATGCGACCACGCCGATGCGGTCGTCGGGACGCTCGTCGATGAATCTCGACACCACGGATTTGACTACGTCGATGCGGTTGACGCGCTCGCCGTTGATTCTGAAGTCCATCGCCTGCATGGAACCCGACACATCGAGACCCAACATGATGTCGATGCCGTTCGCGGTAACCTCGGTGCGTCCATGTGCCAACTGGGGGCGAGCCAGCCCGACGATCAGGAATGCGGCGCCGAGCACCGGCAACAGCCACAGCCATCGGCCGATTCGGCTCCTGGCGTCCCGCGCAACGGCGCGCGCCAATCCCACACTCGAATATTGGACGGCAGCGACCTGCCCTTTGCGCCCGCGCCAAAGCAACACGAGCGGCAGCAGCGCCAGCAGCCACAACCACTCAGGTTGAAGGAAGTGAAACACGGGGCTTGCCCGAAGCGCTTGGGGTGGGCCGGCCGGCCGGCGCCGCGCCCTCGCTTACAGCCTCGGCCTGGTGGTCGCTCGAGGCTGACTGGATGAAACGGCGCGCGCTTTCGAGCATCGCGGTCATCTGGCCGATATCCAGATTCCAGCCGCCGAACTTGGCGAGATCGCACGACTGCAGGAAGTCACCGAGCAGCTCGCGGTGCGCCGCGAGTCCCGGGGCCGCGGAAACCACGAGGTCATGAAGGAATTCGTGAGTCGTGCGATGCGCCGCCATCACCTGGAAGCGTTGTTCGATGTATTCGCGCACGATGGCGGACACCTCGATGGAGAAGTCGCGCGCGCGTCCCGGCTGCATCAGGGTGCGCGCCGCCTCCAGTCGATCGAGGGCCACCTCGAGGTCGGACTTCTCCGGTGCTTTGCGCCGGCGCTTGATCCATCTCCACAGGGCGTAAGCCGACAACGCCAAGATGACTCCCCCGCCGACCAAGGCCCAAACGGTCCAAGCCGAGGCAACGGGCTTCGGTCCGCGGATATCGCGGATATCGTCGGCCGGCGCCGCATTCGCGGTGATCGCAAAAAGCATGCAACCAACCATGGCGGCGCCAAGCTGCGCCGTTCGGGCAGTAAAGCACCCCAGCAACCGCTCGTTCACAGCCGCCTTCTCTCGCGCGACCTGAAAAAACGCTGCAGTGCCGGCAAATAGGGCGCATCGGTGCTGAGTTCCAACGTATCGACGCCCTCCGAGCGAATGTCGGCGATCAGGCGCTGCGCGCGCTTCGTCGACTCCTCGCCGAAACGGCGCCGTATCGCCGCACTTCCGGTATCGATTTCGATCACCTCGCCGGACTCCGCATCCTCGAGCGCCAACACACCCAGATCGGGGAGCGTCCTTTCGCGTGGATCCTCGATGTGTACGGCGACGAGATCATGCCGGCGATTGGTCTGTTTCAAGGCCCTGCGCAACGGCGGCCGGGTCGCGGATTCGGGCCCGTTCGACTGGAAATCCGATATCAGAAACACCACCGCCCGCCGGTGCAGGAGTTGGCCGGCAACCTCCAGCGCCTTGACCGTATCGGTGCCCCGACCCTCGGCGGTGTGATAGAGAATCTCGCGCACCACGCGCAGCACGTGACGCCGCCCCTTTTTGGGAGGTATGTATTCCTCGACGCGATCGGTGTAGAGGAGCAGCCCCACCTTGTCGCTGTTGCGGATGGCGGACAGCGCCAGGAGGCTCGCCACCTCGCCCGCCAGGTCGCGCTTGCTCTGGCCTCCGGAACCGAAGTTGCCGGAGGCACTGATGTCCACCACGAGCAGTATGTTGAGCTCGCGCTCTTCGGTGTACTTCTTGACGAAGGGTCTTCCGGCACGCGCGGTCACGTTCCAGTCGATCGACCGCACTTCGTCGCCGGGCACGTACTCGCGCACTTCGTCGAAGTCCATGCCGCGCCCTTTGAAGACCGAATGGTACTCGCCGATCAAGCTGTCGTTGACCAGCCGCCGGGTGCGTATCTCGAGCTGCCGCATCCGGCTCAGGATGGTTTTCACGGAAGCCGTGGGCATCGGCCTATGCTCCAGTACCGATGGCGATCAGGGGACGGGAAGTTGATCGAGGATCTTGCGGATCACATCCTCGGCGGTGACGTTCTCGGCTTCCGCCTCGTAGCTCACCATGACGCGATGTCGCAGAACGTCGAGCGCGATGGTCTTCACGTCCTGGGGAGTGACGAAATGCCGCCCGCTCAAAAAAGCCACCGCGCGCGCCGCGAGGCACAGGTTGATGGTGGCACGCGGTGATGCGCCGTTC
>Ga0182030_10004381_pt1 | contig 30143 bp, 28 predicted proteins | sample 812S3MmetaG_FD_121299 | JGI IMG/M metagenome (GOLD analysis project Ga0182030, IMG submission 121299) | Permafrost microbial communities from Stordalen Mire, Sweden - 812S3M metaG (Illumina Assembly) | ecosystem: Environmental > Terrestrial > Soil > Wetlands > Permafrost | place: Sweden...
AAAAAAAAAAAAAAAAAAAAAATAAAAAAAATTTCACCCAACAAAATTAATAACCCTTCACAACCCCAATTAACCCCCCCCCTTTTTTTTTTTTTTTGAAACGCTTAATATGCAAGTGCAGGGCGTTACCTTTTTGTGACTTTTGTATAAATTATATGTTAGTATTTGTATCAATAAAGTTTTAGTCAAGAGCAGGGACAAATGAACCCTGTGTGCATCAATACTTTATTTGTCTAGAGCGCAACATTGGGCGTGATAGAGACAGGCAGTTGCAAAGGCGACGGAGAGGAGGAGAGGTGTCGATGTGATTGTACAAGCGGTGGCAGACTCAGCGACAGAGGTAGAGTCAAAGGTCCCGTCCTCTGCTCATGACAAATCTTCTGCTTCTATTGGTGTTGCGACAAGGCTTCCCTATTGTATATTATCAGGTTCATGCACGGGTAAAGTATGGGTTGAAATTTAGTGCACAAGCAGAAATACTTTTCTATTCTCCTCTGCTCTCTGCTCAATGCATCTTTGTTCGCAGTAAGTAATTATCGAGTTATTTATATTAGTTATGATTGGGAACCTAGCTATTCAGAAAATTAGAAACTATACTAAGCCTACCAAACAGCGAAACCCCCTTCATTCCAGTCAAGTGCACCAAATCCCTTCAGCCCACTAATATTTGCGGCCCCTCATAATAAACTGTAGAAAGAATAGCGCAAACAAATGGTGTTTCAAATACTTCGTAAGCTTTCTTTTTCGTCTATTACATGCATGTACCGATCGGTGAACTCTCCGAGTTCCTCCTTAGAATACTAAGAGCTTGCTCTGCCGCTCTTATCGTAGCTCCTTGCTTACAAGGGGCTGTTTGAGCGTCGCCAATTTGTTTTCCGTTTACTTGAACTACGCAACGATAATTGTTTTCAAGAGTTGACTCTGTTCTGTATGTTACGCTCCGATCGCCAACCAATTCTCCCAAACGGTTCTTTGGGTGTATGATATCCACATTGTCCTGCATTAATCGACGCATGATAGGGAGTATTTTGAGTTTCTCAGCAAGCAGAGAACACTGGAGTATATCTCCATTGCTATCAGCATACACTGCGCCAAACAAACTTCGCACGATTTCGGAGAAATATGTGTTGGCCTCCAAGTTTGCAAGGTCTTGCCAAGGGTAAGTCATACCAGAGGTTAGTGCAAGTCGAATTCCCTGACAGGTTTCGGCATGCTTTTGGAGGAATTTTGCTCTGTCGGACACGATTTCAGAGTGATCATGCCTCATAAAACTCCATAAAGGAATGTTTTTTTGGCGCTCTGCTTTGAAAAATCGACTAGGGCCAGATTGCAGGATATCGTGATAATCCAAATCTAGAGAAGTATCGATACAGAGAAAAGCCAAAAACCCCTTTTTGATGGTAGCGGCCCGGAGGAGTTGTAGCTGGCTGCCTGAGATCATTTCGTTTTCGCGATATAAAGATTCGACAATGGCCATACTCAAAACACTGCTGCCAAGGACTGCTAGCCTTCCATATGAACAGGTTGCCAGGTCTTGTTCACATGAAGGATGTGTCATTGCTTCTGTCAAGATCGAGGTGTTGTGAAACTTGTATCCCATCAACCTTTCCAATGTCTCAAAATGAGGGACGCCGCCCAACTCTCGTCGACCGCAGGCCATCCTTAGGAGACAATCCGCAGGATGTTCTAGGAGCTCTGGTATGAAAACCTGGGCACATGAGAGAGCCGCTTTGAGATTCCCTTGTAGGTACGCCGTGCCGATTAGAGCCTCAACAACATCCGCTATTGCCTTCTTTGAAAGTTTTCTTGCTCTCTCAGAATAGATATCTGGGTTGTTTGGGAATTTCGACGACCTTTCCTGAAATGACTTCGTAATCATGAATTTATCTAATCCTGTTTGTAGGGCCTTTTTTGATATATGTGCATTTGAGACGATTAACTTTCTCTTAGCAGAAAGGTACCCCTCGTGCCAAGTAGCATGCACAGCAAATAGTTTGCCCGTGACAAGAAAATCCAAGACAGTATCTCCAAGAAAGGCAAGACGAGTGTTATTTAGCAGAGTATTTGCAGAGGGCAAGCAGAGGGCTTGAGCAACCAGGTCTACTCTCTTTAAGTGCACGTTGAGATGGAGTCTGTCCACCAGTTCCCTACCCAACAACAGAGTTTCTAGACGGTAAATTATGTGTGGCACGAACTCAGCGAGTCGATTAGGATCGTGCAGCCATTTTATGACGTTTGTGGCTTCTGATTCTTGAAATCCAGGGGCAGAGACGAGGGGCACAACTGAATGTGTTTCGGGGTGGTGTTTTAGAGGATCATCACGTGACCATACGAAATTGTCGGTCGCGAAATGTCGAATCCATGCTCGAAGCTCATCTTGATTTATCGGCGGTGTAAACTGGGCTAAGAAGCTATTTTGGCAGCCAGTGATACAGGTGCCACGCACTTGCCGTAATATTGACCTTGTGCCAGCTGGACATGAACCAAGACAAAAATTGTCCAGATCTGTAATCTCTTCTGAGGCATCGATACAAATCTCGCACCGGATCCCTTGTTCTGGCAATGGAGACCACGGGAGTGAACATATTGGGGTCGGGAGGATGAGATTTGTCGAAACAACCACTTTGCCTGCGACCCGAACCTTGACGGAATTAAGATATCTTTTTTTCGTGGTAGCGCTTTTCTTGGCTATCTTAAGCCATGGGTTATGTTGTTGTTGAATCTCAACCATGGAAGATAAATCTTCTGTAGACTTTGCCTCTTCGGGCTCATTTCCTGGTAGCAATGGCAATAGATTGTCATTCAATAAAGAGGCTTTGTAGAGTGCTACATAGGCTTGAAATGCTGCGTCTTTGGCTGCCATATGCTCCGTTTGCCAGCTACGGAGCGATGATGCTCGACGAACCGAAGGATGAACGGAGTTTGGAAGTGTCACAAATCCCCGGATGAGACCTGTCATTCTTTCTGTTTGAAAGGTGAATGTTGGGCGACTGTCCGCATAGTGATAGACGGGCAAGGTTGCACAGAAATGGTATAAATGCCCTACAGCTTCGTCTAGAGTGAGTCTCGCCCTGGGAAGGTCAGCTATGTAAGAGGTCTGAGTCGGTTTTACCAACCCGGTCGATTCAATTCTAAAAGTCATGGAGTCGTCCTCAATCTCATCAGAAACTCTGCACCCTTCATCATCTAACTGTCGTGACTCTCTCATATACTCCTCAACCATCTTAGACTCCAATCTCTCCCAGGATGCTCCCAGATCTGCTGTATCATCCGAAGACAACAAGATCATGAATGTTGATTTCTCATGTCTTGCTCTACCCCGCCTTTGAACAAAAGACTTCAAATTTGGTGGCTTGTTGAAACAGATGACTACATTGCATGCCGACACGTCAATGCCTTCCTCAAGGGCGCTGGTGGCGACGATGATGTTTTTACTGCCTTCACGAAAATTCTTTAGCACTTCTTTCTGATATTTCTGATCTAGGAGATCGGCCAATTCCGTCTTTCTACTTTGATTTGTCGAGGTACCTACGAATGTACCGCTGGTGAAGAGATTCTTCGTTTCGGGGTGTTCTGAGAGAAGTTGGCAAAGTGCGATAGCAGTTACTCGCTGCTCGACAAATATAAGGCCTCGAAAATCCTTGTTATAAGCACCTTTCAAAAAATGCAACAGGGAGTCACATTTATTTGAAATTTTTTGAAATGACGGAGGGTTTAGAGACTCGGCAACTCGAACTTGCCCTAGCGTATTGAGGATGTGAATCTTTTCTTCGTCTTTCCAGTCGAGGCATGCATTTTGTTGTAAATGCATAGATGATGTTGCATGAGAGATTGTGGCGGTAATGTAGTAGTCAGAAGCCCAAGCTCCAAGTTCTTGTTCAACATATCGAGACCGGGCAGAGAACCTCTTTAGCTGTTCTTGTGCGGAAGTGCTCCAATTTCGTATTCTCATAGAGCTTTTAGAGAGCCCTGCAGTTTCTTCTACGGATAGGAGACAAAGTTTGTACTTCAACCATTGGTTCTGAGCGTCTTGAACACGTTCGAGTAGCGATTCCAACGCAGAAGACCTTGTTTTGGAGCTGAGGCAATCTTCAGAATAGACAATTTCGATCAGCTCAGGAACATGAACATGCTGGGTCAGCTCCTGCCGGTTGATGCGAGGAGTCTTGGTAATTGAATCTAGATTAGCCTCGATTACTCTTTTGTACAATAAGTCAGTGAATAACATAAAGTATACATTAAATGCAAACTCAGTGCATGGAGTTCAACTTACCGTAGTTCTTTCGGTTTGGATCGTACAATAGGACTGGCAGTCAGGCCTAGAATCTTGGGTCTGGAAGCCAAACCAAACTGTTTCTCCTGATGGTGATAGTATCCCTTCATAATCTTGTTGGCGGGGTGGTTACGGACACAGTGGTGCGCTGTCAAGTCATATTATTAACCGAGTCGGAAAGCAGAAAGGATGCTAACCCTCATCAAATATCAAGAGGGCCAACTTTGCCATGACTACAAATCCATGACTTAACGCATCAGCTAAAACTGCAGGCGTAGATACTACTATTCGCGCTCCAGAGAGTGCAGTATCCCAGATATGCTGCGAGCTCCATCGGTCGACGTTATCACGACCCAACAATAGCTTTATTCCTACTGATGGCAGGTGAAGAGAGAGGACATTGTATTGTTGTTCGCAAAGTGAAACAGTTGGAGCCAAGAACCATATCATCTAGTAATTATTATTAGCAGCAGTGAATGCCGATGGACATATATAGATAACCTGTGAAGCTTGACAGATTTCAAGTTCTGCAGCAATGCGTAGTACTGCTCTATCATAACAATTAAATTAGTTATGCAGTGCCCTTTAACCAGAGTTAAGCCTACATTTGAGTCTTCCCACTTCCAGTACCCATCTGTTGTTTCATCAATATTTACCTCTCCGAACCTATGGCTTCACTAACAGCAACGATAATATTTCCTTTCAGACTTTCTTCCAACATCTCTAACTGATAAGCCCGGGGGCGTATATCTGTTTTTGCAAGTAGTCCCAGCGTGGCCATCTTTCAGATAGTCTCGTCCGTAATGTCGTCGAACAAAATAGGGAGAAGTTTGTTGAAAAGTTGAGAAGTAGAACCTTTTTAATAATCAGGATCACTCATCAAAAACATCCTCCAAAAGAGATCGATGGTCAAGATGAAATAAAATTCCCTATTCAATGAGGCTGAAACATTACGAACATGTTGCGAGTTCAGAAATTCAACCGAAATTTCTAATGTTAGATCTGGTTCATGAAGATGCTTATTCATCAATACAACCACGCGAATCATCATAGAGCACGAACTACATAAGGATAATCATGCAGAAATTGACACCAATCACGTTCGCCTTAATCGCAAAAGCCTCTTACAGGTCTCAGGAATTTGTGAGGTACTCGTCTTTAATTGGATGAAAACTCGTTAGACCGCCTCACTTTTGAGGCCCACTGGAGGCCTACTGAGAGCCTCAGAATTCGATTTGTTTCTTCTCGATTCCCTCATAGTTATTGGCATTCTGGGTTTAAGAGGATGGTGCTTGATCTGTATGGGTGGGTAATCCTGGGTTTCGCATCGAATTGTCAATTCGACACCAAATTTATCTCCTTAATATGAGTATTCGCTGAACAGAGCGAAATTAAAACTATATGCTATGCAAAAGATAGGAACGGAACGCATCAAAAGGTAAAGTACTGTAAAATTAATTTTTTTTATCAGTGACAAGGTTGCTGGCCGAACAATCGTCCCGATAGGCACCAATACTCGATCTATGAATCTAGCTTATGCTATCGGCCAGGAAAATAAGCTGGCAATGTCAAGGCAGCCAGTCATTTCTCCAATACGGCATAAGGTAACTAGGAAGTTCTACGAACCACTATTGCTCCTTCACGCCCTTGGTCCAATACGGGGGGAAAGAATCAAATCCGAGATAATGCCCGATGATCCAGAATCAAATCATATCCAGCTCCGACGGTCGTTCACTAATGCCATCGCCTACATTTGTGCCTATCAAAAGGAGCCTGATTATGTCACTGCAGCAGCTCTAGAGAAGACCTCCCAGGGCATTGTAGTCTGGCCTTGCACCAACGTCGATATTGAAGAGGGGTTCGTCACCTTTTTTGGAGGGGATTTTGGCATGCGTGTATCGAAGTGTCGAGAAAGATAGTGTGGAGGATTTACACCAGAAGGCTTCACAAAGGCTTGCATATATGATTGTCGACTTTCAACTCAATGCATACCGGGCAAAGATTATCAAATCATGCATTATTCCTTGCTGGGAACTCATGATAGACTACGTCAAGAGTAATGGTAAGTTTAGCATTGTTAGGGTGTTATCATCGCCGCCAATCCCTACCATTAAATTAAATCGAATAGAAGGGAATCTTGACTTCATCACACACTGCTTCCTTATTACTTTTCAAATGGTTGGTATAAGCCCGTACCTCTGTAATATATCGAGAAACGAGCAGTTCAGGTGACTTGGAAGAATAAGGATTGAATTTAAATATCATAAGGGTTGCAATATAGAGGTTATCCTCTCTAAAAAAAAATAAAAAAAATATGAATTAATTCATACGTCGTACGACGCTGCAATAGTCTCAAAGCAGCAGAGGAACTGAGGGGCTCGTCCTGAAATATAAGTATCTTCAGGCCAGTTTCTGAATCGATCACGTCATGAGAATAATCGGACCCCAGATAAGGCTCTCGTCGGAGACTTGGCCAGAGAAAAAGGGTTGAATTACACAGCCCTAGAATGTTTCTTATGTTTATATCAATTCAAAACTCAAGTAAGGTGGTTGTCTAGCTGTATAAATAATCTACAGGATATGCCTCTAACACTTCCAGAGATATATCAATGTTATCTATACGATTCCAGCAATTGCTCTTTCGTGCTTCAAAGCTTGCCTTTTATATATGCATAGGAAAATTCGTGGGATTCAAGGCTGGGTTCGACTTTCTACGTAGTAGTATTTTTTGCTGAGAATAACGATTTCCATAAGAGAAACCACCCTAAGCTAACACTTGAGGGCGAGGAAACCGATGTGGCCGAAATACCCACTTGAATAACAACCTGCAGAACACTTGTTAAGCCCCCCTTTCCCTTTTCACTTGTGCACTCACTTTACAGGCAGTGCAGAGGTGGCTGAGCTAGCTCCACCGAATATCCCCAGGAACTTCATCCCTCCTGTCCTACTACGTGCAAAGGCGTTAGACGTCAATAGGCTAGATCACCAAACCGGTTTTCAGAATGGGTCAACATCAGCACTTGAAATCTCCCCACAGCGGATCCAACTTGCAAAGCAGAATCGTTCCCCGAACCTGACTACAAGGGTCGAGGAGCTCACCAAGGATCTCGGCTATCTACGCTACGAGATCCAATTCTACCGGCAAGGCTTTGGGAACCTACAGAGGCTTCGAGAAACATGCTGTGGGATCTATCTGCAGCTTTCCCTAGCCCTCCACCTTGACCATAGCTCTGACCGCTTGCATGAGCTCGTGGTCCAACTTCACAACGTCTAGGTATAGGTGCGGTTGACTATCTAGATTGAACTTAAGAAGTCGATAGGTTTCCCCGCTTAGTACTTTCTTCTCCCTCTTCTTCGGTTCTAAATTAACGTCGGTACCCCGTTTGAGAATATATTGGTGGGTCTCGAGAGTATCTGCCGCTGGGGTCTAAATTGTGGGGGCCATGGCCGTGAGGTAGTAGGCGCTTGTCCCCTCTGCTGTGTGGCCTCGGGGGAGTCACCATATTCCTCATAAACAGGTAGGAGGCACCTACTTCATACGCACATCTCCCCGCTTCACATGCGAAACAAGGAAGGTTAGCTTTCGCGGGATTTTAAGTCCGGCTACTAGTAACCATACTACCTAGTACTAGGCCAGCCTTGACAAGACGAACTGCTCGGTACACGGGTCGTGCCGGGGCGCCGCTTTAGTTTTCGAACTTTTTGGTTACTAGAGTTCCTTCATGATCGCCCACAACCGATAATCCTGAGTTTTTAGTGGTTAATGCCCTATAATTCTTTGTAGTTTCCGGCCGGCTTACAGGGCACATTATCGGCTGAGGACCATTATCGGTTGACCAGGGATCCCTTGTACACCCCACGAGGCGCTTATGGCAGCGCCGCTCCCGGCTTCCAGCCGCGCTTTGGAAAATCATGCCAGCCAATGGGAATTTCCAACAAGAGTCGACCTTCGGTGGCTCTCTTTCTAATGGTCTCCCACTACGAATTCTCAACGTTGTGTCGCATGTAGTACAAACATGGCATGTAACAGGTCCGCACGGAAGCTCATGAAGCGAAGAGCTGACGAAGGTCTTGGGAATAGGAAAGTCTATCGCAGGTACAAACGCCTCGAATTAACGACATCGGCTTTTCCATCCTTCACGATCCAGAAGATGCGGTAGCAGAGTGAGTCGACGCTGCACAAAAGCCATAACTAAGTCTAATTCGATCGCAGCATCATTTTTATCCATGGCCTGCAAGGCCATCCGCGGAGAACGTGGACGTGCGAGAAGATCTCAACGACAGGGCCACAAGGCTTGGAGGGCGGCGTGGGTGCTTTGCGTCGAACCATGAGGAATCTCTTCTCGCGGACATCTAGAGATAGACATGATACCAAGGGCTCGTACAAGCTTGGAGCAGAGGAGGTCTTCTGGCCACTTGACCTTCTTCCGGAGGACTGTAAGAATTCACGGATCCTCACATGGGGCTATGATTCAATGGTTTCCCACTTCTTCAACGGGCCAGCAAACCAAAGCAACATAAGCGCACACGCCAAAAATCTGCTGCAGGCATTGAAGATCCGCAGATTGGATTGCGTCAGTTTCTCGACTTCTTTTAGCGGGCTTCTACTAATCGCGAAACAGCAAGGCCGAAGCGTCATTTTCGTAGCACATTCCCTTGGTGGCAAGTCTTTCAATTACAATATCCAATTAGCCGGACTAACAAAGCGAAGGCATCATCGTGAAAGACGTGTGTGGCGACAAGCCCATCGCTGGCGACAAATATTGACTATCATGTAGGTTCTCTATCGCGCTGCCACAGCCACTGAACCCGCACTGCAAGATATATACAACTCTACGGAGGCAATAATTTTTCTTGGAACTCCACACCGGGGTAGCAATAAAGCCGGAATTGCAGAAGTTGTCAGGAAAATCGTTTCGGTTTCGGGGTTCGACACAACAAATCGAAATATTCAGGCACTTCAGGTGAACAGTACCGAATTGGAGCTGATCCATGAGCTCTTCATGAAACTGTACGAGGAGGTGAATCGGCACTTCAAAATTCTGACGTTCCAGGAAGCCAAGGGTGTGGTCGGTGTAAGTTATATGGGTCTAAACGAAAGGGTAGGTAATCCTGCAAGGCCATCTTGAAGATGAAGCTCATCACAATATCTAGGTCGTAGAGCCTTTCTCGTCTTCGATCACTACCACAGAACCAACCCAAACCATCAACGCTAACCACATGTCAATGTGCCGATTTCCAAGCAAAGACGATGAGGGGTACAAACAAGTGTCGGGAGAAATTAAGATCCTTGTAGCCGAAATACAGCAGAAGATGGAACAGGCCATACTTGAGAGGGACAAATCGGTTACCAGAGTGCAGGCTAGTTCTCCGAGTCAAACGACGACAGCTTCTACATCATACTGTATGTAGCTCTGGCTCCCGATCACAGTGAAGGGCAGCTGAGTAAAGACATAAGCTCTGAATGATGTCGAAAGAAAGTGCGTTTCGCTTTTGACCCAGAACACATCAAATGCGGCGGAGTACAAGTCCTCGCTTCCCCGTCGCGTAGAGGGTACTTGTCAATGGATTTTGTCAGATGCTCAATACCGTGACTGGAATGTGCAGACGGAACCTTGCCTTCTTTGGATAAGTGGGTATCCTGGGAGTGGAAAGACTATTCTCTCAGCCTACCTTCTCGAATATCTCGCCGCAGGCGAACGTTCGCCAAGCACGCGCACAACCCTGTGTTATTTCTTTTGTGACGAAAAGAGCAACACCCAGCGGGATGGCTTGGCCATTGTCAGGAGCCTCATTCTTCAGCTGTTGATGCGATGCCGATTGTTGGTCAAGCATGTGAAGGCTGCGTACGACTTCTACGGACCCCATTTTGACCAGAATTTTCATGAACTTTGGAGAATATTCCTAGCCATTGCAAGTGACAAGCGGATTGGGACGGTAAGCATCATCATTGACGCCATTGATGAGTGTGAGCAGACAACAAGAGAACGCTTCCTGCAGGACATGTTATACCTCATTCGCAAGTCACGTTCCAGCGGATCACGTGGCCCGTGTATCAAGTTCCTTATCACGAGCCGTCCCCGATTGGGACGTCTTTATACAACGAATCTCCTGCAAATCGATAAGCACCATCTCGAACAAGATTTAAGGCTTGTAATACAGACGAAAGTTGATAGTATCGTTCAACGAACGCGGTGCAAGCCTGATGTAAGGAGATACCTTGAGAATGCTTTGTATTCCAAAGCAGATTGCACCTTTCTCTGGGTGACTCTTGTACTTCATCTGCTGGAAAAGAGTCTTTTGGCATCGCAACAGGATTTCAAACGTATCATCGACGAAGTGCCAAAGACTTTGACGGCCACATACCAACGTTATCTCCAAGATATCCCAGTTGAGTACCAAACGCTCGCCACCAGGATATTGCACTTCCTCGTCGGAAGCTTCAGGCCTCTGACTCTAGACGAGATACAAATTCTTATCGCAATACAGCGCCATCATAGCGGTCTGTCTGCTGTGGAGGAGGATGCTCAGCCTAACGTTCAGGAAACAATTGAAGGGGTTTTAGGCCCGCTGGTGAGGGTCTGGGACAATCAAGTCCATCTCGTCCACCAGTCTCTAAAGGAATTCCTTATATCTCTGGAAACCCAGACGGACAACCAACTCTCTGCAATCTACGGCGTTAATTTGCGCAGGGCAAGCTTGCTAATGGCCGAAGCGTGCGTCTCTTACCTGTTGCTTGACGACTTCAAGCATGATCTGTTCTCCATAGAACAATCACATCCTGGAATCTCTCCCACCTCCTCAGCAGGAGTCTCCGCCGATGGATCCATCGAACAGCTTTGGGACCCGTTTTGTTTAGAGGAAGACGTTTTGTTCAAAGAGCCCACAAGGCTTGAGGCAGAGGCTTGCGCTTCCATCAGATCAAAATATCCTTTTTTTGACTATTCCGCGAGACATTGGGCAGAACATATTTCCTCGACCGGCTCAATAGGGACACCCGAGCTTCAAACATTGGTGTTTTTATTGTCAGATGCGAGCAGCTCTCGGGGCCGGAATTGGCTAAGGGTTTATTGGCTTCAGGCTGAGGTCGATCTCTCATGTCCTCAAGATTTCGTCCCCGTTGTGACCGCATGTTACTTCGGTCACCTAATATCTCTTGAAACCATCTTTCGCGAGAGAACCCCTATCGAGGCAGAAGTAGGATTACGTGGTCTGTACTGGGCCTCACGGAATGGATATCATCAGGTAGTGAATCTGCTTCTTGGAGAAGGTTTCAATCCTGACTTGAAGATCCTGAATGGCCAAAGTGCATTCATCGCTGCGGTTTCTTTCAATCGCCTGGAAGTGGTAAAGCGTCTATTGGAAGATGAGGGGCCTGTTTTCAAACATGAGGAATCTCGTGTCAATCACAGGACGACGGGCGGCCGCACACCTTTGTCTCTTGCTGCTGGGAACGGCTTTGTCGAAGTTGTTGCACAGCTCCTCCAACACAGTCGAATCAAGCCCGACATAGCAGACTTCAACCATTGGACCCCCCTCTTCTGGGCTGTAAATGGGAAACACCTGGAAGTACTTAAGTTGCTCCTTGCAGATAAGCGTCTCTCTATAAATCACGTAGACGGATCCGGCCGAAACGTCCTCTCTTGGACCGCTTCAGGAGGCGAACTTGAGCTCGTAGAATGCCTGATAGGTCTGAAAGACCTCAATGCTAACGAAGCAGATCGAAATGGTCGAACACCACTATCTTGGGCAGCAGGAAACGGATATTTGCAAACGACCATTTTCCTCCGGCGCAGCCAGCGTATCGACTTGTCGAAAAAAGATAAAGACGGGCGAAATGCAATTTCGTGGGCTTCCTCGGGAGGTCACCACCAGGTGGTTAAATATTTAATTAAGCATGATCGTCAAGGTGCTGATGAGGCAGATATCGACGGTTGGACGCCGTTAGCATGGTCTCTTTTTAGTCGAGCCCCAAAGACCGTGCAGGTGCTTCTTGAATCCGGCCTTGTGGACGTGAATAAGAAGGATCAAAATGGTCGGAGTGCCCTCTCGTTTGCAGCAGGTTATGGTTATCTAGACGTTGTCGAATTATTATTAAGTGCCACGAATATCGACATCAAGAGCGAAGACAATGATGGACGGACACCCCTTTCATATGCAACAGCATTCCCGGAGATAGTAACATTATTGCGGTAACAATACACAGATATTGCGAACTTGGTTTGAACCAGATTCTGAAGTATTTGTGATCAAGTATTGCAATTCCTTCGCTACGTCTACCTCTCAATAGAAGTTTCTGGCTTTCGAGTAGTGCAGCGGGGTAAACTTGGATTGGAACAGTCTCAGCTCCAACGAGCACAACTCGACAATTGTTATAAAGCTTGCGACACGAAATCAGGTTGACATGGAGTTGATGGCTCGGCTGAATTGTCAGAACTTTTCAGAGCTTCTTGATATTCCGCCAACTCTCTAAGCTCAAGATCTAGGCTTTGTCTTTTCGTTCGATTCAATTCTGAAGGGGCCCGATAGTGACCTCTCCATGAACCCGCGAGTATTAGTTGATGAGCTTGGCGCGCGAGATCCACGGGAACTAACGAACCCATCACTAAAAGTCTGTATATCAATACTTCTAAGTGACTTCCGTGCGCCTACTAAAATTACCAAATACATTACTATAAAGCTATCAACATCATTAAGTCTAATGCTAGAGCATAATTTAGAGAATCAAATACATCCAAAGCATAAAAAGACAATTCCAATGTGAATAGTGAGCACATTTAAGAGGCATCCTTTAAAAATCTCAACCTTCATTGACGTGATAGCTATCGCTAAAAAAAAAAGAACTCGACTAGTGAAGATCGTTTTTGCGTCCACTCCATGGATACATCGGATGCCCTTTCTCAACTATGTGATCATTGCGATTCTACCATCTTCGCAAATATACGCACTGGCTGAGTACCTGAGGCTCAACATCCGTTTCTAAACGTCCTCGGAAAACTCCTCCCTAAGAACTTCTATATCCTCGACCGAAAAAGTCAGATCCTTTCCCGAGACCGCGACAAATTTCCACTGTCCCATGTGCGTGAATTGTCGTTCTAGGAACATATCAGAGCCCAATCTAGGTTGTCCAACTTTTACTTGAGCGGTTGGACCAAGCTTTTTGTTGGTCTCGTTCGTAGCAGCTTCCAAACGGGTGTACGCGTTGTTGCCTGTACCTGAAAACTCGGCTTCGTATACCTTAGTTGAGACCCAATGAAGGACCACCTCCTTGAGTTTTTTTAATTCCATGGCCTTATAAATGAGATGAGCAGCTATAGGTCTATAAGTAGACATCAACTGGATCTCGAATGTCTGGATGTTTGTTGACAATCGTAGATGGGATCTATCAGTAGTAGTAGGGTCGTCAACGCTCCTAATGGTTTTGGCAATATCCATCAAGCGTTTCGTCTGTTCGTGTAGGATCTTTTGATAGGTAGATGAATCGCGATCGAACTCTTGACGGGAAAAGTCTGGACTTAATGGGATCAGTAAGTTGTTGAGGGAATATTCTGAAAGAGTAGACTTACACTAGGTCGAGGCGAAGGTTTTTGACCAGATCAAGAGCATTCCTACTCAAGTCCCCAATGGCCCCAAAATTGCGAGGGGTGATCACACAGGTATTTATCTTGTAATACACCTTCAATGCCTCCGCATACAGCATTGGGTTGCCTCGTAGCGCAATGAGAAGAGATGGCGTAGTCCGAAAAGCACGCCGGTGTCCTCGAGAAGGTGGTAAATACGCAACGTCCATGACCAGAGACTCCTTGAATATCATTTCTCTCACCTCTGGTGGGAAGTTCTCGAGGTAGGTTTTCGGGGCCGGAGGAGGGTTTGGATTGTTGCGAGTGCGATATCGATGCGAGGTCGAGGCTGACTTGGTAAGCTTTGCCATGTTTAATTGAGTAGGAGATTGACAAAGTTGTTGCGATAGCAAAAATCGAAGGCGAGTTAGAGGGAGGTTTTTTTTGGCAAAGGTTGAAACAGATGTGCTAAAGTCGCAACTTAAATATCAAGAGCGTGGTCGCTTATGTATTCACCTCAACGCAGAAGCACAAGCGAGAAGCAAAAAAGGGGGTAACCGTCTGGGTAAATCCCGTCTTGACGCATCCTTCTCGTGAATACATGAATTTATGGAATCCTATGAGGAATGTATACAATCTCGGACTCCTTATCCAATTTGATGATCCTCTGAACCAAGGTCCTTGTTTCCATATCCAGCAGTCCCACCACAACCATCCTCCTTGTATATCCATGCCCTTTTAAGCCCCCCACTTCCTTCCCCATCCATAATTTTATAGACTCCGCCCAAAAACATTACCCCCTACTTCCGCTTGCTTTGCCATTCGAACGCCTATTTCCCGAATGTGTGCGTGAGCCTGACGAACTTGAACCCCCATTTCCACCGCCTCCATCATTCAACTTCTTGTTCCCCGAATGTGTGCGCGGGACAGACGACGTTTGTCCCCCTAATACCTTCGGCGCCTCAGCAATATGACCTCGCTGTATCAAAAAATCATGAACCGACGTGACCTTCCCTTCTTTCCACCAGTCGGCAAACAAGATCTGATCCTCCCAGCTAAGTCCTTTTTGCGCTAGAAAATCGTAGTCCGAGTTGAGCACGCCGTTGTATCCTTCCTTGTCGACATCAGGCTCGGGTTCGTTTTCAGGGGTGGGAACTCTGGCTGCCCAGGGCACGAATTGTTTGCGCGGGTCCTCTACTTCCTTGCTACTTTTGCTCGCGGGCTCATTGTTTGAGCTTGTTTCGTTAGTGGCTGGTGTTTCTGGATTGCTACTGGAGGCTGTATCTTCGATGAGTGCGGACACTGGCTTGATGCTTGGGGTCGCTTCCTTGGTATTGATATTTGCTTGGGCATCTTGATTAACAGTTGAAGACAAACGGATTTCTGGCATGTCTGGCAAGTCTGAATCTATGAATATTTATGGGATTTTGCAAGGTGGATGGGGAGCCTCTTTATCTAAAACCTAGTGCCCAAATTGGGAGGTGAAGTTATTGCACCTTCCTATCCTTTTCAAAACTACATACAATGACGAATCCAGAAAAATCCCCAATCTTGCCAAGACAAAACCTTACTCTTGATGCCACAGGAGAAAAAAACTGTAAACCTCTAACTGAAATCACGATACCATCCAAAACTACCACCTTTTGATTGCTAGCCGTCTCCATAGAACCAACCATCTTGATAGTACGTGGGTGTTGAGTATACGCCTGAGAACCGTAACTGGAACAGAAAAATACTCCCTTCGTTGCTGCAGTACTCGTACACTGACCTCCCCCTCTCAAGGTGCATCTTCAGGAAGTGGTGCATCTCCTCAGCTCCCAGTCCCATCTCCAGGGGCCTTAAAGAGTCCCAAAGACCAATTCCAGGTTTCTGTAACTCTATTGCAATAGGCTGAGACTTCTCCTCTCCTCTTCAATTCCAGATTCTTTGGCTTGCCCCCTGGCCGCGCGTTGTTTCAAATTAGCGCGCTCTCCATCTGTGAGTTCCTTCTGCTTGCCGGCATTTTGAGGGCCTCGATTTCTCAAGAACTCATCGACGGAGAATAAATCCTCACTATCGTAATCAAGCAAGAAATCGTACAGTCCTCTAAGCGTTAAACCGGCATTTATGAGCTTCTGATACTCGTCGGCTTCGAATCCAGCGTCTAAAACCGCGAATTTCATAACTTCATCGTCCGTAAGCTCATGATTATTGATATCCATATTAGCGAGATTAACGGGGATATCAAGCGCTGCTAATGGGTCCGCATGAGCTTGTTGAGAATTTTGAGGAGGAATTTGGCGGTGCCGCCTAAAGTTCTCGAGGTCTTCCACTGAAACTTTCTCATTATTTTGCTTCCACAGAATAACGAATTCGTCGGCCGACATCTTTGGATCCGTTCTCTTAAACAGCTCCTGGAACAACTTCATTCCCTTAGTTTTTATTCCGGCATGGACAAATGTGGCGAAATCCGCCTCAGTTGCGCCTGCCTTGAGTAGCCCTAGACGGCCGTATTTTTGGCCAATTTTTGGGTGAGCCGTATTGTTGTTGGGTGCCGTTACCTGACTTGGCTGCTCTTGACTACGATTGGCGGCAGCGTCAGGGATCCTTTCTCGTCCTCGAGCCAGCCACTCATCAGCGCTCATTCCTCTCTTAAAATTGTCCACGAACCCCTGTATTTCGTGAGATCCTACTGGGGGTTGGATATTCGGATGCTTTAACTTTTCGAACTCCTCCCTAGGAACTACTTTTCTAACTTTCTCAGAATAATACAACGACGGTCGTTTTCCAGGATGAACAGCGTTATCGATTGGCACCGCTGCTGGATATAGTTGTCCTTGGCCAGTAGCGTCGAGGTTCCTTTGGTTTCGTTGTCGAGCTACGGGCAGCCACGCCAGCCATCTCTCAGCGGTCCATCCTTTCTTAAACATGTCCACGAACCAAGGAAGCTCATTTGACTGTACTGGGGGCTGAATGTTCGCATGCTTCAGCTTTTCGAACTCCTCCTTGGAAATTCCAGCTCTTCTGACCCGCTCATAATAAACCAATGGTTGGTTTCCCGAAGGAGAGGGGTTGGCTTGACTTCCGATTTTCCCCTGGAAGTGAGCTGGAACCGGGTTCGCAAATTGAGGAATTGGGTAGCGCTGCTGCTGATTTTGAAAGGAATTGTCATAAGCCTGGTCTACTTGCTTCCAAATACCCGCTTGCCTTTCATAATAGGGGTCGTTAAATGGTGCCTCGGGCCGTGTATCCTGCTCGAGCCATGGAGTATCATCCCCAGGGGAGAGCGACCCAGTTGGGAATTCTGAATACGGTTCTCCATAGTGAAGGTCCCTAAGTTCTCCTTGAGACAAGTAAGCTGACTGCTGCCCGTTCAAGAATTCGTCGAGTTGAACATCGCGCGGAATGCTTTCTGCCATAGCCCCTTGTTCTTCTGAAGATGTTTCGTGCGGGGACGCCAGTTGGATAACTGGAGTAGTCGATTGGATAGAGAGCAGTTGAGCAGACTCATTCTCGTGACTTTGTGAGCTCGCGCTTCCCTCATTCTCAACTTGGGTAGGGGCAGGGGTAGCTGCAGCGGTTGTAGAATGGTGTGGTTGACTCGTCTGCTGAGCAGGGGGATTCTCACTACTTGGTGAGTCAGAGATTGATCCGTTCACAGATGAGGCTATCCCAATCGGTGTTGGGGACTGCTGTTGTTGCTGCGTTTGCTGAGGGGTGTTGCTTTGGATGGGACTATCGCCATAGTTGTTATTGATGATATTTCCAACAGAGTAGTTGGTCTGATGTGGTGGGACACTTAATGAGAAGTTATCCTGAGTAACCGGTGTCCGAGGTAAGGCAATCAAACTTGAACCATGCAGTAATAGAGGGTCGATCCTGTCAGCGAGGGACTGGGTTTGTTGATTCGAAGAAGAGTTGTTCTGACCATTCAAGCTTTGGGCTTGGGTGATATTGTGAGATGCTGAAGGATTGACTGGCCCTGAACCGGACATCGATTGATATAGGTTACCTTGAGTCGGAGGGTTCTGATGAGTAGGCTGCGTCCCAAGGCCGACTTGAGGTTGCCCTGCCGAAGAATTTGCTGCTGCTTGAAGTTGGTAATATTCTGGCCAAGGGACGAATACCGCTCCGTTGGGACTGACCCTTCTGGGTGTCCCGTTCGGTGTGCCGTCCATTCTTGTCGCGTTGATTCTGGAGATTGTGCCTTGAGAAATTGTCGGAACGGATATTTTGGAGTTGGTGAAGTTTCGTTGTAATTATAATAATAAGAGTAGAAGTCATTGGGAATAAGAAATCCTTAGTATAGTGCGAGATTTTGATATGAACTGCACTCTTTTTAGAGTGAGTTCCAAGTCACTGAGAATAATGGAACAGTAGGTATGTCAAGATGCTATGTTATTGGTATCAAGTCGCGATTGGGCGGCCTTCAGTCTATATTTCTATCAATGTCATCCAAATCTAGCCTAGCTTCGAATAAACTTTGGGACCACAAATTTGCAAATCCAAATAGGGCGTCTGTGTCTATTCACATTGAGAATTCCGGCATATTTCCTCAGCATATTTACTTCCACTCTTGCGTGAGTATCTTCCTTATACGTTTATTTACTTAAATGAAATGAGCGCAATTCCAAAAGGGGCTCGGCAATGGGAGCACGGAGACCAATCAGCGAACGGCTCGATCCGAGAATCTACTAAATCAGAACTTCGGCTCCTTATTTTTAGGGCCCACTATATTAAACACTGCGGTGCCTCTGATGTTATGGCTATAACTTTTTTCCGTCATTATGCGCATATATCGTGAGTCACTTGAAAAGAAACATTTGGTCTGATGTACGTTGCGGGGGCTAGAGCTAACTTCATACAATGGAAGTTGGAATCTCGAGTCTACAATCACGTGGTGTATCTCGTGGGAAGAAGGTTTAGCTAGAGACTTGTATTCATGCGCTATACGGTTGAGAATTTGCTTGGGAAGTTGTTAGAGCGGAGCATCTTGCGGCCATTGAAGGACTCAGTACTCCGTAAGCGACCTCTTGCAGCGTGAGATGCACAAACTCGAATGCTTTCGATTCAAAAAATGTGACTCTACTTAAAATTTGGGAAGTAATCTGAAAAATCCTCGAAAGAAAAATGTGAAAGGGTGAAGGATCACCTCACAAGCCTCAAGTAAGCATATTGCCAAATCTTTGATCGCCATCTAATCTGTATTCTAACCTCATATTTCGTACAGGAAATGACAACCTCATCCTTCACTACAGTTCTAACTCACGAATGCTAACTCTGTCCCTCATAGTAATACTTTCCACGTCCATTCCCTCACCCATCTAGTCATCCGACATCTTAATATCTTGACTCGTATCCGAGTGTATACTATCCTGAAGAGCCGGGGTGGTGTCTATTTCATTGTTGTTTTCGACATCCGCATCTGCCATGTCACTATTGAAGCCCGAATTATTTGCCTCAGCTGAAGGAGATGCAGCACCAGCCCATATGGGCTCATCATCCCGATTCGCATTTTCGACGTCGCATCTTCTTCGCGATTTTTTGCCGCGAAGATGAGGCAAATCGTGATCTTCATTGCAAAGAGGTCGGTCTGCATGATAATTTGCGCACCTCTTTCGAGGATTACTTCTGACAGGCGAAGAGTAAGAATTGGCTTGCTGGGTCGATGTTGGTAGATCCAATCCCGTATTTCCATTCTCAGATATCTCTGTATCGGTACATGAAGTTTCGTGAATAGCCACCTGCTGGAACCGCTCCGTGAACGTAGTCATATACTCATCATCTTTGAACACAAAGTCATCGGTGAGTGCGACAGCATGCTTGGAATCCCAGAATGACGTGGGAAGCTGGTGGGCTTCGAGCTCGTCATACCAGCTAGTAATGAGTTCTCCAGACGTACTTGTCCATGTGAAAGCGCTCGTGATGTAGCCGTTCTGATTACAGGCCGTGACATTGACGCCTGCTAATGGTATTTGGCCCTGGGGTTGTGCGGGTCGGCAGAAAACTACTGGGATCGTGGATCTGTCGTTGAGGTTCGCGGTTGGAAAGTGAGATTCATGAACGCTCAATTTTGGACCTGACTGAAAAGTTAGAGGCGCACTTGTGAAGTGGTACGAAGATACGCAGTATGGTAATGGAAGGACCCTGGAAGAGCAATGGAGAACTCACCAAAGCCTGAGCCTGAGTTGGTGGATAAAGTTGAAGCTGACATAGTGTAAGATATCTCCACGATAAGTATACTTTAACTTGGATTTGACACTGAGTTGATCATCCTTGTCTCAAAAGCAAGTGGAGTGGAGTTGAAGTGTAAAGGTGTTGATGCGTAAGTATTGGCTCAGAATTATTGAAGCGGAGTATTGAAGAAAGGTGAAGGAAGAATGAATTGAGAGGGATATTAAACATCCATTTTCAAATGGTATTTCAATTCAAACTGGCTTTCAATTTGAACTAACTCAGAGAGACTTTCAAAACTTTCTTTCATTTGTGATACAGTTTGCAACTGAAGTTCCACTGTCCATTGAATCGATGATTGTGGGACCGCGGGGCGGCTCGGACCTCCTCGACGCCCTGCCGCACTTGCAACGCTAATCGTTCTACACTGAGACTTCACGGCATATAAATATATCAGGAACCTAATATGGCGCACTTGCTAACTGCATTTTTAGTTTTTAAGCCGCGATACCCTGACAAATTGAGCTCTTATCCGGCTCGAAATGTGTTCAATTGGCGCTGATCAGATTCGTACTAGCGAGACCATTCCCAGCGCCCCTTGCCGCTGAGCCCGACATCTGGTAAAATAACAAGCATAAGAGATATTTTGGGACCTATCCTGGGTGCTACGTATTTGTTCCTTTACCCGCGCAGTATCCATTCGAGCTGAACCATGGATCGAAGCAAAAGCTTGAACGTCACTCTCTTGACATGTCAACTGAACTTCCAGTCCAGTTGGCAATTAGCGAGAATAGAGGCTGCTCAGCCAGTATAACCAGCTAGACACTTTCAATCATCATCTCCAACTTAAAACTTTTGAGAACCTTCTGTTAATTTGATAGTCGACTTTGACTCGACATACCATCAACTCGAATCTCAAGTTCAACAAGCACAAACACAAACACAAACACAAACACAATCTCAACTCAACTCAAATCAACACCTTTGTCAGGTCTTCCTTTGAAAAATTTAACGAGGCCGCCGACGCGGAACGTGCCTCCGACGTAGAAACCAACCATTTTACGCTAGCAGTCGCCGAGCAATTGGAAAGAGTCCTCGACGGATCCAAGCACCCTGCTGCCGAGAAGGCTCTCAAAGCATCCTGCGCAGCAAAAATTGCCAACCTCGAAGCTGAGCAAATAGACTTCAAACAACAAGTCAAAGCTGTGCTCGACTACCGCTTGACAGTGGCTTACTCAGAGAACGAGAAAAGTATCAGTCGCCTTCAAGCAAAACACATCCAGGAAATGAAAGTGTTTCAAATTGACACAGAAGCTCGCATCAAAGCTCACTACGAAGGACTCTTCAGGATGGAGAGAGTAGCCGCGAAGAATCGGGAGGAGAAATTTAAGGCAGACCACGCTCTCGCAATGGATTTCATGAAAGCGATTCAAGAACCTCACACTCGTAAGATACATGCTGACTCTGAGGTCAACTTGTCAAGCGTGAAAGCGAACTTGCACATGGATGTAGAGCGGCTCATTGAAGCAGAGAGAGAGAAGCAGGAGAAGGAAATTCAGATCAAATCGGTCGAGGTCCAATTGAAGCGGCTCCTGCTTGATGACCGAGAGAAAAACCTCAATCAACGCGAAATGGAGCTGAGAGATTATGCTGAGAGAGTGGAACGGAGAGTTAATACTCATCAAGCATCCATTGGTCATGAGGAGATCATACTTGATAAGCGGGAGAAGAACCTCATCAGACGCGAGCTGGAGTTGAATGCTTCTCGAAACCTCCTCGATCAGAGAGCTGCAGCTGTAGACGCTGCAGTCAATCGTAGTTTGGTCAGTCTCGTTGAACGAGGGAAGAAGCTTGATCAACGCGAAACCGAGGTCCAAGAGCGCGCTGAGGAATTGTGGAGACGCGAAGTCGTAGGAAGGGCTGATTTGCGCGCCTGGGTAAAGAGAACGGAGAAGCTATTTGATGAGAAGATGGAGTTGGAAGAGCAATTGAAGAAAGCGAATGAGGAGAATATGAGATCTCAAAGCAGGGAAGTTTATGCAGTTGCCAGTGGGAAGCGGAAGAGGTGGTTTGAGTAAAGGTGGAGATGGAAAACATTGCCGTTCAATACGCTTCTCATCTCGAGTCGCTTGGTAACCCTCAAGGTTTCGTAAAGAGTATACTTAGGAATAAACATGTTTTTATTGAATTATGCTAGATGAATCTCATCTTGTCGTTTTGCTTCTCTGTCGGAGACATAAGTGTCCGCAAGTTTATCGCAACTTCCTCGACTTCGAAGGTGTTGAGTGGTCGTCCCGTGCGCGGCTGTCAATCAAAATTCAGATGTAACTACTGATTTGTGAAGAATACATGGACCTTCATTTTTAAGAGGGAATATATCCAACATCAACTTGTGGTGTTGCAAGCCTCAATGGTGGTGATCCTCTACTATGTAGACTTGGGAAGAAGTGTATGACAGAACTATGAGGAGTTTCGGCACAAAATCAGCTCGATCTAACAAAAACACTGCGCAGAAGAAATCGACAGTTGTTGGGTGTAAGTAATTGAGCACGAAAAGTTATGGGGAGAAAAAACTCTCCTCTTTCGCACCTTTCTCATGGCAAAATGCAAAGCTTAAAAAATTGGCCTAGCAATAGACTGGCATCTCCGAATCTCAAGTTCCTCAATATGTGGAGCCAGGGATAATTTGCACAATTCACCTTTACAACATCTTAGCCACCACATTTTCGCGCAAATCTTCATCGCAAACCCAACAACCCTAACTCAAGAACTAGCAAATCTCAAACCCGAACACAATAAGCAAATCTTAAGCTCTTTATGAATAGCCCCGCATCTCGATTCAAAAATCGATTGATCTATCACAGGTACTCGTGCATGCTCAAGCTTAGCTTGGGAAAGCTTGGGAACTTCCAAATCTGTATTGATCAAGGAGGCTGTTGGAAGGATGAAGATGGAGCTGGATACAAGGGAGAGGGTGATACAACTAGAGGTGTTAGAACGGGAAAGGGATGAATTCATTGTGCCGAGAGGGGCAGGCACAACAGAAGATGAGGTTGTTGAAAAGATATTTGGCTGTTTACACGAGTATTCATGTGAAGGTGGGTGCGGTCGCGTTTTACGAGGAGATGGGGAATTTGGGGGTTGCGTTGGGGTGATAAGATGCGCAACTGATAGCCAAGAGGAGAGAATACTGGAGGGCTTCTTGATGATGAGAAATAAGATGGTGCGGTTCATGTGAAAGTGTATGAAGAGCAGGTTATGGAGGATCCGATGAATGAACATGCCGAGCCGAAGAAACGCGAAAGCATCCCACTGTCTAGCATGGGTTGTTATAACAGCATGAGAAGGGACGGAGCACACTTTAGATGAGTCGGGAAAAGGAGTAGGCAAAATCATGAATGTGTATTATTGACTCATATTTCCTTCACCCTGATAGAACGGAGCAGGAAGTATGCGATCCAGGGTGCACAACCCATTGTAAACAAACTATGTCACAGCACAGTACAGAATGGAAACAGTCCTCGGATAGAATTTCGGCATCTGGCGGTAATTATTTCGACCTGTTCAAAAATATAGCACAAGCAGAAGCAGTAGGTGGGAGGACTCCGTGAGGAAATTCCACGCGTAACAATATGCATCACAATCATTAGCCGCGGTGGCCCGCCAACTGCGGCAGTTATGACCACAACCACTAGCTAGAGCGCGTGCCACACTTCAAGATCCAGCAGTGGACCAGATTTCATTTGAGAAAGGTATCGAGCCACGAGGACCCTGAGTTTGGTAGCGAGGAAAATGGTAAAGTCAATTTGCACATGAACTGAGAGTTGGAGGTTTAAGAACGCAATTTATTTCTTCCATTTTTCTTTTTCCTTTCTTCACCCAAATTCAATTGACAGAATCTCGAAATTGACCTTCAACGTCAAGATCTTTTGTCAACTATTCAACTTCACAACCTGCGATACTCGTACCACACCGTCAACTACTACACATTGTACACTTGTATCCTACTAGTGTACACACAGCAACAATCCGCAGCATCAAGCAACATCACCAATATGGAAGGTGCACGGAAAGATTTTCAATCTATCGACGCCAAGGCGACTGCGAAATCCAACAATATGGCCAACATGGAAGGTGCTCAAATGGATTATCAAGGCAATCCCATGAATACCAAAGACACAACCAGTCCACTGGATCATGAAATGAAGAAGGCGGACAAAGACCTCGATAATATCCTCAAGGAAGTGGAGGAGGACCTGAAGGTCATCAGTGGCGAAAGGGCTATTACCATTGAGGAGCCGAACGAAGCATTGGGACGCTCCCACATAGCAACTGTTAGCCATAGCATCCAGGCCTTCAATCAAATTGAAATCCTTCAGAAGGAGTGCGAAGCTAAGGACAAAAGGCTTGCTGCTGACGCTGCTCTCATCAAGGAGCAGAAAGCTGAGATCGCCAAGAAAGATGCAGAGATACGAGAAGGAGAAAAGACGCGTAAGAATGTAGAACGTCTCTACACATCAGCTATCATGGATAAATCAAAGCTTTCCGAGAAGATCGAAAAGCTTGAGAAGGAGTCTGCAGCCAAGGAGCCAAAGTTCGCAGCTGACGCTGCTCTCATTGAGGAACTGAGAGCTCAGATCGCCAGAAAGGATATAATGACCGAGCAATGTGATCTGGTGACCATCCTCGTCCACCAACACCGAATCGTGTTCGAAGCAAAGGAAAGGCTCGAGAAAGAAATGAAGGCGAAGGATGGAGAGATCAATTATCTCAAGCATCAAAACGAGCGAGCCGCGTGGGAGCTCACGCAGGCGCATCTTAACCTCAAGCGGGAAACCACCTACAAGGATAGCTTCATCCGCAACTTGAGTCGTCAAGTCGAGCGATTGAACCACGAAGCTGAACAGTTGCGAGGGCGAGTCAACGACCAGGAAATGACTCCTCTGCACATTATTGCTGGATATGAAAATCAGCTTGAAGAATTGAATTTCCAAGCCCGGTTACCCAGTCAGACTGACAGCAGCCTTCTTTACATCCGACAAGAACAGTACGCGATGAGCATGAAGATCGTAGAAGAACAGCGGCGCATGCTCAACAGGGCTGAGGCCAAAAACAAGGCTAATACGAACCTGGCCTCTCGTACCTAATTTTTGCATAAGAAACGGTACAACGGGCGGGCGTTAAAGAGGGCCAGGCAGAATTGCTTCATGCTCTTGAGTTGGTGATACAGCTACGGGAGCAAGTGTTGATTGATGAGTTCCAGGGGGGGCTCGGCTTTGACTGGGGAATCATCGTCGTGGTGATTATATTGATGGAAGATGAAGGAAAATTGTAAAGAGAGAACAGAAGGGCATTGTTGTCGTTTGTGATCGCATATATAGTTTGATATTTGTTTTTCGCGCAAGTGTTTTTTTCTTGGCAGAACGGGGAACAGATTGGATCTGGCCACGCTCTCTTGCACAGGGCCTGTGATGGATTGAGTTCGTCAATAAACTGATCCGGGAACTGTGCGATTGGATTTTTGCAAATTGTATCGTTAGTAAAATATAAACACCAAAAAAACCGAACTCAATGTCCCCTCGTAGCTCCCCTGACAAGCTTCATAGCATTGACTTCCCACGCCTCAGCACCTCCCTGTGATTTGACAAGCTTGGTGACATCGACGTCCTCGAATGGAATCTTGCGATATCGTCCAATTAATGCTGTGTTTCTGGTGCTGGGAATTCGCAACATCTCCTTCTCCACTTCCCAACCGCATTCTTTCGCGATATTCGATACCCAATGAACGAGTGATGCGAATGCTGACGTTGAGCCACTGGCGCTTTTTGGAGGAGGGGCGCGGAATTTCGCGCCGTCCAGAGAATGACTGCAACATGGAATCATTATGAACGGAGATTCGGAGAGATTGGCAAGGATAGGTGTCCAAGGAGTAAGTTCATCTGCATGATTGGAGATTATGAATGTCCCTTTGGGAAACAGACCATTGTGTACTCCTGGTTTCGACTTGTCGCTCTCAGCCTCGGCTACATTAGAGGCTTTAGTAATAACAGCATCGAGCGTAGGCACGGTAGGAGCGACTGGTTTGCTCAGGTTGGTTTGCAATATCGACGGAATCAGAACCAGTTCCTTCAAATTTTCCTGTGCTTTCGTACTGTACGTAGGCCACGATTTCCGTTTCCTCGCATCGAAACCCCATCCCTCATACCCCTCTTCCAGAAGAATATGAACCAGCAATCCATTCCCGCAGCCAATATCAACAAACCCCGGGAAGTTGCCATCTTTGTACATCTCAGCCCACAGCTCCATCAAAAATGCAGCAATTCCTAGGTCTTCGAAGACGTGCTTCCCAGGATCTGTAGTCTCAACCCACCTGGTGATGAGATTCTTCGCGTATTTGAACTTCAATCGTGCGTACGTGTTCTGAAAGGTAGCCTGCGGGAGAATAACATCGTGATTGACTCTTTTGACATAGCCAGCAGCAGATCCTTGACCATGTTTGTGAAGAACTGCTAGCAAGTGTTGGGCAGTCCGTTCCAGCTTCGGGGATCGTGGTTCAGAATCAAAGAATGAATAGTGAATTGACACTTCTCCTTGTTTTAAATCTGGATTGAATATATGAAAGAAGCCTATGCCACGTACTGCAGGATGATAGAAGGGTGATTCGGCAGCTGATGAGATATGTGGGAGGTACGTGACCAAGGAACGGATCTCTCCTGACCTGGCGATTTGCTCATGAAAGAGACAAGTCTGGTCCAATGGCTTGTCTACCACAATATTTCGTGGTATCAAGGTTCGGACCATGATGGTCTTGAGGTCGAAGCCTGTGATATTGGTGATTCTTGGAGGAATCTCCGCGTGGCTTTGGAAGTCACCCATGAACGGGCTATCTAGCGAGATGTCTGCTCGAAAGAGGTGGTTTGAGTTGATGTTGGGATTTTGAATCAAGTTTAGCATTACTTGGCGAAAGATCTCAGGAGGAAATGAACATTCACGGCGGAAGAGGGGGGTCCATTTTTCTCCTGAGCTTTCCTCGAAGCTAAGGGAAGAGCCGACAGGATAAGGCTTGAGATTATCGACCATTTTGGTGTAGTTACTCGAAGGACATGTATCAACAGGCCGAAATTGACCAGAGATAGAACCCTTGATAAAGATGGAAGATATTTGTAGTCGTTTGCATTTATCACGTGATGATGAGCTGCGTCAAACAGAATAGTCCTTTCTCGACAGTGAAACCATGGAAACTTCGAAAGAACATCCAGATTCTTGAAGCTGTAAGAGTGGAAGGCGACTCTCATTCATCTTGAGGTTAATTGCATCTTCGTCATTGATGAGGCTGAAAACTTCTCAGTCACCATTTTTAGGGCTCCGCGCTAGCACCTAAGCGAATCCCACATTCAGAATTCGTGACTTTTCCAAGAGAACGAGGAATCAACGACACGCCAACTTCAATCCACCACCAACCGTCGACAAACGCAACAATCAACATGCGTGTTTTCGACGATACCTTCTCGGGCGAGAAGATCTACCCTGGAAAGGTAATTACTACGTCCGCTGCTTTGTTGGTTGAGGAGGAGGGTTGGGATGAGGTGGCGGTTGCGACGATTGATTAATTGCGCACGGGAATTGAGAGATTGGAAGAGCAAGGAATTCGAAGCAGATTGGGAGAAGAGAGTTAGAGAATTAAGGCTGATAATTTTTATAGGGCAAGCTCTACGTTCGTGGCGACAGCAAGATCTTCCGATTCCAAAACGGAAAAACAGAGTCTCTATTCCTTCAACGCAAGAATCCCCGTCGTATCGCATGGACCGTCCTCTTCAGACGTCAACACAAGAAGGGAATCTCTGAGGTGCGTCCATACCCCCCAAATCCAACATTCTATACCCCGAGGTTATGAATCTCCAGGAACAACAACTAACAGCTTTTCCGATATAGGAAGTAGCCAAAAAACGCTCCCGCCGTACCGTCAAATCCCAACGAGCCATCGTCGGTGCCTCCCTCGACGTGATCAAAGAACGCCGCAACCAACGACCCGAAGCCCGTTCCGCCGCTCGCGCAGCAGCCATCAAGGAGGGCAAGGACAAGCGAGCCGCAGCTGCCAGTGCCAAGAAGGCGGAGAAGGCGAAGAGTGCTGCAGGCGCTGCAAAGGGACAAACGGCGAGAGTTACTAGTAAGCAGGGTGCGAAGGGTGCGCCGAAGAAGGTTCAGGCTACGAGTCGTTAAGGGGATGCGGGGATTGGCTTTGTGAGGGATGGGATGCGAGGGCACGTATGCGGATTCTGCGGATTGCGGATATGATAGCTAAATCGAGACCTTGCAAACTCTCATGATTGTGCGTGATGCAGGGAGATTTTCGGGAGGTTCTACTATTGAGATCCAACCACTCTCGGATCTGGAATGTGAAGTGCTCACTTGGCAGTCTGCAGGCTGCAGGCTGCAGTTGCTGCATATCCCAACTTCGACCAAGTACTCAGCATATCTATCCTATGTCGAAATTCTGTCAACGGGGACTAATGCATCCAGCTAGCTGACCACCTTTAGTTCTTATTCCCTGCAAGTCTCCTTATTTTTTAGCCCAATATTTCACCGTGAGATCAGCAAGAGAAGATTGGAACTGAATGCTCATACGCCTACTAAGCAAAGAACTGGTCTGGTAATTCCCTCTCTAGGTTCCATTTAAATTCAGTCCTACTCTTACCGACAGGAGTCAAGAAACGGAAAGCGGCCCCAATAATCTTTACCACATGCCCATAATGAACCAAAGTAATACCAAAATCTAAGGGTATAAATTTGAACTTCATAGTTAAGAACATAAGAGTATACAAAGCACTAACCATACTTCATTAATCAGACACAACCCCATCATCGGTGACACTCCACCTCCGTTCCCGTTCCCTACCTCCTCTCGAATCCTCATCTCCATCTTTCTTATCCTCCCCTTTCCTATCTTCGCCATCCGCCTCCTTTCCCTCACCATCCATTTCACTTGATCTAGCTTGGACCACTGTTTTCGCGCTCCGATCCTCATCCACAACCAAAGGACCCGCATCCATCACTCTGTCCATCGGCGGCGGACTAAAAGGTCTCACACCACGACTTCGATTCAGGATCCCTGTTGTACCCATACCCGCAGCCGTCCCACTCATGCCTTGCTCTGAGAAAATGCTCGTTACTTCTGGATCGCTACTCAGACCACCCGACACCATCCCACCCCCACCCACCGCGCCCGCCAGACTCTGGAATCTATCCCCATCGACCAATAAACTATCAGCTCTATTCCCCTTCGGTCTCTCCTCCCCTTCGTGCCCTGTTGCATCAACCAAGATACTTTTCTGCGGGAGTATGGAAAATATCTGTGATCCTTCGCCATTGGAATGCGCATGTCCCTCCTCAGGGGAGAACAAATCTCTCCCTTTCTCAAGCAATTCATCCAACCCCCCACCATTCCACCCCTTCCTCGCCAGCGCCTCAAAAATATCAACTTCTGCCCTCACTAACCCCGCACTACACTCCACGAGCCTCTGACTCGTATCCTGACTATCCCTCAGCAAATTCCTCGCATGGCCCGCATGCAATAACGTCAACCCATCTAATTTCCCCGTCAAATCAACCAAATGTTCCCTTAGTCCCCTAACATCCCGTTTCCGCTGCTTATAAACCTTCATCCCCTCCTTCTCCATCCTCCGAATCTCCTTACTCATCACCTTCGCGCGCCTCTTATATTCTTCCTCCTCTTCTTCAACTTTCCGCGTCCATGTATCAAGCTCATGTAATAACGGGACTTCGAAACTTCTGTACACCACTTCGGATAATATCTGTTGATGATTCGCAATCAACTGATGCACGCCGGAGGCGGCCATAAGGCTATCGCCCGTACACCCGCCTCTACCCTGACCCATGAAGGAACCAGTCATACCACTCCCACCTTCTACAGCATCGATACTCTCGCTCCGCGCTTCTTTTAATCGCGCGCATCCTTCCAACGCTGCGCCGAAGTCTCCCGCAGCAGAGCTCAAGGATGCGAGCGCCAAACGATACGCTTTCGCTGTACTTAAGAGGGTTGAATAAGCGTTCTGCGAGGCTTCCAGATCAGAGGGTGTGAGGACTGCGTGTAAAGGCCTGGGTGTGGGTGGGAGGGGGAGGTTAAAGGATGAGGGGAT
>Ga0182030_10004382_pt1 | contig 30142 bp, 28 predicted proteins | sample 812S3MmetaG_FD_121299 | JGI IMG/M metagenome (GOLD analysis project Ga0182030, IMG submission 121299) | Permafrost microbial communities from Stordalen Mire, Sweden - 812S3M metaG (Illumina Assembly) | ecosystem: Environmental > Terrestrial > Soil > Wetlands > Permafrost | place: Sweden...
AGCAGCCGTCGCCAGGCTACCGGGCGCCCGCATTCGCGCCAAGGGCCGCCCCGCCGGTGGGATGCGCCTCACAATTCGAGCTCCCGAGACCCCTCAGGGCCCAACCTGATCAGATCTATTGTTAAGAATCGTCGCCCTTCATCCGATACACCCTGGCATGAGTGGCCCCGTTGGTGGCCCGAATCGGCATGGAGTGTCGTGTGCTTGGACTATTTAGAAAGACCCTGGCTGGCAAGGGCCGTGTAGGAGTCGCCTTCGGCGCCGACCATTTGGCGTTGGCGGTGATGCGGCGCGACGGTTCGCAGCCGATGCTCGAGCGCTGCGAGATCCTGCGCCTCGACACCGCCGCCGGTACGGATGCCGCCCTGACAGCCCTGCGCACTGCCGGCCTACCCCGCATCCCGGTCAGCACCGTGCTCAGCCCGGACGATTATCAGCTCGCCCTGGTGGAGGCGCCCGAAGTGCCGCCGGCCGAACTGCGGGCCGCGATGCGCTGGCGCCTCAAGGACAGCATCGATTTTCGAATCGAGGACGCGGTCATCGATGTGTTCGATGTTCCGGACCAGAACCGGGGCGGTCATGGGCGCATGATGTATGCCGTGGCCGCGCGGCGCAGTGCGGTCAACACCCACACCCAAGCGCTCGCCGGGACACCGGGATTCGATGCCATCGACGTCCCGGAGCTCTGCCTGCGCAATCTGGCGGCCCTGTTGCCGATGGTCTCCGCGGGCGTTGCGCTGCTGCACTTGGGAGTGGCCAGCGCCAGTATCGTGCTGGTGCGCGGCAAGACCTTTTATCTTGCGCGTCACGTCGATCTCTCCGCCGGCAGCGACAAGGCAGGCCAGGGGCAGGAGCGGATCAACGCCGCGAGCGTTGTGCTCGAGCTGCAGCGCTCCCTCGACTACTACGAGCGGCATTTCGATCAGCCGCCCATCACCCGCATCGCGGTATCGCCCGCCGGCGCACGTGCCGACGAGCTCGCACGCGAACTTGGCCGGGAGACGGGATTCGAGGTCGGCACGCTGGACTTGAACACCCTCATGTCCTGCGCAGCCCCGGTCGAAGCATCGACTCAGGCATCTTGCCTGCTCGCCGTCGGCGCCGCCCTGCGAGAGGAGCACCGTTCGCTGTGAGCGCCTCGACCATGGAACAACAAGTCAATCTTTATCAGCCTATCCTGGGGGCGGAAAAGCACCTCTTTTCGGCGCGCGCGATCGGGCTGTGCCTGGCACTGCTGGCGATCTCATTGGGCGCGCTCGGCGGCTACGGAGCCTGGCGCACCGCCCGGGTCGAGCGTTCCATCGCTGAACTCGAGAAGCGCCAGGCGGCCGAGCTCGTTACCGCGGAGCGCGCAGGTCTCGCGCTCAATCCCGGCAAGAGCGTCGCCGAGCTCGATGCCGCCGCCAAAGACCTTGCGGCCGATATCGCCGCACGGGAGCGTGCTCTCGCCATTCTCAACCTCGGCGCACCCTCACCGGCGACCGGCTTTGCGGCCCGGCTCGAAGCATTGGCGCGCCGCCAGATCGAGGGCCTCTGGCTGCACGATGTCGTCGTCGGCTCAGGCGAAGGACGTTTGGCGATGCGCGGCGCTGCCCTCGATCCGAAGCTCGTCCCTGCCTATGTCGCGGCGCTGTCCGAAGATCCGGCGCTCGCCGGCGTGCGCTTCGACAAATTGACCATGCGCCGCGCAAAGGAGAACGAGGCCCCCGCCCAGCTCCTGTTCGAACTCGGAGCGCCCGGCCTGGCACTCCCATCTGCGGAGGCTCAGCCATGATCGCTCTTCAAGGAATGCTCGCGAAGACCCGCCCGCTCATCGAGCGCTTGGACGCGCTCTCGCTGCGCGAGCGCGTCATCATCTTCGGCGCGGGCGTCGCCCTGGTATTCATCGCCTGGCAAACCCTGTTGATGGACCCGTTGGCATCGCGCGCCAAATCCGCACAGCAGCATCTCGCCGACGTCCGCCAGCAAGCCACGGTGATCGATCAAATCGGCACGGCTACCTCGCAGGATCCCGCAGTCGCGGCCGGGCTTCGCAATCGAGCGCTCAGCGAGCGGCTCACGGCGCTCGACCGCCAGATCAATTCCACCGCCCAAGGATACGTGGCGCCGCAGCGCATGAACGAACTGCTCCGTGCCTTGCTGGCGCAGCAGCGCGGACTGAGGCTGATCAGCCTGTCCAATCTGCCCGTCGAAAGCCTGTCGCATCCCGAAAAGGCCAAAGCCGACGGAAAAGCCGATGGGAAGGCCGACAACTCCATCACCGCCGGCGATCGTGGACCGTTCCTGCATCCGGTGGAGATCGTGGTCGAGGGCGACTACGCAAGCGTGGTCGCCTATTTGCGCGCCGTCGAGGGGCTTCCCTGGCGCATTCATTGGCGCAAGCTCGATCTCGCCGCGGGCCAATATCCGGCCAACCGCGTGACGCTGGTCATCGGCGCGCTCAGTTTGTCGCCCGATTGGATGAGCGTATGAAGTCGGCCACGTTGCTGCTGGTATTGCTGGCCTCGCCCGCCGGCGCCCGGGCCGACGAGCCGCGCGATCCGATGCGGCCGCCGGCTTCCGCATCCCGCGCGGCCGGCGCCCCCGCTCGAGAACCCGCGCCGGTGCTGTCCGCGGTGATGACCTTCAACGGCAGGCGCTCGGCGATTTTCAACGGTCGACTGGTGCACGACGGCTCGGTGGTCGGCGCCTACACCATCGACTCGGTGCTCGAGGACGGCGTTCGCTTCCGCAGCGCCCGCGCGAGCGGCGAGCTGCATTTACCCCATCCGGAATCCCCCATCAAGAAGCCTGCGGCAGAGCCCGCGCGCGTGCCGAGCGGAGAGACACCATGATGAGTTTCAGATCCCTGTTGATCATCGCCGCGCTGTCGGCGGCGATCGTTCCCTCTGCAGGCGCCGAGGATGCGCGCTTCGATGTGTCCGTCATCGACGCGCCGGCGCGGACCTTCTTCGAGGGTCTGGCGGACGGCACGCCGTACAACATCGTGCTGGAGCCGGGCGTGTCCGGCACGATCACTTTGAAGATGAAGAACGTCACTCTGGCGGAAGTGCTCGACGCTGTCCGCGATGCCTACGGTTATGACTATCACCGTCTGCCGTCTGGATACGTGATCGATCCGCCCTCCCTGCAAACGCGGCTGTTTCAGGTCAACTACATCGACCTCGAAAGACGCGGTACGTCGCGCACGCGCGTGGCCTCCGGGCAGATTGGTCAGAGCTCGAACGCCCAGGCTGCCGGAGGCGGGGGCAGCCAGTCCCTGGAACAGGGCTCGCAGGGCTTGAGCGAGCCGCCCGGCTCGGTCTTCGCCCAGTCCGGGGGCAAGGAATCCGAGCGCGTCAAGGAGATTACCGGCACCAGCATCTCGACACGTTCTTCCTCGGATTTTTGGCCCGAGCTCGAGGAGAGCCTGCGCGCGCTGGTCGGCAAGGATGGGGGCCGCGCGGTGGTGGTCAACGCGGAGTCCGGCATCGTCGCGATCCGCGCGACGCCGCGCGAACTGCGCGACGCGGAACAGTACCTGCACAAGATCCAGCAGATCGCCACCCAGCAGGTGATGATCGAGGCGAAGGTGGTCGAGGTGCAGCTGTCGAGCGGTTTCCAGGCCGGCATCAATTGGGCGGCCATCGCAACCAGGGGCAACCAGACCTACAGCACGTTCCAGACGGGACCCCAGCAAGGGTTCCCTTCACCAGGACTCGGTACCAACAACCTGCAGCTCCTTAACCAGCCGTCCGCGCCGGTCACGGTCGGAGGCGGCAATCCGATCACCAGCACGGTAACCAACACGCTGGGAGGCGCCTTTGCATTCGCGGTCAACACCTCGAACTTCAGCGCCTATGTCGAGGCGCTCTCGACCCAGGGAAAGGCCACCGTGCTGTCGAGCCCGAGGGTATCGACGCTCAACAATCAGAAGGCGGTTATCAAGGCGGGCGATGACGAGTACTTCGTCACCGGCGTGACTGCCAATACTCTGGCATTGGGGACGGTCGGCTCGCAGACCTCCAACCTCGACCTGGCACCCTTTTTCTCAGGCGTCGCCCTCGACGTGACGCCGCAGCTCTCGGAGGGCGGCCAGATCATTCTGCATATTCATCCGACCGTCAGCAACGTCACCTCCAAGACGCTGAACGTGACCGCCAACGGCTCGGCCAACTCACTGCCGCTCGCCTACAGCGAAGTGCGCGAGGCGGACACCGTGGTGAAAGCCATGAGCGGCCAGCTGATCGTCATCGGCGGCCTCATGCAGCTCGACAAGACCTCCCAGGACTACCGCGTGCCCGGCTTGGGCGACATCCCGGTGGTCGGCAACTTGTTTCGCAGTCAGCAGAAGACCATGACGCGCAGCGAGCTCGTGATTCTGCTGCGGCCGGTCCTGGTCGACGATGACGCGCAGTGGGCGCAGCTCACCAAGGAACAGGCGGACCACGCAGCCGCGATCGATCCGAAAGTTCGGAGCAGCTTCAGCCCATGAGCGGCGCAACTCCCCACGTGGGCGCAAAGCGCAGAGTCCGCCTGGGCGAAATGCTGGTGCAGCATGGCGCCATCAGCGAGACTCAGCTCGAGGCGGCACTCGTCGCTCAGCGGCGCACCGGCCGCAAGCTCGGCCGCGTGCTCGCGGATCTCGGCTTCATGTCCGAATCCTCGCTCCTCGAATTCCTGTCGAAGCATCTTCAGGTTCCGGTGGTCGACTTGAAGCATGCGAAGGTCGATCAGGAGACGGTGAAGCTGCTGGCGGAACCCCTCGCCCGACGTTACCGCGCCATCGTGCTGCTCAAAGATGCCCGCGGCCTGCTGGTCGGCATGGCGGATCCTTCGGACCTGCATGCCTTCGACGAGCTTCAAGGCAAGCTCAAGCAGCCGATCCGCCTGGCGCTGGTCGGAGAAGCCGAGCTGCTCAAGACCTTGGACGCCGTCTATCGGCAAACCGACGAGATAGCCTCGCTCGCCGAGGCGGTGCGCGACGACCTGCGCGCCAACGATGTCGACATCGAGCAGCTCTCCGCGGAGGAAAGCTCACCGGATGCCCCCGTCATCAAACTCCTGCAGACCATGTTCAATGACGCCGTGCAGGCGCGCGCGTCCGACATCCACATCGAGCCGGGTGAACAGAAACTGCGCATCCGGCTGCGGGTCGACGGCGTCCTGCAGGAACAGGTGATCGACGGCCGGCGCGTGGCGAGCGCGCTCGTTACGCGGCTGAAGCTCATGTCCGGGCTCGATATTTCAGAGAAACGCCTGCCGCAGGACGGCCGCTTCAGCGTGCGGGTGCGCGAGGCCACGGTCGATGTGCGGCTCGCCACCATGCCGACCGCCTATGGCGAGTCGGTGGTGATGAGATTACTCAGCCAGTCGACCGCACTCCTGTCGCTCGAACGACTCGGCATGCCTGCCATCGCCGAGCAGCGCTTTACGCGCCTGGTCGAGCGCAGCTCAGGCATGGTGCTCGTGACCGGGCCGACCGGCAGCGGCAAGACCACTACGCTCTATGCGGCGCTCAACCATATCAACCGGCCCGGAGTGAAGGTCATCACGGTCGAGGATCCAGTCGAATACCGCCTCGATCGCGTCACCCAGGTGCAGGTGATGCCGAAGATCGGACTTGATTTCGCGCGCGTGCTGCGCACGGCGCTGCGCCAGGATCCGGACATCCTGCTGATCGGTGAAATGCGCGACCGCGAGACGGTCGAAATCGGTCTGCGCGGCGCGATGACGGGTCACTTCGTGTTCTCGACCTTGCACACCATCAACGCCATCGCGAGCGTCAATCGACTGCTCGACATGGGCGCACCAGGCTACATGATCGCGGCCGCCCTGCACGGCGTCATCGCCCAACGGTTGGTGAATCGGGTGTGCACCGATTGCGCGCAGCCGACCACGCCCACGGCCAACGAAATCGCCTGGCTCACGGCGTGCCGGCCGGATTTGAAGGCCGAGGATCACCGCTTCGTCGCCGGCGCCGGCTGCACCTACTGCAACTTGACGGGGTACCGGGGTCGCGTCGCCGTTTACGAAATTCTCGAGATCGACCGCACGTTAGCCGACGCGATTCGGCGCGGCGATCTCGAGGGTTTCGGCCATGCTGCACGCTCGCGCGTGGATTACGTGCCGCTCGCCCAAGGGGCCATCGATTTCGCGTTGAGCGGCATCACCTCGCTCGGCGAGGCGATGGCTGTCGGCAGCGGGCTGGAAGAATTCGTCGAGGTGGATGAACCGGCGCATCGACGCGAGGCCGTAGTGCAGCTCGAGGGGGACGCGCCGCTCGAGGATGTGGGCGTCGAGGCGCTGCTCGAGCAGCGCGTATAGCCCATGTCGGATTTTCGCTACCGGGGGAGATCAGGCCGCGGCGAGCTGGTCACGGGACGACTCGAGGCCGACGACATCGACGGCGTCGCGAATCGGCTGCTGAACCTCGGCATCACCCCGCTCGAAATCGCGCCGGTGGCCGTGCAAGGCGTTTCCGTACGCGAGTTTCTCCAGCGCTTGGGCGCCGGCCGGCCCACGGCGGCCGACCTCGTGCTGTTCTCGCGGCAGATGTATTCGGTCACCAAGTCGGGATTGCCGCTGCTGCGCGGCCTGCGGGGTTTGGCGCAGTCAACTCACAACACACTGCTGCGCGATGCGCTGCACGACGTGCTTCACAGCCTCGAGTCCGGGCGTGATCTCGCATCCTCGCTCGCCCGCCACCCGCAGATCTTCTCGCCGTTGTTCGTCAGCATGGTGCGCGTCGGAGAATCCACCGGCACGCTCGACAATGCGTTCGCGCGCCTCTGTGAGTACCTGGGCCACGACCAGGATGTCCACGACCGGGTGAAGAGTGCCATACGCTATCCGCTCATCGTGGTCGGCGCCATCGCGGTGGCGATGATCATCATCACGGTCTTCGTGATCCCGAATTTCGCGCCGCTGTTTCAGGCCCTGGGCAACGACATTCCATGGCCCACGCGGGTTATCATGGGCACGTCCGGCTTCGTCCGGCATCATGGCGCCGCACTCGTGGCGGTCACGGTCATCGGTGTTTTTGCCTTCAGGCGGCACATCGCGACGGACGCCGGGCGCTACCAGTGGGACCGGCTCAAGCTCAAGGTGCCGGTGCTCGGCGCGTTGCTGCATCAATCGGTGTTGTCGCGCGTCACGCGCTCGCTCTCGATCTCGATCGAAGCGGGGCTGCCCATGATCCAGGCGCTGACGCTGCTGTCGCGCGCGGCAGGCAACGATTTTCTGTCCGAGCAATTGCTGCGGCTCCGCGATGCGGTCGAGCGCGGCGAGCCGCTGTCGCGCGCGGCCGCGGCCTCCGGCATTTTCCCGCCGTTGGTCTTGCAGATGATGCTGGTGGGCGAGGAGACCGGCGAACTGACGAGGCTGCTCGAGGAGGTCTCGGGCTTCTACCAGCGCGAGGTCGATTACCGGCTGCGCAATCTCACCGCCATGCTCGAGCCGCTGTTGATCGTCGCGGTCGGCGGCATGGTGCTGATCCTGGCGCTCGGGGTGTTTCTGCCCATGTGGAATCTGATCGGCAAGATCGGCCATGTGGGCTGACGGCCACCGCCCTGGTGAGTAGGGCTTTGGCGTCCGCTGCACCGCGGGCGTGAGCCGGGTCACAGCTTCGATTGAATGCGGCATTGTCCGACACCCGCGGACTCAAGAGATCGGGGTGCAGGCCGATTCCTGGGGGAAGGCGCACATCGCCGTAACAATTTTATTGAGGCGCGGACGCGCCAGGAGAGCTTCAAGATGAAAGCGAAAGTTAGCGGATTCACCCTGATCGAGCTGGTGGTGGTTATTACCATCCTCGGCATTCTGGCGGCATTCGCCGTGCCCAAGTTCATCGCCTTGGACTCGCAAGCGCGCATCGCGACCCTCAACGGGTTGGGCGGTACCGTGAAGAGCGCGGCGGCGCTGGCGCGGGGCCTGGATATGGCGACGGGCGCCGGGACCGCGGGGCCCGTGGTCATGGAAGGCTCCTCGGTCGCGCTGGTCAACAGCTATCCCGACTCCACGGCGGGCGGCATCGGCAACGCGATCAACGCCAGCTTCTCCAGCTCCGACTTCACCGTCGCATACGCCGGCACCGGCAGCACGGCGACCTGGACCAAGGTGGGGGCGAGCGTTCCGGCCAATTGCACCGTCGTGTACACGGCGGCCGCGGCGGGCTCGACCCCGACTGTGGCAATCACCACGAGCGGCTGCTAGGTCACCAGCACCGTCCCACTCACGCGGGACGGATCCCGCACGACCGCCGCCATGCCCAAGACAGCCCCCCAACGCGTCCCATTCACGCGCCACGGGGGCTACACCCTGGTGGAGCTGGTGGTGGTCATGACGGTCACCAGCATCTTGGCGGCGTACGTCGCACCCCGCTTCTGGAACCAGCAGACCTTCTCCGACCGCGGCTACGTCGATGAGCTCGCCTCTGCGTTGCGATTCACCCAAAAGGCCGCCGTGATTTCCGGCTGCCCGGCCGAGCTTACGCTGCAGGCGAACTCCTACTCGGCCGCCCAGCAAGCCGCCTCCGGCAACAGCTGCAATCCCGCCGACACCACCTGGTCCACGCCGCTCATCGGAGCGGACGGCTCCGCCATTCAGGATTCGGCGCCGGCAAGTACCAGCGCGAGTCCGACGGGAACTTTTCAGTTCGACACGCAGGGGCGGCTCACCTCGAGTCCCGGCACCACCATCACGGTGGGCACGCACACGATCACTCTCGATCCCGGCACGGGGTTGGTCCAGGTGCAATGATGATTCGCGGCCCGCATCGCTGCCGGCAGGAGCCGCATCGCCACCGCGGTGTTACCCTGGTTGAATTGGTGATTGCCATCACCGTCGTCGCCATCGCCGTCACCACCATCTTGGGCGTGCTCGGCGCGATCTCCTCGCGCAGCGCCGACGCCATGGTTCAACAGCAGGCCGTCGCTGTCGCTCAGAGCTATCTCGACGAGATCCTGCAGCGCTGGGTGGTCGAGCCGAATCCCAGCGGCCCGCCTCCCAATACGGGGCGCGGAAGCTGGGACCTCGTCGATCAATACAACGGTTTGGTCGATGTGGGCGCGCACGATCAGTTCGGCAATGCCATCCCGGCCTTGAGCGCTTACACGGTGAGCGTCGCCACCTCCCCATCGAGTGCGCTGACGGGCGTGCCCTCCGCGGCGGCGAGGCGCATCGACATCACGGTCACCTATCCGCCGAGCGGCAGCGTCTCGCTGTCCGGCTATCGGACGAACTACTGATGCGCGCCGCGCTGCCGCCCGGGCGGGCCTCGCGCCCTGTCCGCTTCGCGTCCCGCCCATGCGCGGCGTGCACGCTGCGCGGCTTCACCCTCATCGAGATGGTCGTCACCATCGCGGTGGGCGCCGTCGTGGTCGCGTTCATGGCGATGTTCATCGTGCTGCCGATGACCGCCTATACCGCGCAAACTCGCCGCGCCGGCTTGGTCGATGCCAGCGACAGCGCACTGCGCTTCATGGCGCGGGACATCCGCAGCGCTCTGCCCAACAGCGTGCGGGTGGCCTCGAGCGGCACGGTGACCGCCCTGGAGCTGCTCGCCACCGCCGACGGGGCCCGCTATCAGGACAATGGCCCGGTATCGAACCCGGCCCTGGTGCTCGATTTCACCACGGCTGACGGAGCGTTCGCGACCACCGTGCCGTTCACCCAGCTCACGCTGCCCTTCTCCTCGACCCTCTATTACCTGGCGATCTACAACGTGGGCGTTCCCGGTGCCGACGCCTACCAGATGATGAATGTCATCACGCCCCGGGGAACCACCATCACCGTAGCGGCCGGCGCCACGTCGAATCAAAATCTCGTGACCCTCAATCCACCGTTCCAGTTCGCCTACGGATCGCCCGAGAAACGCGTCTTTCTGGTCAGCGGTCCCGTCTCCTACCTGTGCGACACCTCGGCGGGCACCTTGACGCGCTATTCGGGTTACACGATCTCGAGCACCCAGCCGACGAGTGCCATCGCGCTCTCGAGTGCAGGCGCCGCCTCGGCGCTGGTGGCGGCGAACGTCGCCTCCTGCTCCTTCACGTACTCCACCGGCACGGCCCAGCGCAATGCGCTCGCCACGCTCTCCGTGCAAATCGCACAAAGCGGCGAATCCGTGCAGCTGCTGAACGAAGTTCAAGTGGTGAACGCGCCATGAACGTCCGGGCGACGGTGCGCGGCTTCGCGTTGGTGCCCGCGCTGTTTCTGATCGTCGTTCTCGGCGCACTCGCCGTGATCGCGGTGCGTGTGGGCACGGCACAGCAGCAGGCCGTCACCATGAGTTTGCAGGAAGCGCGCGCGTTGGCCGCCGCGCAGGCCGGCATCGAGTGGGGCGCGTACCGGAGCGTCAGCGCGGCCGCGTGTGCCTCGAGCACCACCCTCAACCTGACCGAAGCCTCGCTGGCCGGATTCACGGTCATCGTCACCTGCACCGCATCGACCTTCGCCAACGGCGTCGCCACCGCCAACTCTTATGTACTCAAGGCGACCGCCGTCATCGGGACCTACGGCCAGCCCGGCTATGTTCGCCGCGTGGTGAGCGGCACGTACTCGAGCCCGACGTGACGCGCGCGGGGGCGGCCGTCGCGCTAGCCGTCGGTCTGTTGTCTTTCTTCGCCCGGCCCGCGACGGCGCAGACCGCGAATTTCGGCTACACCGGTGCGGTGCAGAGCTACACCGTTCCGGCGGGGATGGGCAGCATCACGCTGCAGGTGGCCGGGGCCGGCGGCGGTGGCGGCGGCTCGGATTCCGGGGGAGCCGGCGCGAGCGGCGGAAACGGCGCCACGGTCACCGGCACCTACTTCGTAGCACCGGGCAGCGTGCTGCGCATTTATGTGGGCGGCGGCGGCGCTCAAGGCTACACCTCCAACTTCGGTCATTCCTGCGCAAACTCTGCGGGAGCCGGCGGCGGCTCCGGCGGCACGGGAGGCTTCGGCGGGGGAGCCGGAGGCCAGGCGGGTTGTTCGGGTTATTCGGGCGGCGGCGGCGGCGGCGGCGCGGCCACGGTCGTCACCACGGCGACGGGCACGGTGTTGTTGGTGGCGGGCGGCGGCGGCGGCGGCCAGGGCGGCTCCTGGAACTCCTCGTCGGTACCGAGCCTCAATTCAACGGTTCAGGGATCGCTGCCAGGATCGGCCGGCGGCGCCGGCGCCACCGATGGCCCCTCGCAAGACGGCGGCGACGGCGGCGGCGGCGGGGGTGGCGGCGGGGGGTGCCCGGGAGGGACCGGCGGTCCCACGCACTACGACCAGACGGGTACCGCCTACGGCAATCCGGCCGGCGCAGGTTCCTCGTGCGCCAGTACTACCCTCGTGTCGAACTTCAGAGTACTCGCCTCCTCGGGTGGTCTCGGGGGCGCGGGCGATGCCGCCTCCGACGGCAGCCAGGATTTCGCCACCGGCACGGCCGGCGGCGCCGGCAGCGTGACCATCAATCCGCTGTCGGGTCCCAATCACTATGCGTTGAGCGCGGCGGCATCGGCGGTGAATTGCGCGCCTACGTCGGTCACCATCAGCGCGCATTCGAGTACCCACACCGTGGTTACGACCGTGAATACCATTACGCTTGGCACCAGCACGGGCCACGGCGACTGGACGCTCACCACGGGCGCCGGGGTATTCGCACCCGGTGCATCCAATAGCGGCACCGCCGCCTATACCTACGCGGCCTCGGATGCGGGGGTCGCGGTGTTCGCATTGCGTGATACCTATGCGGAGACCGTGACGATCAACATCTCGGACGGCACGGCGACGGCCACATCGGGAACCGCGCTCGCCTCGGAGGACAGCCCCATCACCTTCGCCGCCTCCGGGTTCATTATTACCAACGGCGCAGACGTCGCGACCCTCATCGGCACGCAGATCGCGGGCAAGTCCTCCACCCAGAGCCTCGCCCTGCAGGCCGTGCGCACAGATACCAACACCGGCACCTGCACCTCGGTCTTCTCGAGCGGCGCCACCGCGAGCATCAGCTTGGGCTATCAGTGCAACAACCCGACCACCTGTATCGCCGGGCAGACGCTCACCGTGACCAACAATGCGATCACCACGGCCATCGCGTCGAATCCCAACAGCGCTGTGTCGGCGTACACGGCCGTGCCGCTCAAATTCAGTACCGCCAACGCGGAGGCGCCGATCGTGCTCGCCTACTCCGACGCCGGACAAATCACGCTCTACGCGCGCTACAACATCCCGCTCGGCAGCGGCTCCGCTTCCGGCAACCTGATGACCGGCAGCAGTCAATTCGTGGTGCAGCCGTACACGCTGGCGCTGTCGAATATTCGCTGCACGACCTTCAGCGCCGGCACATGCAGTCCGGCGCTCGCTTCGCCGGGCAACAACCCCGGCGCCGCATCGGCCGCCGGCGCAGCCTTCCTGCCGGCCGGCCAGCCGTTCTCCGCGACGCTGACGGCGCAAAACTACCTGGGAGCAGCGACCCCGAATTTCGGCCGCGAAACGACGCCCGCACCGGTGACGCTGAGCGCCGCTCTCGTCGCACCGTCGGGCGGCGATGCGCCGGCGCTCAACAATGCGTCCGCCTTCGGCGGCTTCAGCGCGGGCGCGGCGACCGGGACGACCTTCAATTGGCCCGAAGTCGGGATCATCACGCTGACACCCGCCGTCTCGAACTATCTCGGCTCAGGTGCCCTCACGGGCTCCGCCTCCGGCAACGTGGGGCGCTTCTACCCGAATAGCTTTGCCGTCACCCGCAACACCCCGGTATTGGGGACGGGTTGTACTGCCGGCAGCTTCAGCTATCTCGGCCAGCCGCTGACATACACGGTCGCACCGATTGCGACCGTCACGGCGCTCTCCTTGGGCGGCACGAGCCCCGCGCGCAATTACACCGGCGCGTTCATGAAGCTGTCGAACGGCACGTTGACCGCACGCAGCTACGCGCCAACACCCGCGAGTCCATCGCTGAATGTATCCGGACTGCCGGCGACGACGGTCGATCCGGTGATCGCGGACCTCGGCACCGGTCAGGCCACGCTCACCTTCGGCAGCGGTACGGGGTTGCTCTTCAACCGCGCCTCCGCGATTGCCCCGTTCAACGCCAATATCATGCTGAGCTTCAACCTGCTCGACGCCGATGGCGTCGGCGTCGCGAGCGTAGATGGGGTCGCCGCGGCCAACCCGGTTGGTTTCGGCAGTGGCACCGGCATCAGTTTCTCGACCGGCGCCGCGCAGTACTACGGCAGGATGGCATTGCGCGACTCGGTGGGCTCGGAGCTGCTCGATCTGCCGATGCCGCTGACCACGCAGTACTATCTCAACACCACTGTCGGATTTACCACGAACACCGCTGACAGCTGCACGGTCGCGCCCGCCCTGTCCTTCAGCGGCTATCAGGGCAATCTCAGCGCGGGCGAGACCTGTGTGCGCGATCGCGGGAGCCCCGGGGCGTCGGGTGTGGGCTGCGCCGCGCCCGCAGCGGCGAGCTCGCAATACCAGCCGACGGCCGCGAACGGAAATTTCAATCTCATCCTGGCCGCGCCGGGCGCGGGCAACAACGGTGCCTTGTCGGTGACGGCCACGGCGCCGAGTTGGCTGCAATACGCCTGGGGCGCGAGCTTGAATCCGGTCGGCATCGGCACCTTCGGGGAATTTCCGGCGCCTGCCGCGCGCGTACATCAACGCGAGGTGTACTGAGGCGGGAGCGCAATTGCGCTGCGCTCCCGCCCGTACTCCTGCTTAGAAACCCGTCACCTGGTTGTCGACCGTGCCGCCGAACAGGAAGGGCAGCACCGGAATTTGCTCCTTGACCACCGCTTGCAGGTCGTTGGGGTTGAGTCCGAGGGCCTTGACGATGGTCGGGGCAACCTGCTGATTGAGCACCTTGCTCTTCACCACTGCGTGATCGAGGCTCGGATAGGACACGAGCAGCGCGGTATGCACATCGTCCTCGTTGAAGCCACCGTGCTCGGAGAGCTTCGAGCCGCCCGTGAAGATCACGCCGGTGTTGACCTTGAGAATGATGTCCGGCGTACGGGGGTCCACCGCGGGGTTGTCGAATTTGTCGCGCAACGAAGCCTCCGCGAATATTTCCTGTATGCCAAGCGCCTGCTGATTCGCTGGTGTGCTCAGATTCGCAACGACACTCGGGGTCAGCGACGGATCGGTGAGCCAGATGAGGGAGCCGTCATCGGAGATGTCATACGCGTCGGCCGAGCCGATCGTGGCAGTCGGCTGACCGTTGCCGATGCCGCGCCGCTTGGTGACGTCGATCGGCGACTGTCCGTGTTTGGCGCTGACGATGATCAGGGTGGAGTCGTAGAGCCTCTGGGATTTGAGCTCTTGAACCATCTTACCCAGGGACCGGTCGACGAAATCGATCTGTCCGACGAGCGCCTGTCCTGGTGTGCCGAGCACATCGAGGTACCCGCCCTTGAGTCCGCTAACGGGATCGACCGCGAGCTTCTCGCCGACGCTCACCGACTGAAAGTTGGTGCCGAACAGCGCCGGAACACCGACTTTCTTGCTGCGATCATGAGTGTAGCCGTCGATCTCATTGATCACTGCCTCCACATGCAGCGAGTCGTAGCATTGAATGTCGGCGAAGCTGTTGGTCCAGCCGTCGTCGTACGTGGAATCCGGATAAGGCACGGGCGAGCACCCGGGAAACTGCGGCAGTGCGACCGGGATCGAGTTGATTTCCGGGCCGTAGAAATCATCCACGCCGTTGCCGCTCGGCCCGTTGGTCCATTCATACGACGGGTGCTTGTCGGTCCACGCGGTGCGCCCGCCGCCAGCTTTCATCACCTCGAATATGGTGTTCGCCCGCAGGTACTGGTGGGGCAGGATGGTCTTGCAGCCGTTTCTCGGATCGCGCACCAGGTATTTGGGGTCGAAGCCGCCGCCCCCGTCCAGCCGCGTGAGATCCTTGTCGACGGATTCGTCCCAAGCGACGATCGTGCCCACCTGGCCGGGGCAATTCCCGCCGGGATTGCCGAGGCCATCGGTCGTCGCCGGCGGCGAGAGCGCGCGGTTGTACGTATCGTCGTACCAAAGTCCCGCGGTGACCGGTGTGCCGCCGGTGACCAGGGAGGCAAGCCCCGGGAAAGAATCCGACGGGATGGACGTGGAGTTATTGGTGTAGGTCACGCCGTGCTTCGATAGCTGCGCAAGCGTCGAGTCTGGATGCGTCGCAACGTAGTTGGTCAGATCGACGGCATGCAGACCATCGACGCTGATCAGCAGCACATGTTCGACTGGATTTCCGGCGCCAAGCGCGCTCGTCGAAGTGTCCGCTTGCGCGGTCAACCCGAAAACGCAACAAAGCCCCATGGCGAAGCCACCAATTTTGCGAATCATGATCGTGTACCCCATTGAGTGTTTGGATTCTCGCGCAGCGAGCGCGTCACCACCCTAATGGGGGCATGTGACAAATTGAAGAATCCAAACGCGATCGAGCCCCCCGCAGGGCTCGTTATGGTGTAAGAATTTTCCGGCAACCCATGGGTCGCCTCAGCGCCGGCTCGAGCCCAACGGCGCACCCGCGAACACCGCTCCGGCGCAGGGATTGGCGCCGAGGTTATACGCAAGCTCCGCCGGCCGATCTATCTTCCAGAGCGCGAGATCCGCCCGCTTGCCTATTTCGATCGTTCCGACCTCATCCTGCAATCCGAGCGCCCGCGCGGCGTTGCGGGTCGCGCCGGCGAGCGCCTCTTCCGGCGTTAGTCCAAACAGCGTGCACGCCATGTTCAGCGTCAAGAGGATCGACGTGCACGGCGAGGTGCCGGGATTCGCATCGGTCGACACGGCCATGGGAACCCCGGCTGCGCGCAACGCGGGTACGGGCGGCGGATGGGCCTGGCGCAACGTGAAGTAAGCGCCCGGCAGCAACACGGCCACTGTTCCAGCAGCCGCGAGCGCACGTACGCCGTGCTCGCTGAGATATTCGACATGATCGGCGGAGAGCGCGCCGTAACGCGCAGCCAATTCTGCCGCACCCATGTCGCTCAACTGACCCGCATGGACGTGCGCGCGCAGGCCCTTTTCACGAGCAGCGCGGAGAAAAATTTCGGTCTCCGCCAGCGTGAACGCGATGTTCTCGCAGAACGCATCCACGGCGTCGACCAACTCGAGGGACGCGAGCCGGTCGAGCCACGGGCCGCTCACCTCCGAGACGAATGCAGCGCGGCGGTCGCGAAATTCCGGCGGCAGGGCATGCAGCCCCAGGAAGGTGGTCTCGATCGCTACCGGAAGTTCGCGGCTCAAGCCGCGCGCCACCTCGAGCATCCGCCGCTCAGTGTCGAAATCCAACCCGTATCCCGATTTCACTTCGATGGTGGTCACCCCCTCGGACATCAATCGCTTCGCCCGAACCGTAGCGGCCGCCGTGAGTTCCCCGGCATCCGCCGCGCGGGTCGCGCGGACCGTCGACTGAATTCCGCCACCCGCGCGGGCGATGTTCTCATAGGGCACCCCGCACAGCCGCCGCTCGAATTCTTCCACCCGATTGCCTGCGTACACGAGGTGCGTGTGACAATCGATCAGGCCCGGTGTGATCCAAAGGCCCGCGCACTCCTCGACAGGGATGTGTTGCGCAGCCGCCTCGCGCCGGGCCTCGGCGGCCGACCCGAGCCACGCGATGCGCCCGTCTTTCGCCGCAACGGCGTCGGCAGCCGACTTGCCGTAGGCCTCAGCGCCCGCCGTCATCGTTGCGATGCTGGCGCCCACCCATACCCGGTCCCACCCGCGCCCAACCGCTGCCTGCACTTGTCCTCCATTCTCCGTTGCTGGCGCCGCCTCGCGCGGGCGCGTCTCGTGCTGGTGCCGCCTCTTTGCGGCGGCACCGTTTGCCGTTCTTCGCATGATACGGCAAGCTAGCTTGTCTATACAGGCATGGGCGGATCATGGCTCGACAATTTCAGATGGAATCGGCGCTGCTGCCGCAAGGCTGGGTAGGCGGCGCGCGCGTCAGCGTCGACGATGAGGGTGTGATCGGCGGCATCGACATTCCCGTGGCGGGCAGCGCTCGCGATGGTGACGCCGAAGCAATCCGCGGCTTCGTGATTCCGGGCATGTCCAACGCCCACAGCCATGCCTTCCAGCGCGGCATGGCGGGCAGCACGGAGTTCAGGCTTTCCGCACAGGACAGCTTTTGGACCTGGCGCCGGGCCATGTACGCGCTCGCAAATCGGATTTCACCCGAGGATCTTCAGGTACTGGCCACCCAGCTGTTCGTCGAGATGCTGAAGTCGGGCTACACCGCCGTGGCCGAGTTTCATTACCTCCATCGTCGTCTCGACGGCGAAACGTACGTGGGTGCGAATGCATTGTGGGACGCCGTCACCGCTGCTGCCGATGAGGCCGGCATCGCCCTGACGTTCCTGCCCACCCTCTATCAAACCGGGGACTTCGGGGCTGCGCCGCTCAAGCGGGAACAGATGCGCTTCGCCCTGGAGACCGAGGGGTTCTTGCAGGCCGTCGAGGCGCGGCTGGGCGAGGATGCCAGGCGCGGCTCCCGATTGCATCGCACGGGCGCCGCTTTCCACAGTCTTCGTGCGGTGCCGCTTGCGGTGCTTGCGCAGGCGGCCCGATCACTGCGCGATATGGCGGCCGATCTGCCCTTGCACATTCACGTCGCCGAACAGACGAAAGAAGTCGAGGCATGCATCGCCCACACCGGCCGGCGGCCCATCGATCTGTTGCTCGGTACGGGACTTCTCGATCGGCACTGGTGCCTGGTGCATGCAACCCACGCGACCGCATCGGAGCTCGAGGGCATCGTCGGCAGCGGCGCTTCGGTCTGCCTGTCGATCACCACTGAAGCGAACCTGGGAGACGGCTATTTCGACGCGGCCCGATTCCTGAAGTTCGGCGGGCGCGTGTGCGTGGGTTCAGACAGCCAAGCCACGGTCTCTCCCGCCGAGGAGCTGCGCTGGATGGAGTATCAGGCGCGGCTGCGCAAGCGCCGCCGCGCAGTGCTCGCCGATCGGCAAGATGCTCACGTCGGTACGCGGCTCTGGGGCGAAGCGGCGCGCGAGGGAGCACGATCGATCGGTCAGCCCGCGGGTGTCATCGAAATCGGGGCGCGCGCCGATTGGGTGGTGCTCGACGGCGACCATCCGAGCATGGTCGGGACCGACGATCGGGGCGCACTGGACCATTTTATTTTCGGGGCCGGCAGCGCCGCAATCCGCGACGTCATGGTGGGCGGGCGCTGGGTCGTCAAGGACGGCCGGCATGCGCTTGAGAGCGCTCTGGCCGCACCGTTTCGGACGCTCATGCGGGAACGATTGCGCCTCTGACGCCCCTGCTGCGCTATCGCTTACGGGTTGACCGTACCTGTATATACAGCTTAAGCTAGGGACTATCATGGTGAAGTCTCCCGCCGCTTTGCAACCCCTGTACCTGAAGGTCAAGCGGCACATCCTCGACAACATCGACTCCGGGAAATGGGGGGCCTCGGCCCGCGTCCCCTCCGAGAACGAGATCGTCAAATCGTTCGGCGTGTCGCGCATGACCGCCAACCGGGCGTTGAAGGAATTGCGCGACGAAGGAATCCTGGTGCGCATCGCGGGCGTCGGCAGCTTTGTGGCCGATCGACATGCGCGCGCTCACCCGCTCGAAATCCGCAGCATCGCCGACGAGATTCGCGAGCGGGGACACGCGCACCGCGCGCAGATCCTCGCGCTGGAGCGCGTGCGCGCCGTGGCGGACCTGGCGGCGGACTTCAAGATCGCCCCGCGGAGCGAGCTGTATTGCTCGGTGATCGTGCATTACGAGAATGACCGGGCGGTGCAGCTCGAAGATCGCTACGTCTCACCCAGGCTGGCACCGGACTATCTTGCGGTCGACTTCGCCCGGACCACCCCGCACGACTATTTGATCAAAGTCGCCCCGCTCCAGGAGGTGGAGCATCTGTTGCGCGCCGTCATGCCGGACGAACGCACCCGCAAACTCCTTGCCATGAAGCGCGATGAGCCATGCCTGCTGGTGATCCGCCGCACCTGGACGGCCGGGCAGATCGCCTCCGTGGCACGTCTCTATCACCCGGGTTCCCGATACGAAATGTCAGGGCGCTTTCGCCCCAAGGACTGACCCCATGCTCGCCTCCGTGAAGCCTCGCATCATCCGCGCAGCGCGCGGCACCGCCCTCTCGGCGCGCTCCTGGATGACGGAGGCGCCGCTGCGCATGCTCATGAACAACCTCGACCCCGAAGTCGCCGAGAATCCGAGTGAACTCGTCGTTTACGGCGGCATCGGGCGCGCAGCGCGGGATTGGAACTGCTACGACAAGATCGTCGAGACGTTGAAGCGGCTGACCGAAGAAGAGACCCTCCTCGTGCAATCCGGCAAGCCCGTGGGCGTGTTTCCGACCCATCCCGACGCGCCGCGCGTGTTGATCGCGAATTCGAATCTCGTGCCTCACTGGGCCACCTGGGAGCACTTTCACGAACTCGACCGGAAGGGTCTCGCCATGTATGGGCAGATGACCGCGGGCTCCTGGATCTACATCGGCAGCCAGGGCATCGTGCAGGGAACCTACGAGACGTTTGCCGAGATGGGCAAGCGCGATCATGCGGATCAGGTCGCCGGCAAATGGATCTTCACCGCCGGCTTGGGCGGCATGGGAGGCGCGCAGCCGCTGGCGGCCACCATGGCGGGCTTCAGCATGCTGGCCGTGGAATGCCGCGACAGCCGCATCGCGATGCGCCTCAAGACGGGCTACCTCGATGCGCGGGCAACCACGCTGGATGAGGCGCTCGCGCTGCTCGAGGACGCCAGGCGCAAAGGCAGGCCGATCTCGGTCGGCCTTCTCGGCAATGTGGTCGATGTGCTTGCGGAGATGCTCGAACGCGGCATCCGCCCGGATGCACTCACCGATCAGACATCGGCGCACGATCCGGTGAACGGCTACCTTCCGCAGGGGTGGACCGTCGAGCAGTGGGATGAGCGCCGCGAGCGCGACCCCAAGGGGACGAGCGCCGCTGCCTCGGAGTCGATGGCCAAGCACGTCGAGTATCTGCTGCGTTACAAAGCGATGGGACTGCCGGTATTCGATTACGGCAACAACCTCAGGCAGGTCGCCAAGGATGCAGGCGTGGCCCGCGCGTTCGACATTCCGGGGTTTGTCCCGGAATACGTGCGTCCGCTTTTCTGCCGCGGCGTGGGGCCTTTCCGTTGGGCGGCTCTGTCCGGTGATCCCGAGGACATCTACAAGACCGACGCCAAGGTCCGCGAGCTGATTCCCGGCGATCCGCACCTGCATCATTGGCTCGATATGGCGCGATCGAGAATTCGCTTTCAGGGCTTGCCGGCGCGCATCTGCTGGGTCGGACTCGGCCAGCGCCACCGTTTGGGACTCGCGTTCAACGAGATGGTGGCGAGCGGGGAGCTGTCGGCACCGGTGGTGATCGGCCGCGATCACCTCGACTCGGGCTCCGTGGCAAGCCCCAACCGCGAGACCGAAGCGATGCGCGACGGGTCCGACGCCGTCTCGGATTGGCCGCTGCTCAACGCGTTGCTGAATACCGCCGGCGGAGCGACCTGGGTCTCCATTCATCACGGCGGCGGCGTGGGCATGGGGTATTCGCAGCATTCGGGCGTGGTCATCGTGTGCGACGGCACCGCGGCCGCCGGGCGGCGCCTCAAGCGGGTGTTGTGGAACGACCCGGGCACCGGCGTCATGCGTCACGCGGATGCCGGCTATCCGATCGCCATCGACTGCGCGCGCGAACAGGGCCTGGACTTGCCCATGATGGGGAGCCCGAGCGACCAGGCGAGTGTCCTCAAGTGACCGGGGCCATCGAGCTGCGCGCGGGACAGTTGACGCTGCCGCTGCTGCGCCGGATTTACCAGGCGCCGGCGGCGCTCATCCTTCGGGCAGAGGACCGCGATCGCATAGCCGCCGCCGCGGCTTTGGTTGACAAAATCGTATCGATCGGCGATGCCGCCTACGGGATCAACACCGGTTTCGGCCTGTTGGCTCAAACACGCATTCCGGACGACCAGCTCGCGCTGCTGCAGAGAAATCTGTTGCTGTCGCACGCCGCCGGAGTGGGCGAGCCGCTGTCCGATGCCGTGGTGCGATTGATCCTCGCGCTCAAGGTCAATGCGCTGGCACGCGGCTACTCGGGCATTTCCCAGAAATTGATCGACGCTCTGCTGGCGCTGTTGCGTCACGAAGTGTATCCGGTCATTCCGGCGCAAGGGTCGGTGGGCGCATCGGGCGATCTCGCACCGCTTGCCCATTTGTCCGCGGTGCTGCTCGGCATCGGCCACGTGCGCATCGGCGGTATCACGTTGACGGCGGCCGACGGGCTCGCTCGTGCCGGTCTCGAGCCGGCGACGCTCGGCGCCAAGGAGGGGCTCGCGCTGATCAATGGCACCCAGGTATCCACGGCTCTGGCGCTCGCTGGGCTGTTTGGGGCCGAGGACGTGCTGGCATCTGCCATTGTGGCAGGAGCCATGTCGGTCGACGCGCTCAAGGGCAGCGATGCGCCATTCGATGACCGCATCCATCAGGCGCGCGGACAACCTGGACAGATCGCGGTGGCCAACGAATATCGAGGACTCATCGCCGGCAGCGCCATCCGCGCCTCTCACGTGGATTGCTCTCGCGTTCAGGATCCCTACTCGTTTCGCTGCCAGCCGCAGGTCATGGGGGCCTGTCTCGATCTCATCCTGCATTGCGCCGGCACGCTTCGCGCCGAGGCCAACGCCGTGACCGACAACCCCCTGCTGTTCGTCGAGCAAGGCGACGTGCTGTCGGGCGGAAATTTCCACGCCGAGCCCGTCGCCTTCGCCGCCGACACGCTGGCGCTGGCGCTGGCCGAGATCGGCAACCTGTCTGAGCGCCGCACGGCCGTGCTCATCGACCCGAAAATGAGCGGTCTGCCGCCCTTTCTGGTGGAGAACAGCGGACTCAATTCCGGCTTCATGATTGCGCAGGTCACTGCGGCCGCGCTTGCGTCCGAGAACAAGACCATAGCCGCCCCGTGCAGCGTGGATTCCATTCCCACATCAGCCAACCAAGAGGACCATGTCAGCATGGCCACTCATGCCGCGCGCCGGCTGGGTCCGCTGGCGGACAACGCCGCCGCCATCGTCGGCATCGAACTACTCGCGGCCGCGCAGGGCATCGACTTCCACCGTCCCGCTCGCTCATCCGCCGCACTCGAGGCAGTTCACGCCGAAATCCGCCGCGAAGTCGCGCACTACGACGCCGACCGCTATTTCGCACCCGACATCGAAGCAGCAAAGCGCTGGGTCAAAAGCGGCCGGTTCGCGCCGTTGGTGCAACGGCTGTTGCCGTCGCGGACCTGATGCCATGAGATTCCTTGTGCTGTTGCCGATGACGCTCGCACTCGAGTGCCTTCTGTCATCGCCGAGCCCCGCGGTTCAGCTCAACCTCGCGACGCTCAGCTGCGACAAATACGAGAACGAGATCGTCGGGACGGCGGACATCTCGGAAGGCCCGTCCGCAGCGGCGCCCAAGGGGCCGCTGCGGGCTCCCACCGCCCCGCCTCGTCCCGATGCCATCAATACCGTGATGTGGCTATTCGGGTTTTCCGTGGCAAAGGCGGGGGATCATGTGATGTATGGAGATGCGCTCGCCTCGTTCGGCTTTGCATTGGACGCTGAGTGCAAGAACCACCCGGGCCTGAATCTGCTTCAGGCCGTTGCCGCCGTCAAGCCCAAGCGCGACAAGCCGATGGACCTGGTCGCACTCAATTGCGGAACCTTCGAGTCTCGGCATACTGAGTCGGCGCGCACCGATCCGGAAAGCGCCAACACCATCATGATGTGGCTGTTCGGTTTCTCCGTGGGCCTCTCCGGCAACCATGTGCTCGACACCGACGGGGTCGGGCGGTTTGCGGCCGCACTCCAGACCGAGTGCGCGCGCGAGCCCAACGACAGCCTGTTCGAGCTGCTGTCTGCCGTTTCCCACTCAACCCGGCGGTGAGGTCGAGTGGGCGGCTTCCGACGGATCGACGAGCCCGCGTCCGACTGCGTTGCGTCCGGACCGCTCCACAATGGCCAATCCAAATTCCAATGAGAGGACACGGCCATGGGCGCGACATTCGAGGGTTATGGTAACGGGGATGAGAGGGCGCGCGACTCGGCGCGCGGGCAATTCAGCGACTTGTTCGAGAGCGTCGAGGATTTGATCAAGCGGGTTGCCGAAATCGACAGCCCCGAGATCCAAAGGATCCGGGCCAAGGCCAGAGTGGCGCTCATCGCAGCAAAAAGCGCAGCACAGGATGGAGCGACGCATGTGGGCCGCCAAGCCCGGCGAGCTGCCGTTACCACCGACGGCTACCTGCGCGAGTATCCCTGGTATGCGCTCGGGCTGGGTACTCTGCTGGGATTCAGCGCCGGTGTGCTCGTGGCGCGCTCCCGGGATTAGGAATCCGGCGACGTGCTCCAGGATGAGTCTTACAGCATTTATCTCGAGGCTGCCGATCCCATGGAGCGGCGGGCGATGATGAACTCTTGGCATGAACAAGGGACGGCCGCGGTTCTGGAGAGAGGCCCCCTGGGTGGTTTCCGGGGTGGTCGGATTTGTGCTTTCGGGGCCCGTCGCGGCCGCACCGCCGCCGGGCCATGGTACTCTCGCTCCCGAACTTCACCTCAGCAATTCGAGCGCGGCACGGCTGAGCGGGTCAGAGCTGCGCGGCGGCGCAAATAGGTCCGTCGTCTCGAAGCTGGATTTACGGTCGAAGCTGGACCTGCGGCCCCCGTCGGAGCTGGGCGCGGCGTCGGAAGGAGCTGGCGAGCGCCCGGCACTTGCGGCGGATGCGCCGGCCTTTCGAATGCTGCACGCGACCAGCGACCTCACCACTCGTTCGCGGCTCGACGAGCAACTACCGTGGCTGGGATCCAATGTGGGTGGGCCGCGGCCCATGAGCCGGGCGGAGCAGATCGCCACTCGCTTCCGGCACGAGGGGTTGCCGATTGCGCGGCTCTTCGAGAGCCGTTCGGCGCTGATCAGCCTCGGCCTGAATGCGCGTGGCAAGCCGGGAATTTGGCTGATCCAGAAACTCCCGTAAGGTAGGATTCCCCTTACCCCCAATTGAGCCCGAGCCTGACAGGCCTCACGTGCGGTCCATAGATACTGGCAACGCATGATGCTGCGAATCTTGTATGTGGAGGATAACCCGCTGGTGCGGGAGGTGACCTCAGAGCTGCTCGCCCAGGAGGAGCGGCAGGTGATTGCGCTGGCAACCGCCGAAGAGGCTCTCGATGAATTCAAGGTGAAGCCTTTCGATGTCGTGATCACCGACATCAGCCTCCCCTCGATGTCCGGCATCGACTTGGCGCGCAATATTCTGCTGCTCAAGCCGTCCGTGCCCATCATCATCGCTTCGGGATACGCGCTCACATCGGTGGTGCAGAACCTGGGCCCCAATGTACGGACGATCGTGAAGCCCTTTGAGGCCGATCAGATAGATTCGCTGATCACCGATCTTTGCGCAGCCTGAACGCTCCTGCGCGCCGCACGGCTCATGGGCGATTGAGCGGCCACGACCCGACCGGGTCATCGGCTAGGGGGTGCTCGCGCTCCAGCCGCCGGTCGACCTCGGCTTCCGCCGCCAGCCAATCCTCCACTTCGTGCCCCGGCTGGAAATGTCTGCGTTCGGCCAGGAAATAAGCAGCCTTCGCAATCATGCTGCGCCGGTCTTGCGACCGCCGGTCTTGCGGAGCGCTTTTTAGCGGCAAGCTGAACCTTAGCGGATCGAAATTGAAGTATCGCGCGGATTTATTCTGCAGCGGCATGTTCTTTGGCCGGCCGCAGGTACAGATGGCGCCGCGTGAGCGGTACGCGGGCGTGCTGCGGGCCTCGCTTGCTCGCCAGCACCTGATAGACGCCGAGGTGACCGGACTCGAATTCCAAAGCGCACGCGGACATGTACAGACGCCATACCCGATAGGTGGCCTCGCTCACGTACTCGAGAGCCCGCGCATGGCGCCGCTCCAACCTCGCGACCCAAGCGCGCAAGGTCAGCGCATAGTGGGCGCGCAGTGCCTCTACATCCGTGATCTCGAACCGGGCGTCTTCGATGAAGCGCTGAATGTTGCTGATGTTGTCGAGCTGTCCGTCCGGGAACACGTAGCGGTTGATGAATTCGGTCGACAGGTTCCAGTCCCATCCGGCCTGCTCATGCGTGATGCCATGATTCAGGAAGAGGCCATCGGGCGTCAAAAGGCGGCGCACCGTGCCGAAATACAGCGGCAGGTTCTTTAGGCCTACGTGCTCGAACATGCCTACGCTCGACACCTTGTCGAAGAGCGCGCGCCCCTCCAGGTCGCGGTAATCCTTCAGCTCCACCGTGACCCGCTCCTCGAGCCCGGCCTCGGCGATCCTGCGCCTTGCGACTTGCAGCTGTTTTTCGCTCAACGTGATTCCGTGAGCCCTCACCCCGTGGTGGCGCGCCGCGTGGATTATCAGCGCCCCCCAACCGCACCCAATGTCCAAAAGGCGCTCACCGGGCCTCAGCAGCAGCTTGCGGCAGATGTGCTCGAGCTTCGCCTGCTGCGCGTCCTCCAAGCTGTCGCCCGGTTCCTCGAAGTAGGCGCAGGAATACACCATCGCCCGATCCAGCCACAGGCGGTAGAACTCATTGGACACGTCGTAGTGGAAATGAATGGCATCACGGTTCTCGTCCCGCGAGTGGCCGCGCACCGTTCGTCCATGAGTGGGCAGTGAGCGCCGCTCCGCTCGAGAGGCGGCATCAGCGCCCGTTCCCTCTCGGCGCGCATGCTGGTTGATGTGGCGCAATTTTCGTGCCATCAGCATCGCGCTGAGCCGCTCACTGAGCGGCAGCTTCAGTGCCTCCAAATGATCCTTCAAGCGCAACGCGGCGAATAAGTCGCCCTCGATGTCGAGCTCCGAGCGAAAGTACGCCTCCGCGAGTCGCAGCGGATCCCTGCCCAGAATCAGCGCACTGACCGCCTGCGGATTGCGAAACCACAGCGAGAAGCGCGCATCGGCGGCCTGCGTCCCAACACCGCCCACCACGAGCGAGCCGCCCGTCCAAAGTCGAACCGCAATGCTGAACGGCAGGTGTCGAAACACTCGCCGAAGGAGCGAGGCAGCGAGATCCTCCCCGCGGTAAGCGGCCTCTGCGGCGCGATAGACGCCGCCCGCGATGGCCGGCGTCGAATCGGAAACTCGCGTGCCGGAACGGCCCAGGGGGGCGGATAACGAGGAATCTCCCATGTTCGTTGGCTCGGATGGCTGAAGGTTCAAGCGGTGATGTTTTCATCGCCGCTCTGAGGCGAGTAATCGGTCGACGTGATCAGGCGATGTGGGAGTGTTCTTACATTCGATGCTTCGCAGCAACTGGCTCAATTGCCCGCTCAGGCCGCCGATTTACCCCCGGATGGCCGCTTGCCGCGGCAGCGAAACCTCGAACACCGTGCGGTCCTCGCGTCCCGTGGCGACCTCGACATGCCCCCCGTGCGCCTTCACCACCTGATAAACGATGTACAGACCGAGACCCAGTCCCTCGCTGCGCCCCGGGGTCCTTTTTCCACCGCGGAAAGGGTCGAACAGATGATTCACCAGCTCGGGCGGAATGGTGCCCCGATTGGAAACGTGGAGCGTGATCTCATTCCGCTGGGTCCCGTCCAGCTGCACATTGACCGGCGCCGTTGGATCGCCGTGCTTCAAGGCGTTACCGATCAGGTTACTGGCGACCTGGGCGAGGCGCTCGGTATCCCACTGGCCGGCGAAATCGCCGCTGCAGACGGTCTCGATGATGCGTCCCGGGGATGCGGCCTGACACTCTCGCACCACACGCTCCACGAGAGCCTTGATATCGGCGTGCTCGCGCTTCAGCACAATGCCACCCGCGAGGCGCGCCCGCGCCAGATCGAGCATGTCCTCGATGAGCCGCCCCATGTGCTTGCCGCTCGCGAGTATGCGGGTGGCAGCCTCGTGTGCGTGAGGATCTGCCGAGCGGCGCTGCAACAGCTGGGCCGACGCCAGGATGGCGCTCAAAGGACTGCGCAAGTCATGGGCGAGCAACGCGCTGAACATCTCGTTGAGTCGCAGCGTCTCGGTGCGGTCATTGAGTTCCTGCGCGAGCCTGAGGCGCTGCCGGTGGAGCTGGAAGAACACATCGGCCTTGTTTTTGAGGATGTGAGGTTCGATGGGCTTGTAGATGAAATCCACCGCTCCGGACTCGTACCCCTTGAAGACGCGCTGCGGCTCGCGGGCACCGGCAGTCACGAAGATGATGGGCACGTGGCGAGTCCGCTCGCTGCCGCGCATCAGCTCCGCAAGCTGAAAGCCGTCCATATCGGGCATTTGCACGTCGAGAAACGCGAGCGCGAAATCGTGGACCAGCAGCAGCTCGAGCGCCTCGGCGCCCGATTGCGCAGTGAAGATCTGGACACCACTGTCCTGCAACAGGGCCGACAGCGCCAGCAAATTCTCGCGCAGATCGTCCACCAGCAGGCATTTGATTACCGACATGTCTTTATCCAAGAGGCCCACCCGTACGTAGTGCCGCATCGCGTCCCACGGCCCGGAACAGCTCGGCGATGCCGTCCAGCGGCAGCACGAGATCCGGGGTCCTCAGTTGCATCGCGCAGCGCACCATGGTCGACACCTGCGCCGTCTGCGGCTCCTGCACCACGGTGATTCCACCGGCGTCATGGACCGCCGCCAAGCCCTCCGCACCGTCCTCGTTCGCGCCGGTAAGAAGCACGCCGAGCAGATGGTTGCGGTAAACGTCCGCGGCCGATTCGAACAGCACGTCGATCGAAGGACGGGAGTGATGCACCAACTCGTCCGCGGACAGGGCCAATTGGGGTCCTTCATCCACCAGCAAATGGTAGTTCGAGGGGGCAAGGTATACCGTTCCCGGCGTCACCGGCTCTTTGTCCTGCGCCTCGCGCACTTCGAGCGCGCATTTGCGTGAGAAGACCTCCGTCAAAAGGCTGGGCCGGTCGCGTGGCAGGTGCAGCACCACGAAGATCGCAGCGGCCGTGCCCTGGGGAAAGGCCGGAAGCAGCTCCGAGAGCGCCTGTACGCCGCCGGCGGATGCTCCGATGACCACCCCCTCGATGCCATTGAGCGCGGGCCCGCTCACGTCGCGCTCGCCTTCTGATAGATCCTGTCCTCGCGCGCAAAGGGATGGAACGCCTCGTCGTGCGAGGAGAAGCGCAGCGATTCCTTCGAACCGATCCCCAGAAAACCGTTGCGGCACAAGGACTCGTGAAACAGCCGCAGCGCGCGGTCCTGGAGCGCGCGATTGAAGTAAATGAGCACATTGCGGCAGGACACCAGCTGCACCTCGGCGAACACGCTGTCGGTCGCCAGGCTGTGGTCGGAAAACACGATATGATCACGCAGCGATTTGTCGAAAATCGCACGGCCATAGGCAGCGGTGTAGTAGTCCGACAGCGACGAGGTGGCACCGGAATCGCGGTGGTTTATGGTGAACCCGGCGATCCGGTCGATCGGATACACGCCGGCCTCCGCCCGCTGAAGCGTGTGCGGATTGATGTCCGTCGCGTAAATCAGCGTTCTCGGCAGCAGTCCCTCCTCGCGAAGCAGGATCGCGAGCGAGTAAGCCTCCTCTCCCGCGCTGCAGCCCGCCACCCAGATCTTGAGCGAGGGATAGGTCTTGAATATTGGCACCACCCGGTCGCGCAGTGATCGGAAGTAGCTCGGATCCCTGAACATCTCGCTGACCTGCACCGTGAGATGATCGAGCAGCACCGGAAAGATGGCCGGCTCGTGCATCACGCGATCCTGCAATTGAGACAGCGTCTGGCAGCCGAAGCGCACCATCGCCGTCTTCACCCGCCGGCGGAGCGAGGCCGCAGCATAGCCGCGAAAATCGTAGTGGTAGAGGTAGTAGATCGCCTCGATGAGCAGGTGAAATTCGATCTCGAATTTCCTGCTCTGGGCGGTTTCCGGCGACTCTACTTGGGCATCCACACGCGCACCAGAGAAAGCAGCTTTTCGACGTCCAGCGGCTTCGCGATGTAGTCGTTCGCGCCGGCAGCGAGGCACTTCTCCTGATCGTCCCGCATGGCCTTGGCGGTGAGCGCGATGATGGGCAGCTTCTTCCACTCCGGCCGCTTGCGTATCTCGCGCATGGCGGTGAACCCATCCATCTCGGGCATCATGATGTCCATGAGCACCATGTCGATGGCGGCAGAGGGCGCGGCTGTGCTGCGGGTAAGCACCTCGAGCGCTTCTCGGCCGTTGCGCGCGATCTCCACTTTCGCGCCGTTTGGCTCGAACACGCTGGTCAGCGCAAATATGTTGCGCACGTCATCCTCGACCACGAGGATCCTGCGGCCTTCCAGCGAGCTGTCGCGATTGCGCGCGGTCCTGAGCATCTGCTGGTGGGCAGGCGGCAAATTCGACTCCACCTGATGGAGAAACAATGTCACCTCATCCAGCAGCCGCTCCGGCGAGCGCGCGTCCTTGATGATGATCGATTTGGAATAGCGGCCGAGCCGCTGCTCCTCGTCGCGAGACAGCGAGCGGCCGGTGTACACGATGACGGGAGGAAACGATACTTCCTCCTGCCGCGCCATCCGCTCCAGGAGGTCATAGCCGCTCAAGTCCGGCAGGTTGAAGTCAAGGACCACGCAGTCGAATGTCGCCGCGGCGAGTTCCTTGAGCGCCTCGCCCGCGTTTTCGACCGCCGTGATCTGCACATCGCCGTTGCCGAGGAGTTGCCGCAAGCTCTCGCGTTGGCGCGGATCGTCTTCCACTATGAGCACGCGGCGAACGCTCTGCGACAGCTTGTCCTCGAGCCTATGCAGTGCGTCCACCAGCTCCTCGCGCTTGACGGGCTTGAGTGCATAACCGATCGCGCCGAGTTCGAGCGCCTCGCGCTTGTAGTCGGCGACGGACGCCACGTGGACCGGAATGTGGCGCGTGCGTGGATTGCGTTTGAGCTGGTCCAGCACACCGAGACCGGAGAAGTCGGGAAGGTTGATATCGAGCAAAATCGCGCTCGGACGATAACGATCGGCTGCGATCAGGGCGTCCCCGGCCGCATGCACGACCACCGCCTGGAAATTCATTTCATGGGCAAGGTCGCGCAAGATGAGCGCGAACGCCACATCGTCCTCGACCACGAGTATCAGACGCACGCCGGGCGTGAGCTTGTCGCGATCATCCGCGATGGAGGCTGGGGGAAGCGCCGCGACGGGCGCAAAGAATCCCGGCT
>Ga0182030_10004384_pt1 | contig 30128 bp, 24 predicted proteins | sample 812S3MmetaG_FD_121299 | JGI IMG/M metagenome (GOLD analysis project Ga0182030, IMG submission 121299) | Permafrost microbial communities from Stordalen Mire, Sweden - 812S3M metaG (Illumina Assembly) | ecosystem: Environmental > Terrestrial > Soil > Wetlands > Permafrost | place: Sweden...
CCCAGCCCTACCAGCGCACCGAAGCCCGCCTCGGCCACGCCAACGGCTTCAAACCCAAAACCCTCGACACCCGCCTCGGCCCCATCGAGTTCCGCGTCCCCCAGGTCCGCGGCGACCTCGACTTCTACCCCTCAGCCCTCGGCAAGGGCATCCGCAGCGAACAGGCCCTCAAACTCGCCCTCGCCGAGATGTACGTCCAAGGCGTCTCCACCCGCAAGGTCTCCGCCATCGTCGAACAGCTCTGCGGCTCCTCCGTCAGTTCCACCCAGGTCAGCCAGTGCGCCGCCCAACTCGATGCCGAACTCCAGTCCTGGCGCAACCGCCCTCTGGGCGCTTTCCCCTACCTCGTCCTGGACGCCCGCTACGAAAAGGTCCGCCACCAGGGCCAGCTCCTGGATTGCGCCGTCCTCATCGCCCTCGGCGTCGATGCCGCCGGCAAACGCTCCATCCTGGGCGTCAGCGCCGCCCTCAGCGAGGCCGAGGTCCACTGGCGCTCCCTCCTCCAAAGCCTCTTGCAGCGCGGTCTCTCCGGCGTCCGCTTCATCGTCAGCGATGACCACGCAGGACTCGGGGCCGCTCGCACCGCCGTCTTCCCGTCCATCCCCTGGCAGCGTTGCCAGTTCCATCTCCAGCAAAACGCCCACCCTTACGTCCCCAGGCTCGACCAGCGCGCCGAGGTCGCCCGGGCCATCCGCAGCGTATTCAACTGCCCCGACCGCCCCGCCGCCGACCGCCGCCTCAAGGAAATCGTCCAGCTCTATGCCACCTCTGCCCCCAAGCTGGCCCGCTGGATGGAAGACGACCTCCCCCAGGGCCTGACCGTCTTCGCTCTGCCCGCCAGCCACCAGCGACGCCTGCGCAGCAGCAATGCCTTGGAGCGCGTCAACCAGGAACTCAAGCGCCGCACCCGGGTCGCCAGCCTCTTCCCCAACGAAGCCTCCCTCCTGCGTCTGGTCTCCGCCCTCCTCAACGAAATTGACGACGAGTTGCAGACCGCCAAAGTTCACCTCAACATGGAAAACCAACCCCAGCCCTCAGTTTGACGTGACCGAGACTTTTACAGAAAAGAACTTGCGCCGCCGTTTCTGTGGCCCCGAAACCGCCGACGGCGGGAGCTGCTCGCACCGGGTGGCCGGCATGGTACCGCCAGCGGGTGGCGGTCCGCGGTGCCTTACCCCGCGGTCTCGGGTGTGCCTGAGGCTGCACGTTGGGTTACCGGGGCACGCGGAGGCCCGGTCAATGCCGACAGGGGGCCACGAGGGTGTCCCAGAACCGCCCGCGGCTTGGGCCTGCCGTCCACCACTGGGCCCCGGACGTGGCCAGGCGTCGCGGACGGGGCGCGCGGCGGGCTCGGCCGTCCTACCGTGGACCCGGTCCGCGGTTACCGTCGATCACCGCCCCGCGGTGGAGAGGCCCATTGCCGGCCGCGCGGCGGGCGGTAGGCGACGGGTCGGCTGTAATGACTGCTGACCCGGAACGATCATCGCCTCCGAGCACCAACTCCGCCTTGCACGCGGCCGACGGTTTCCCTATGGTGGGCTCCCCTTGCGGGCTGGTTGCCGGCGCCACGCGCGGCGGCCGCCCCAGGAAAACTGATTTTATGGCTGAGTCTTACATTCAAGAGCTTTTTGCCGACCGCATCGGCGGGCGGAACTATGGCAAGTCGACCGCGATCTATAAATTCGAGAAGATCAAACGCGCCAAGCGGGCGGCGATGGCCGCGCACCCCGGCGCGGAGATCATCGACCTCGGGGTGGGAGAGCCCGACGAAATGGCGTTCCCCGGGGTGGTGGAAGCGCTCTGCACGGAAGCCCGGAAACCCGAAAACCGCGGCTACGCCGACAACGGTGACGCTGTCCTGAAGGAAGCGGCGGCCCGCTACCTCGACCGGGTCTGCGGGGTCCGGGGCATCCGCCCCGACACGGAGGTGCTCCACTCCATCGGCAGCAAGGCGGCGCTTTCCATCCTGCCGGCCGCGCTCGTCAACCCGGGCGACTACGTCCTCATGACCACCCCGGGCTATCCGATCTTCGGCACCCACGCCCGCTATTACGGCGGCTTGGTTCAAAACCTGCCGCTGACCGCCCAAAACCGGTTCCTACCTGACCTCGACTCCGTCCCCGCCGAAGTCCTCGCCAAGGCCAAGGTCCTCGTCATCAACTACCCCAACAACCCGACCGGCGCGAGCGCCACGCCGGAGTTTTTCGCCCGGGTCGTTGAATTCGCCCGGAAGCACCGGTTGGTCGTGATCCACGACGCCGCCTACGCCGCGCTCGTCTTCGAGGGGAAGCCGCTCAGCTTCCTCGCCACGCCCGGGGCGAAGGAGGTCGGCATCGAACTCCACTCCGCCAGCAAGAGCTTCAACATGACCGGCTGGCGCTGCGGGTTCGTGGCGGGCAACGAACTGCTCGTCAAAGCCTACGGCGACGTGAAGGACAACACCGATTCGGGCCAGTTCCTGGCCATCCAGCACGCCACCGCCCACGGGCTGGACCACCCGGAGATCACCGAAGCCATTGCGGCGAAATACTCCCGCCGGATGGATACCCTCGTCGGGGTGCTCCGGGCCGCTGGGTTCCAGGCGGTGAAGCCGCAGGGCTCCTTTTTCCTGTATGTCCCCGCGCCGCGCGCGGTGGTGGTGGAAGGCGGCGCCCGGATCGCGTTCCAGTCCGCGGAGGAGGTCTCGCAATGGTTGATCACCGAGAAGCTCCTCTCGACGGTGCCGTGGGACGACGCGGGGGCGTACCTGCGGTTCAGCGTCACCTTCGTCGCGCAGGACGCGGCGGACGAAGCCCGCATCCCGGCGGAAATCGCCCGCCGTCTGGCCGGCGTCCGCTTCGTGTTCTGACCGGCCCGGCCGGCCAGGATGTCGGCGCTCCCGGGTCGGGGCATCCCGCGGGCACCCCTCTATTTTCGCTGTTGCGCGTTTTCCTCGAATGAGTACTAATCGAGGAACGTCAGCACCATTATCATTATGAACGAACAGCCCCCTTCCTTGACCAATCGTCGCGAGTTCATCCGCACCACCGGCCGGATTGCCGCCGCCTCCGCCCTGGCCGGCGTCGCCCTCCCCCATGTCCATGCCGCGGGGAGCGACCTGCTCCAGGTCGCCCTCGTCGGCGCCGGCGGACGCGGCTCGGGCGCGGCCGATCAAGCCCTCTCCACCCGCACCGGCCCGATCAAGCTGGTCGCCATGGCGGACGTCTTCGAGGACCGTCTCAACAACAGCCTCAACGGCCTCAAGAACTCCCACGCGGATAAAGTCGAGGTCCCCAAGGATCGCCAGTTCATCGGCTTCGACGGCTACAAGAAGGCCATGGACTGCCTCAAGCCCGGCGACATCGTCATCCTCACCACCCCGCCGGCGTTCCGCTGGGTCCAGTTCACCTACGCGATCCAGAAGGGACTGAACGTCTTCATGGAAAAACCCGTGACCGTGGACGGCCCAACGAGCCGCCGGATGCTCAAGCTCGCCGAGGAATCGGTGGCCAAGAACCTCAAAGTCGGCGTCGGCCTCATGTCCCGCCACAGCCGCCCCATGCAGCAGCTCTGGCAGCGCATCCGGGACGGCGAAATCGGGGACGTCATCATGCTGCGCGGTTACCGGATGCACGGTCCGGCGGGCTCCGCCTTCGCCACCCGCTGGCCCGGCCAGCCGAGCGAACTCCTCTGGCAGATCCGCAATTTCCACAGCTTCCTCTGGGCCTCCGGCGGGTGCTTCAGCGATTTCTACATCCACCATGTTGACCACCTGTGCTGGATGAAGGACGCCTGGCCGGTCAAGGCCCAGGCCCTCGGCGGCCGTCACTTCCGCCGCGACTGCGTCGACCAGAACTTCGACGTTTACTCGGTCGAATACGTTTTCGCGGACGGCGCCCGCATGATCATGGACGGCCGCTGCATCAACGGCTGCAACGACATCTATTCCAGCTATGCCCACGGCAGCAAGGGCCTGGCGATCGTAGCCAAGGCCAACGACTGCACCCCTCCCTCGATGACGTTCAAAGGCCAGAACCCGACCCGGTCCAACATGATCTGGCAGTCCACCGACAACTCCAACCCCTACCAAAACGAGTGGGACGAGCTGGTCTCGGCCATCCGCGAGGACAAGCCGTACAACGAGGCGAAGCGCGGTGTGGAAGCCAGCCTGGTCACCAGCATGGGCCGCATGGCTGCCCACACCGGCCAGGAGATCACCTACAACGAGATCCTCGAATCCACCCACGAATTCGCCCCGGGCCTGGATCAACTCACCATGAACTCGGCGGCCCCGTTGGTCGGTGACAAGGACGGCAAATACCCGGTGCCGACACCGGGCATCACCAAGAAGCGCGAGTACTGAGCGCGCGCGGCCCGGAAGCCCGGACCGCCCGCCTCCGTTTCCCCCTCTCAAACAGAACGCCCCGCCGAAGCGGGGCGTTTTTGTTGGCCGGCGCGAGGTCGGGCGGCGGATCAGCCCAAGGTCGCGAGGACTTCCTTGATCTTGGCGAAGTTCGGCAGGTCTTTCGGCGTGGGCGTCTGCTCGCTGTAGCGGACGACGCCCTTCTTGTCGATGACGAACGCCGCGCGCGCCGAGGTATCGCCGATGCCCGCGAGCATCGGGAAGAGCACCTCGTACTTCTTGGTCACTTCCTTGTTCAGGTCGCTGGCGAGCGTGATGCCGATCTTTTCCTTCTGCGCCCACGCTTCCTGCGCGAACGGGGTGTCGATGCTGATGCCGACCACCTGGGCGTCCAGCGCCGCGTAGGCGTTCAGACCGCTGGTGATGTCGCACAGCTCGGCGGTGCAGACACTCGTGAACGCGGCCGGGAAGAAGAGCAGCAGCGTGTTCTTCGCTCCCAAGTTGGCACTCAGCTTCACGTCCACCAACCCGGTGGCTTGCTTCGACTTGAGACTGAAATCAGGCGCCACAGCGCCGACAGGAATAGGCATAATCGGATTACTCGGTTTCCAGTTTTGTTGGTTTGCGCTCCGCCGGCGGCGGGGAAGGCCCTTCGGTGGGGACCGCCCGTCCGCTGGCGAAGCCCCCTACCTTCCCCCACAACCCCGAGCCTGTCAAACGGCCGCCAGGATTTCCGCGGCGTGGTTCTCCGGTTTCACCTCGGGCCAGATCCGGCGGATGCGCCCGTCCGGCCCGATCAGGAAGGTCACCCGGTATATGCCCAAGTACTTGCGGCCCATGAAACTCTTCTCCCCCCAAACGCCGTACGCCTGCACCACCCTCTGCTCCACGTCGGCCAGCAGGGAGAATGGCAGCTTGAATTTCGCCACAAAGCGATCGTGCGCCTTTACGGGGTCGCAGCTCACTCCCAGCACGGCGACGCCCTTCGCCTGCAACGCCGCGAAGCCGTCGCGGAAGGAACACGCTTCCTTGGTGCAGCCCGGGGTGTCGTCGCGGGGGTAGAAGTACAGCACCAGATTCCGGCCACGGTAATCAGCCAGTGAAACCCGGCCGCCGCCGCTGGTCGCGCCCGAAAAATCAGGGGCCGGATCGCCCTCCTTCAAAGCCAGATTGATGCTTTTTGCCATGGTATGCTGTCCGCAGGGCGGATTATCGCACGGGCGGGCGATCTGTTAAGCGCGCCGGAGCAACTCACTCCGGCACCTTGACCGGGCCGCTGGCGGGATGCGCGCTCAGTTGGCGCACCCCGTCCCAGACATAGAGCAGTCCGGAGATCCCGGTGCAGATGGCCCCCGCCAAGGCCAGCCAGAACATCGCGCGCTCATCCCATCGCAAGAGGATCCAAAGCACCACCGCCATCTGGAAGACCGTCGCCACCTTCCCCACCCACCGCGGCCCCACGCGCACCTTGCCCACAACCAGATGGATGACCAGCATGCCGGCCAGGATCACGACATCCCGCCCGATGATCGTCCCAGTGAGCCAGAGCGGCACACATCCCAACCGCGGTTGGTTGTCGAAACTCAGCACCACCACCCCGGAGACGAGCAGAAACTTGTCCGCCAGCGGGTCCAGAATGGCCCCCAACTCGCTCCGCTGGTTGAACCGCCGCGCGATGAACCCATCCACCGCGTCCAGGATGGACGCCAGGGCAAAGGCCGCCAGCCCGAGCAGCCGCATCCACTCGTGCCCCGTGCGCGCGTAATAGAGCACCTCGACCACGAAAAAGGGGATGAGGAGAATCCGAAAGATGGTGACTTTGTTCGCCGTCGTCATGGTGGACGCCAAGCCAGTCTCGCTTTGCCCGCCGGGGCCGTCAATGCCCGAAAAACGGGCCGAAGGGCGCCCCCTGTGCCCTATTCGTAGCGTAGTGCCTGAATCGGGTGAAGCCGCGCCGCCTTGATGGCGGGGAAGAGCCCGGCGAGCACCCCGACTACGGCGCTGAACAGGACCGCCAGCGCCATCGCCTGAGTGGTCACCACCGGCGCATTGGCCGTCGGGCTAATCTGCTCAAGCATCCGGACGAAGCCCAGTGACGTCCCCACCCCGAGCCCCGCCCCCAGCAGCGCAATGACCACGCTCTCGATCAGCACCTGGGTGAATACGTCCAAGCCGGTCGCCCCTACGGCCTTGCAAATGCCGATCTCCCGAATCCGCTCGTTGATGCTGGCGAGCATGATGTTCATGATGCCAATTCCGCCCACGAGCAGGCTGATCGCGGCGATGACCCCGCCGCTGATCCGGGCGTTGCGGATCTGCTGGTTGATGTTCTCCAACTGGTTCTCCTGGGTCTGGAACCCAAAGTCCTGGATCCCCCGGTGGGTGAGCATCAGGACGTTGCGCGCCTGCTGCAAGGCGGGCTCCAACTGCTCGATCGACCGCACCTTCACATCGAGATCGGTCAGTCGGTTGTCCGGCACCCCGTTGGTGTCGCCCGCCGCCCGGAACCTCATCCAGGCCGTGTTCAAGGGCATGTAGAGCGTGTAGTTCTTCCGGTAAAACGCCCAGTTCCCGTGCCCCCAACCCCGGCGCCGTTGCGGGCCGGAGGCGGACTGTCGCGGCTGGGCCGCCGCCACCAGCCGCCGCTTCTTGTCCGTCTCCCCCTCATAACGGGTGAACATCCCGACGATGGTGAACGGCTGGCCGTTCAGGGTGATCACCTCGCCGACCGGAGTAACCTCCCGCCCGGTGTCCTCCGGCGCGCCAAACAACTCGTCGCGCAACCCGGTCCCGATCACACACACCGCGTTGGCCTGTTCCTCGTCGATGTCGGTAAAAAACCGCCCGTGCTCGATCGTGTGCAGGTTCATGTCCAGGGCACTCGGCCACACTCCCACCGTCTGGACCGGGATCACGGATTTCTCCCCGTGCGTGAGGGTCACGCCCCAAATGGCCATCTGGGGGGAGATGAGACGCAACAGCGGCGCGCTTTCCCGGAGTGCCCGGACATCGTTCATCGTCCGCCCCGGCGCCTGGTCGGCGAGATGCTCCTGCTCGGACGGGACATCCTCGTCCTCCAACACCACCTTGTCCGCCCCGCCCATGGCGACCATGGTCTCCCGCATCCCGTTCTCCATCCCCTTGATGATCGCGGCCATCCCAACCAGGCTGGTCACCCCCAGAATGATCCCGAGCATCGTGAGGATGGACCGGAACTTGTGCGCCCAGACCTCCTTGAGCCCGACGATGATCGTGTTCAACAGGCCGCTCATTCGTAGCGCAGGGCTTGAATCGGGTTGAGCCGGGAGGCTTTCACCGCCGGGAACAACCCGGCCAGCAGCCCGATCAGGACGCTCGCCCCGAATGCGGCGGCCAGTGCCGCCGGCTGAATGATGGGGGCGTTCTCAGTGGGCGCGAAGGAGCCAATCAACCGGAGCAACCCAAACGACGTCACCAGCCCGGCGAGCCCGCCCAGCACCGCGATAACCAGCGATTCCACCAGGATCTGGATGAAGATGTCGAGGGTCCCCGCCCCCACCGACTTGCGGATGCCGATCTCGCGCACCCGCTCGGAAATGCTCGCCAGCATGATGTTCATGATCCCGATGCCGCCCACCAGCAGGCTGATCCCGGCAATGATGCCCCCGCTCAGGCGGGCGTTGCGGACGAAAAGCTGGATCTGCTCCGCCCAGTCCTCCTGGGTGCGGAAGGTGAAATCCTCGATGCACTTGTGGGTCCCCATCAGGACATTCCGCACCTGCTGCAAGGCCTGCGGAAGCACGTCGATCGAGGCCACCCGGAGGTCCAGCCCGGAGAGCCGCGGGTCGCCCGTGGCCCCGACCGCCAGCCCGTTGTTCGCGCTGATGGCGGCTCGCGTCGCCCCCGACCGGAACTTCATCCACACCGTGTTCAGCGGCAGGTAAACGGTCGCGTTCTTCAAGTAATACAGGTAGCTCGTCCCCTTCCTGGGGCGCCCCTTCCGGTTGTGGTTGCGCGACACCCCGCCTTCCGCGGGCGTCGGATGCGCCTGGGCGTACTCGCGCATCTTGCGCTGCCGCTCGCTCTCGTAATTCTGGAACATCCCCACCACGGTGAACGGCACCCCGTTCACATACAGGATCTGCCCCACCGGATTGACCTCCCGCCCCACCTCCTCCGGCGATCCCCACAGCTCGTCGCGCGTGGCCGTCCCGATGACGCAGACGCTGCGGGCCTGCTCGTCGTCGATCTCGTTGAACATCCGCCCGTACTGGACGGTGTGCTCGTTCATCGCCAGCGCGACGGGCCACACCCCCACGCAGTTCCACGGGCGGAAGGTCTTTCCGTTCGCGGAGAGCGTCGCCCACAGGCGCATTTCCGGCGAGAGCTGGGTCACCAGCGGAGCACAGCCCGCCAGCGCCCGGACGTCGTTGATCGTGATCCCCACCGCCTCGTCCGACAGGTGCCGCTGCTCAATCGGCACATCCTGCGGCTCGACCCGCACCTTCTCCAAACCGCCGATCGCAATCAAAGCCTCCTTCGCCCCCTTTTCCATCCCCGCCACCAAGGCGGACATGGCCACCAAGCTGGACACCCCGAGGACGATGCCCAGCATCGTGAGCAGGGAACGAAACTTGTGCGCCCAGATCTCCAGGAGGCCCGTCTGGATGGTGATGCCCAATTGCGTGGAGGCGCGCAACCCCTCCGCGGCGGGGGTGAGTGAAGTCGGCGGCGCTTCCACTACCCCCCCTCCGCTTCGGTTGGCCCCGCCGCGGCGGGCGCTGGGCGGAGGGCCCCCGCGCCCCCGCGGCCCACCCCCGCCAGCGTCGGATCCGCCTTCAGCGCGACCTTCCCGTCGCGGATCTCGATCCGCCGCGGGGTCACGGCGGCGATCTCCGGGTCGTGCGTGACGAGCATGATCGTCCGGCCCTCCTGGCTCAGCTTCTGGAACAGCCGCAGGATCGCGTCACCCGTGTGGGAATCGAGGTTGCCCGTGGGCTCGTCGGCGAATACCAGACGAGGGTTGTTGACCAGCGCCCGGGCAATGGCCACCCGCTGCTGCTGGCCCCCGGAGAGCTGGCTCGGGCGGTGGCGCGCCCGGTTTCCCAGGTCCACCGACTCCAGGGCCGCCAGCGCCCGCTCCCGCCGCTCCCGACCCGAGATCCCGCTGTAGATCATCGGCAGCTCCACGTTCTGCACCACGTTGAGCTTGGGGAGCAGGTTGAAGAACTGGAATACAAACCCGATCTTCCGGTTCCGGATGGCCGCGAGCTGCCGCGGGGTGGCCCGCTCGATCATCGTGCCATCCAGCTTGATGGTCCCATGCGTCGGGGAATCGAGGCAGCCGAGGATGTGCATCAGGGTGGACTTGCCGCTCCCCGAGGGCCCGATGATCGAGATGAACTCACCGGCCTCGATGTCCAGCGAGATATTGTCCAGCGCGCGGATCTCCTCCTCCCCGAGACGGTAGATCTTGCTGACGTTGCGAAGTTCGACCAGTGACATTTCGAGGCGAGGGGATGAGGCAACAGCGCCAGTTGGTCACTTGGCGCCGGTGGCCCGCGCGGCGGTGGGAAGCGTCGCGCCACCGCCGATGATCGGCGCCGGCGAGGCGGCGGCCCTCACCGCGTTCGACGTGGCGCTCGCGGGACCCGCGGCAGCCATGGCCTTGGCCGGAGCCGGCGGTGCGGCGGCCGCCTTCTTCTCCTTCTCCTCCTTCACCATCTCGGTGGCCACGACCTCCCCCGGCTTCAGGCCCTCCTGGATTTCGGCGAAGAAATAATCCGAGATCCCCACCTTCACCACGCGCTTCTCGAAAAGTTCGCCCTCCTGGACATAGACAAAGCGCTCCAACTGGCTGGTATCCGGGTTCTTCTCCGTGAAGACCGCGGCGAGGGGCGCGGCGATGACCTGGGCCGCCGAAGCCACCGGGATTTTCACGTTCGCCGTCATGCCCGGGCGCACCCGGGGATCCACGTTCTTGAGGACGATCCGCGCTGGGTAGCCCTTGATGTTGTTCTTGATGGTGGCCTGGGGATAAACCCGCTCCACCACCCCGGTGACCACCAGCCCCATGACCGCCTCGACGGTCACCTCGACGGGTTGCTCCGGCTTGATGCGCGGCACGTCGGCCTGGTTGACCTGGGCGTTGATGATCATGTCGTTGAGGTCGGCGATGGTGAGCACCTCCGTGCCGCTGTTGAAGCCGCCCGACCCCGAGACCGCCTGCCCGACCGAGACCGGCCGCGTAAGGATGGTGCAGTCGGACGGCGCGCGAACCAGGGTGTAGGCCAGATGCTCGTCCGTGATCGCCAAGTCGCGCTGCGACCGCTCCAAGGCGTTCTTGGCGAGGTCCAGCGCCGTCTTGGTATCGTCGTAAAGTTCCTGTGAGATCAGCTTGTCCGCCAGCAATTGGGCAGCCCGCTTGAAATCCCGGTCCGCCTTTTCCAGCCCCAGCTTCGCCTTGTCAATGTCGGTGACATTGGAGGCCCTCTCTTGCTGCAGCTCGCGATCGTTCAAACGGAACAGGAGCGCGCCTTTCTTGACCACGTCCCCGACATCCACCGGCAGGACCTCGATCTTCCCGTTGATCTCGGGCCGGACCGACACTTGTTCCGCCGGGCCGATCTCGCCGGCGGCATTGACGGAGAAATGGATGTCCCGGACCTCAATGGCCGCGGTCGGGGTGCGGGCACCGCCGGCCTCAACTGAATCCGACGCCGGCCGGTGGCTCCACCAATACCAAGCGCCGACCGCAACGGCGGCCAGAATGATCCCCGAGATCCATTTCTTCATTCGTCCATCTGTCTCCGGCAGGAGCACCCCGAAACGCCGGGTTTCGTCCGCGCCCCGGGCAGACGCGACGACCAGCCAGTACGGCTGGCCGGCAGTCCGTACTTGCCACGGGCGCGACAAAGCGATTTGTTTGTTCGCTTGATTGGACGAAAATGAGGCCCGCGTATTTAATCGTTCTGCTCCTCATGAACTTTTTCTGGGGGGCGGTTTACTCCGTGAACAAGTTCATGGGGGACGATCACGTGCCGGCCGGGGCCATCGTCACCCTCCGGTTCGGGCTCGCGGGGCTGGCCCTCACGCTGGCCTGGCCCTGGCTCCCCGGCCGGGCGCCGCGCGGCCGGGATCTGCTCAAGACCTGCCTCATGGGCGTGGTTCTTTATGTCGTCGGGCAGCGCCTGCAGGTTTATGGCAACAACCTGGGCACGGCGACAGATTCGTCCGTGCTCATGGCCATCGATCCGCTGGTCACCTCCGTCGGCGCCGCGCTGTTCCTGCGGGAGCAACTCGGGCGGCGGCGCCTGGCCGGCTTCATCCTGGGCATTCTCGGGGTCGCGGTGTTGAACCGGGTCTGGCGGCCCGATTTCCACTGGACGGGCCTGGCGGCCAGCCTGATCTTCGTTTCCTCGTTTATCCTCGAGGCGGCCTATTCGATCATCGGCAAGCCGATCATCGCCCGCGCGGGCGTGATGAAGATGATCGCGTTGTCCCTGCTCGTGGGCACGGCGATCAACCTGGCAATTGACGGCGGGAGCACCCTCACGGTGGCCCGCCACCTCCCCGTGCGCGGCTGGCTGCTCCTGCTCTATCTCGCGCTGGTCTGCACCGCCCTCGGCTACTCCCTCTGGTTCATGGTCATCCGGGACTGTCCGGTAAGCCTCGCCGGGCTGACGGTGTTCGCCCAGTCGGTCTTCGGCACACTGATCGCGGCCTTCTGCCTGCACGAGGAACTCCATTGGGGACACCTGTGGGGCAGCCTGACCATCGTCGCCGGCCTGGCCCTGGGCCTGTCCGGCCAACCCGCGCCGGTCCCTGAAACGCCACCCGGGGCGGGTTAGCGGTAGCCAACCGCCACGGCCGATGGTAGCTTGACGGCCGGTTCGTAAACATCGCACAAACGCCATGCCCAACGTCTTCCGCTTCCTCCTCGCGGCCGCCGCGCTCCCGCTCGTCAACCCCTCCGCCCCCGCCGCGGATGCCCCGCCCAAGGTTCCCCGGTTCTCCGTGGATTACCTGGACCGCTCGGTGCCGCCGGGAACTGACTTTTTCCAGTTCGCCGCCGGAACCTGGATCAAGTCCAACCCCGTCCCCGCCGACAAATCACGCTGGGGCGCGTTCATGGAACTCTCCGAGCGCAACTGGTACCTCATCCACCAGATCCTGGACACCACCCTGGAAGCGGATCTCGCCCCCGGCTCGCCCGCGGCCAAGGTCCGGGACTTTTACCGCTCGGCCATGGAGACCAACCGCCTGGAGGAACTGGCGTTCAAACCGCTCCAGCCCGACCTCGACCGAATCGACGCCATCTCTTCCGCGGAGGAGATGCTGAAAGTGCTCGCCGAGTTCCACCAGCGCGGCATCGGCGTCTGCTTCCGGGGCGGCGTCGCGCCCGACGAGAAGGACAGCTCGGTGTATTCCGTCTATCTCGCGCAAGGGGGCCTCACCCTGCCGGATCGCGACTATTACCTGCAGGACAGCTTCTCGAAGATCCGCGACGCCTACGTGGTTCACATTGCGAAGCTGCTCGCTCTCGCCGGCGAGGACAAGGCTTCCGCCAGCGCCCATGCTGCCACGATCCTGGAGCTCGAAACCAGCCTGGCCAAGGCGAGCAAGTCCCGGACCGACCTCCGCGACCCGGTGGCGAACTACCACAAGGTCGCCATGTCCGAGCTCCTCCAGCAGTTCCCGGGTTCGCCCCTCACCGTTTATTTCTCGGCCCTGGGCCTGGAGAACCTCAAGGACGTGAACGTCCGCCAGCCCGAATTTTTCCAACGCCTCTACGCCATGGGCAACGAGGTGAGCTTGGAGGATTGGAAGGTCTATCTGCGCTGGCACCTCATCAACTCGAGCGCGCCGTACCTGCACGCCGCCGCCGAGGCGGCCTCGTTCGATTTCTTCGGCCGGACGCTCCGCGGCCAGCAGCAGCCCGAGCCCCGCTGGCAGCGGTCCGCGCACGTGATTGATGGCGGGATCGGCGAGGCCCTCGGCGAAATGTTCGTCGCCCGCCACTTCCCGCCCGAGGCCCGTGCCCGCATGCTCGAACTGGTCGGCAACGTGAAGGCAGTCTTCCTGGACCGGCTCCAGCATGTCGATTGGATGACCGAGGCCACCCGCGCCAAGGCCCTCGCCAAGTTCGACCGCTTCACCCAAAAGATCGGCCACCCGGACAAGTACCGCGATTACACTGGCCTCGACCTCTCCCCGTCCGACTTCCTGGGCAACGTGCGCCGCGCGAACGTCTTCGAGTCGAAGCGGGAACTCGCTCTCGTCGGCAAGGCGGTGGACAAGACCGAGTGGCACATGACCCCGCAAACGGTCAACGCCTATTTCAGCCCCTCGCTGAACGAGATTGTCTTCCCCGCTGGCATTCTGCAACCGCCCTTCTTTGACACCACCATGGACGACGCGGTCAATTACGGCGCCATCGGCGTGGTGATCGGCCACGAGATCACCCACGGCTATGATGATGAGGGCCGCAAATACGACGCCGACGGCAACCTCAACGACTGGTGGACCGAGGCCGACACCAAGGCCTTCGACGCCCGCGCGCAGAAGGTCGTCGATCAGTACAACAGCTACGAGGCGCTCCCGGGCCTGCACGTGAACGGCAAGCTCACGCTCGGCGAGAATATCGCCGACCTGGGCGGGACCAGCGTAGCCTATGAGGCGCTCGAACGCGCGCTCGCGAAGGACCCCGCGAAGCGCAAGAAAATCGATGGCTTCACCCCCGAGCAGCGGTTCTTCCTCTCGCTCGCCCAACTCTGGCGCATCAACTGCCGTGAGGCTGAAATTCGCCGCCTCGTGACCACCGACCCGCACAGCCCGGGCCAGTTCCGCGGCATCGGGCCGCATGTCAACACGCCGGAGTTCTACCAGGCCTTCGACATCAAGGAGGGCATGCCGATGTGGCGCGCTCCCGGGTTGCGCGCCAAGATCTGGTAAGCACGCGCGGCAGGGCCCGGGAGTTCTGCCGGTGCCCCCTCAATTGGAGACGCCCTCCACCCGCACCTCGGGTGCGAGCCTCTCCACCTCGCCCCGCTCCACCTCCCCGGGGAGCCAGGTGAGGGCGTTGGCCGCCCCCGCCGCCGTCCCCCACCTGCAAGCCTCGCCGAGGTCATCGCCCCGCAGCAGGCTCCAGACCAGCCCGGCGGTGAACGCGTCGCCCGAGCCAATCGGGTTCACCACCTGGAGCCGCGGCGGCGTCACCCGCCAGACGCGGCGTCCATCGAACGCCATCGTCGGGGCGCCGCCCGCCGTCGCCAGCACCCGCTGCGCCCCTCGCTCGTGCAGTTCCCGCATCGCCGCGACGACCGCCGCCTCGTCACCCAGCGGGCGCCCGGTGGTGGCGGCGAGTTCGGCGCGGTTCGGCTTCACCAACCCCGGCGAGGCGGGCAGGGCGTGGGTCAGGGGCGCCCCCTGGGCGTCCACCACCGAAAGCACGCCGTGGCGACCGGCCAGTTCCGTCGTGGTCCGGTAAAGGTCGGCCGGGCCGCCGGGGGTAATGCTGCCCGACATGACCACGGCGCGAGCCCGGGGAACCTCCGCCTCGATGATCGCCCCGAGCCGTTCATAAGCGGCCGCCCCGACCGGCTGGCTCTCCTCGACCAGCTCGGTGTGCGTGCCGGCGGATCGATCCACCAGCGTGGTGCAGAGCCGCGTCCGGGGCCCCACTGGTATGGCACCGAGCCGCACCCCCCGTCCCTCCAGCACCGCCCGGATCACCTCGCCCCGGTCACCACCGAAAAAACTGGCGGCGAACACCTCCTCCCCAAAGGCGCGCAGCACCTTGGCCACATTCACCGACTTGCCCGCGGTGCCCTCGAGGGTTTCCACCGCGCGATTCACCACATCGAGGGTCACGCGCTGGAAAACCATCACCCGCTGGATGGCGGGCGTTGTGCCGAGACAAAAGATCATACGATAACGGACCAGTTTGGCGCTCTCGTGACGCCCGCAAGAGAGGGGTGGGGACGTCTCGTCCCCACACTCTGCCCCGTCCATCCCCCAAAGACCGCTTGCGGACCACGGCGGAGTGAACCACACTGCCCGCCGATTTTCGAGCGAAAGAATCCACACCTATGTCGAGCCCAATGCCCGGCGACCCCGCCCCCGGAAGCCTCCTCCTGAATCCGCTGGCCCTCGTGGCGGATTATTACGAAAACCAGCCGGAGCCGGGGAACCCCAAACAGGCCGTCTCCTTCGGCACCAGCGGCCACCGGGGCCGTCCAGTGGACGGCAGTTTCACCGAATCGCACATCCTCGCCATCACCCAGGCGATCTGCGAGCACCGGCGCCGGGAGAACCTGGGCGGCCCGCTCTTCATCGGGATGGACACCCACGGCGTCTCCCTGGCCGCCCAACGCACTGCCATCGGCGTCCTGGCTGGAAACGGTGTCGAAGTCCGCATGCAGACCGGCGGCGGCTTCTCCCCCACCCCCGTGATCTCGCACGCGATCCTGGCTTGGAACCGGGCCCACCCCGAGGCCCTGGCCGACGGTATCATCATCACCCCATCGCACAACCCGCCCGAGGACGGTGGCTTCAAATACAACCCCCCCTACGGCGGCCCGGCCGATTCCGACCTGACGAAGACGATCCAGGACCGTGCCAACGAACTCCTGCTCCACGGGAATTGCGGCGTACGCCGGCTGCACTACCGCCAGGCGCTCCGCTGCGGCACCACCGGGGAACTGGATTTCGCCGCCGCTTACATCGAAGACCTCGGCTCCGTCATCCGCTTCGCCCTCATCAAGGAAAGCGGCATACGCATCGGCGTCGATCCCCTCGGCGGCGCGTCGCTCGGTTTTTGGGACCGGATTGCCGTCCGCTACGGGTTGAACCTCGAAGTGGTCAATCGCGCGCTCGATCCCACGTTCGGCTTCATGACCCTCGACCACGATCTGAAAATCCGCATGGACTGTTCAAGTCCGTTCGCCATGAGAAATCTGGTCGGCCTGCGCGAAAAATATGCGGTCGCCTTCGGCAACGACCCTGATGCCGATCGCCACGGCATCGTGTCGCCGGAAGGCGGGCTGTTTGACCCGAACCACTTCCTCGCCATCGCCATCCACTTCCTGGACGCCCACCGCCCGCAATGGCCGAAGGCGGCGTGGGTGGGCAAGACGGTGGTGAGCAGTTCGTTGATCGACCGGGTGGTCGGGGGCATTGGCCGCACCCTGAGGGAAGTGCCGGTCGGGTTCAAGTGGTTCGCGAAGGACCTGTTCAAGGGGACCTGTTGCTTTGGGGGCGAGGAAAGCGCCGGAGCCAGTTTCCTGCGGCAGGACGGCCGGGTTTGGACCACCGACAAGGACGGGCTCATCATGGGGCTGCTGGCGGCGGAAATCACCGCCGTTTCGGGTGAAGACCCCGCGCGTTACCTGCGCCGCCTGCGCGATCAGTATGGCCAAACGTGGTACCGCCGGCTTGACGGCGCGGCTGGGGAAAAAGAACGGAACCTCCTGAACCGAGCCAAGCCCGCCATGGTGACGGAAACCAGCCTGGCGGGGGATCCCGTGGCCGGCTGCATCGATGCGGTCCCCGGCGAGAAAAAGCCGGAGTCCATCGGTGGCCTGAAAGTGAGCACCAAGAACGGCTGGTTCGCGGCGCGCCCGTCTGGGACGGAGGACATCATCAAGCTTTACGCCGAGAGCTATCGAAGCGCCGAACATCTGCGCCAGATCGCGCAGGACGCCGCCGGAATCGTGGGACGGTTGACCGGGAACAGTGCGTTCATGCGCGCGGAACTCGCGAAGATGTGAACGCCGGCCGTCGGCGGCATCGGGACGGTGGCAACCATCGGGCCGATGCGCCGTGGCGCCAGCGCTTCACACCCTGCCACCCTTCACACTCTTCACACCCCCCGCCCCTGCCCCAGCCCCCGCCACACCCCGGGCAAGGGGTAGTAAAGCACCGAGCGCCAGAGGATGCCTTTGACGCGCCCGCGGGTGATCTTCACTCGGCGGGCAGGGTCGAGCACCGGGGTCTTTTCCAGCAACCGCACCGTGTCGAGGCCAATCAAAACCGGCCAGGCGCAGGCGAGGCGGACGCGGACGCAGGTCCACGGGAGGGTGTTGGTGTAATTCCACCCGGCCGCGAGGTGCGCCGCGGCCCGGGCCAGCCATTCGTTGTAAACGGGGCGCAGCCGGGGTTCGTTGGCCGGTGAGAGCAGGTCGGCGGGCGCGAGGCCAGCCCGCGTGAGGTCGTCCAGCGGAAGGTAGCATCGGCCTTGTTTCAGGTCGGCCGGCAGGTCGCGCAGAATGTTGACCAATTGGAGGCCTTTCCCGAAGCGCACGCCCTCCTCCAGCAGGCGATGGTCATCGAGTGAAGCGCCCGGGAACAAGTGGGCGCGGCAGATACGAGTCCAGAACTCGCCCACACAACCCGCCACCCGGTAGGTGTAGTCGTCCAGCTCAGCGCCGTCGCGCAGGGCGGCCGGCCCCCCCGCCCGGTCGCCCGAGAACCGGCGCAGGTCCAGTTCCTGCCCTCCGGTGATGACATCGAGGACGCGCCGGACCAAGGCCAAGTCGTCGGGAGACAGCCGGGCGAGCAGCGACCGGGTGGCCTCCCAACGCTCCAGCAAGACGCGCTCCGCGGGGGAAGCCTGGCAGCGGGCGAGTTCGCCGAAATCCAGCGCGGGAGTGTCGGAAACCAGCACCGCCTCGCGCAGTCTCTGGAGCGCCTCCAACCGCCGGGCGGGCGGGACCAGCTCGGTGTCGGCGATGGTGTCGGTGGTGCGGGCCAGCAGGTAGGCCAAACCGATTTGGAACCGGACTTGGGCGGGCAGGACCCGCAGGGTGAGGTAGAAGGAGCGCGAAACCTCCTTGAGGAGTGGGAGCAGATCGGTTGGGCCGGCGTCGGACATGGGCGGGTCAGTTCCCGGCCGCTTCCGGCGGCTCGGCGTGCACGGTGATGTCGGCCTTGGGGATGCGGTGGCGCACGGCGTCCTCGACCGCGTCGACGATCCGGTGGGCTTCGCTCAGGGAGAGGGACCCCTCGAGCACGACGTGGGCGTCAATGAAGACCTCCGCGCCGACGGATCGGACGCGAATGGCGTGACAGTTTTGCACCTGGGGCACGGCCTCGGCGATCTCCTTCACCTCGTCCGAGATCGACTCGGGGGCGGTGTCCATGAGTTCAGCGACGGCGCGGGTGCCCATTTTGAAACAAGTGACCCCGACCACCCCGGCGACGACCAGAGCGGCCGCGGCATCGGCCCCCGCGAGCACGGCCAGCGAGGGGCGCCACCCGGCGAGGCGGACCGCGACGAGGCCGACCAGCACCACCGCCGAAGAGAGGATGTCGGAACGGAAGTGGAGCGCGTCCGCCTCGAGCGCGATGCTCTTGTGTTTGCGGGCGGTGGCGGTCAGCATCCTGGCCCGCGAGAAATCGACAATCATCGAAACGATCACCACCAGGAAGGCACTCACGGAGGCATCCACGCGCGGCCCGCCGCCGGTGAGACGGTGCCACGCCTCGTGTGCGATCCAAACGCAGGTGGCGAGCAGGAGGAGGGTCTCCACGAGCGCGGACACATTCTCGATTTTGCCATGACCGTACGGGTGCTCCTTGTCGGCCGGTTTGTCCGCCAGCCGCACGGCGAGGGATGTCATCAGGGCCGCGACGAGGTCGAGGGCGGAGTGGGCGGCCTCCGCGAGGAGGCCGAGGCTGCCGCTGGTGCCGGCCACCCCCAGCTTGATCACCGTCAACGCCAGGGCGGCAACCACCGAGTTCGAGGCGGCCGACTGCTTTTCATGGGCGGAGACGTTCATCGAGTCGGGTTTGGTGCCGGATGGCACCGGGAGCTTAAAGAGCCGGGCCAAAGGTCGCAAGGCGGGGTTTGGACGGCTCGCCGCAGGCCGGGGGTTCCGGCCTCCCACGCGGCTTCCCGCCAAGCTGCGGACGAGCCGTCCCACACCTCTTTCAGGCATACGCGCGCCGTCGACTAGGCCGTCCGCCCGCCGAGGACGGCCACGTAGGCGCCGTCGACTCCATCGGCAAACGGGGTCAACTCGCGCTCAGAGAGGAGCTGGAGCCGGTCCTGGCCGAGGAGGAACCCACGCACCAACTCCTGGTTTTCCTCCGGCTCCAGGCTGCACGTGCTGTAAACCAGGCGTCCACCCGGGCCCAGGAGCCCCGCGGTCTGACGCAAGAGGGCGGCCTGCCCCTCCCGCAGGCGCACGATTTCGTCCGGCCTCAGGCGCCAGCGCAGATCCACGCGCCGACGCATGACGCCGGTGTTGGAACAGGGCGCGTCCACGAGGATGCGGTCGAAGCCCGGCGTCCCACCATCCGGGCCGGCGGCAGGGGCGTCGAAAGCGCCCGGCGCGGCGAGCTCCACGATCTTGACGCCCAACCGGGCGCAGTTCTCGCTGATCTGCTTCACCCGCTCGGGCGAGGTGTCGTGGGCGACGAGGCGGCCGGCGTTCTCCATCAACTGGGCCGTGTAGGTGAGTTTGCCGCCCGGCGCGGCGCAGAAATCCAGCACCGACTGGCCGGGGCGGAGCTCGAGCATCCGCACCGCCAGGAGGGTGCTGGGGTCCTGGAGGTAAAACTGCCCCTGCTGAAAACTCGGCAACTGCGCCAGCGGAGGGTGCGATTTCAGCTCATAGACGAGGTCTGGCTCCACCCAGTCGCGCTCGAAGGGCACGTATTCGACCCCTTCCGCGCGCCATTGTTCCAAGACCCTCGCGGGATCAGCGGTGAGGCGGTTGAGGCGGGCGTAGGTGGCGGGTGGACGGTTGTTCCACTCGAGCAGCGAGGTCAGGGGCGCGGCGCCCCAGCGGGAACGCCAGCGGTCGACCAACCAGGCCGGGTGGGACCAGCCGAGGTCGGGCTGGGAGGTTTTGATCTCCGCGAGCAGGGCGCGGGTCCGGTCCTCGTCGCGCAAGTAGCCGCGCAGCAGCGCGTTGACGAAGCCGGCCTGGGCGGCGCACCCGAGCCGGCGCGCGAGGGCGACGGTCTCATTAACCGCGGCGTGGTGGGGGATGCGGTCGAGCCAGAAGATCTGATAAAGCCCCATCTGGAGGATGATCTGGAGCATGGCGGACGCGGGGCGCTGGCGCGCTTTGCGGTCCATGAGCCAATCGAGCGTTGCCCGCCAGCGCACCATGCCATAGACTAGCTCCTGGCAAAGATGGCGGTCAGCCGGGGGAATCGAGGTGCCAGCAAGTGCCGCGTCAAGCAGGTGCTCGACGAACTCCCCCCGCGCGCGCGCTTGCAGGACCCGCGCCGCGATTTCTCTTGGATTTTGACTGGTCACGCCCTTTAATAATCAAATCCCCCAGGGATAAAAGCGAGCGGGAAGCGTTTATGAGAGAAGAATTTGAAAAAATGGCCGCGGCCGGCAAACTGGACCGCCACCATATCGAGCCCTTGATGCAACTCACGAACAGTGGCTTTTGCATGCACCGGAGCTGGGGCTTCGGGCGGATCAAGACGATGGATCCGGTGTTTGCCCGATTCACCATTGACTTCCCCGGCAAGACGGACCACGCGATGGACCTCGGGTTTGCCGCGGAGTCACTGAAGCCAATTGCCAAGGATCACATCCTGGCCCGGAAGGCCTCGGACCTCGAGGGGCTGCGGCAGATCGCCGCCTCGAATCATCTGGAACTGGTGCGCCTGGTGGTGAACAGCTACGGCGGGCGCGCCACGCCGGATCAGATCGAGAAGGCGCTGGTGCCCGATGTGATCCGGGACGACTGGAAGAAATGGTGGGAGACGGCCAAGCGCGAGCTGAAGAAGGACGGGCACTTCCAGGTGCCGGTCAAGAAGACCGAGCCGATCATCTACCAGACGGCGGAAATCTCGCTGCAAGACCGGCTGCTGGGTGAGTTCCGATCCGCCAAGGGCCTCAAGGCCAAGGTGGCGGTGGCGGTTGAGGTGTTGAAGAACGCCCCCGACCTTGGGGACCAAACGGCGATCGCCAAGGAGGTGGCCGGAGCCTTGAACGCCGAAATACCGAGCTACCAGCGGACCCAGCCGGCGGTGGCGCTGGAGGCGATTTTCGTGCGCGACGACATCGCGGCGATGGGGTCGCTCCCGGCGATCCCGGGCCAGCTTGAGGCCCCCACGATCTGGGGCCAGGAACAGCGGATCGGTGCGCTGATGGAAGCACTGCCCGCGTCGCGCCACCGCCGCTCGCTCGAGTCCTTCAAAGCGGCCAACCCGGCACTGTGGCATGAGGTGATCCGCTCCACCATGAACTCGGTCCCGGCGAAGCTGTGCCACGAATTTGCCACGGTGCTGATCCAAGACGGGAAGATCGGGCTGCTGAAGGAGACGCTCGCCCGGCTGATCAGCCAGCACGGGGCGAGCAGCGAGCTGCTCCTCTGGCTGGCCAAGGACCGGAACGATTCCTATGCCGACATCCTCGGACCGGAAGTTTTCCGCGCCATGCTGACGGCCATGGAGCGCGACCAGTTCAACGAGCGGCGCTCGAACCGCCTGCGCGATTTCATCATCGACGACCACGAGCTGCTAGTGGAGCTGATCGGGTCGGCCGATCTGGAATTGATCAAAGATCTGACCCGGGCCCTCCAGCTCTCGCCCTGCTTCGACGACATGGACAAACGCTCGCTCCTGGCGCGCATCGTCAAGAGCTACCCGGCGATCCAGTCCCTCATCACCGGCGAGCAGACCAAGCAGGAAGCCAACCTGATCGTCTCGTGGGAAAGCCTCGAACGGCGGAAGAACGAGTACAAAGAGCTGGTCGAGAAATCCATCCCGGCCAACTCGAAGGAAATCGCAGTCGCGCGGAGCTACGGGGACCTCCGCGAGAACCACGAGTACAAGGCGGCCAAGGAAATGCAGAAGATCCTGATGCGCCGCAAGTCGGAGCTGGAAAGCCAGCTCGTGCGGGCCCGCGGCACGGACCTTACGGCGGCCCGGACGGACGTCGCGGGCATCGGCACCCGGGTGCACTCGGTGGATCTGGCCAGCAACCAACCAGAGCAGTTTATGATCCTCGGGGCCTGGGACTCGGAACCCGAAAAGGGAATCGTGAGCTACCTGTCCCCCGTCGCGCAGTCCCTGCTCAACCGGAAGGTGGGCGAGGAGGTCGAATTCGAGGTGAACAACGTGCGGCACCGGCACCGGATCGAGGCGATCGAGGCGATCACGTCCCCCGCCGCCCAGTCACCAGCCCCGGCGGCCTGACCGCCGCCACCGGCTACCACCCGGCGGGCGAGTTGCCGGGCCGCCACTTGATGCTGCAGCCGAGGCTGGGCTTTTGGTCGCCGAGCGGGGCCTCACCAGCCAGCAAGGCGTTCAACGCCCGCCGCAAATCTACGCCCGTCACCGGCATGAGGTTGCCGGGGCGGCTCCCATCCATCTGCCCCCGATAGACCAGCCGCCGCGCCGCGTCGAACAGGAAGAAATCGGGCGTGCAGGCGGCCTGGTAGGATCTGGCCACCGCCTGCGACTCGTCGTAGAGGTACGGAAAGGGGTAACCCTCCGCGGCCATCAGCTCCGGGTGGTCGGCCGGATACCGCTGTGCATCGTTGGCGTTGATCCCGACCACCGCGAGCCCGCGTGACCTATAATCCACCGCCAACCCAACCAACCCGCCGCGGATATGGATCACGTACGGGCAGTGGTTGCAAATGAACGCGACGAGCAACGCGGGGGCGGCTGCGAGATCCTCCAGGCGGATGATTTTGCCCTGGGTGTCTGGCAGGGAAAAGCCGGGCGCGAGGGACCCGAGCGGGAGCATGAGCGAATGGGTTGCGACCATGACCCAATGTCGCGGGTGGGGGTCGGGTTGTCCAGAGTGGGCGGGTTCCCGGGCGGGCGGGAGTCAAATCGCTTGATCTGCCCCGGTAGGCAGCGCAGATTCCGGGCATGTACAAGATGATCGGCGCGGATGGCCGCGAATACGGCCCGGTCACGGCCGAGGTCCTGCGGCAGTGGTTGGCGGAGGGCCGGGTGAACGGCCAGACGCGGGTCCTGCCGGAGGGGGGAACGGCGTGGGTGGAACTGTCGACGCTGGCAGCGTTTTTCCCGCCGCCGACCGCGCCCCCGTCGCCGTTCGCGCCCCCATCACCGTTCGCGCCCGCGCCACCCGCCACAGCGGCGCAGGACATGGTGCAGGGACCGGCGGTCGGGCTGATGGTGACCGGAGGGCTCACGCTGCTCGGACATGCGTGGAGGCTGTTTGGCCACCTCCTGGGCCACGCCTGGCGGTTCAACCAACCGGTGTTCAACCAACCGGTGTTTCCCTGGCGGGGGCCGATGGCGCACTGGGCGTTCCTGACCCAAGGGGTGGGCCTGCCGACGGTGGGTTTGGTGGCTGCCGCCTTCGTTCTGCTGGGCGGCGTCCAGATGCGGCGGCTGGAAAACTACGGACTCGTGATGGCGGCGAGCATCGTGGCGATGCCCCCCTGCTCCTGTTGCTGCTTGGCGGGGCTGCCGGTGGGCATCTGGGCGCTCGTCGTGCTCAACAAGCCTGAAGTGCGCGCCGCGTTCCGCTGAGGCATGAGCGAGCCCGGGGTTGGCACACCACCCAGACTGCGGACGGGCGCGCGCCTGCCCCTCCCGTGGCTGCTCCTGGGGATCGCATCGGCCGGGGTGGCCGCGGCCTGGCTCTACCGGTTCGACCCCGCGGCGGGCGGACCGTACCCGGCGTGCTATTTCCACCGGATCACCGGGCTGCTCTGCCCGGGGTGTGGCGGCCTGCGGGCGACTCATCAACTGCTGCACGGCCACTGGGGGGCGGCCTACCACTTCAACCCGTTGTTCGTGGCCAGCCTGCCCGTGGCAGCCCTTGCGATCGTGCGACTCGGCTGGCTCCGTTGGCGTGGGAGGGGTGTTTCCCTGGAACCAAAGCCATCCTGGATTTGGTGCGGCGGGGCGATCGTGCTCGTTTTTGGGATTCTGCGCAACCTCCCGGGGAGCCACGGGGCCTGGCTCGGGTTGCAGCCGTGAAGCGCCACCGCGGCGCGAACGGAGGGGGCGGCACCAGCGACACAGCGGGGGCTACGACTCCGTCACTCGGGTCGGTAAGGGCCGCTCCGGGCTTGCGCTGAGGGGGGGAATCGCCTACAAGCAGCGAGACGGTTGCGCATGGTTATGTATAAAATTATCGGGGGCGATCACCGGGAGTATGGCCCGGTGCCGGCGGAGGATGTGGCCCGATGGATTGCCGAGGGCCGGCTGGGCCCCCAGAGCCTGATCCAGTTGGAAGGGACCGGCGAGTGGAAGCCGGTTTTGCAATACCCCGAGTTCGCGGAGGAACTGGCGGGCCAACGGCGTGAGCCGCCGCCAGCGGCCGTGCCGGTCACGCCGGGGGATTTCCAGGGGTGGATTGCGGACATCCTGGCGCGCCCGGCGCAGCTCGACATCGGCTCGTGCCTGCGACGCGGCGGTGCCCTGATGGGGGCGAACCTCGGGCTGTTCCTGGGCGGGGCGGTGGTGGTGTCGATCCTGGGCTTTCTCGCGTTGATCCCCTCGGTCTTGGGGCTGCCTTTCCAGGCCCTCTCCTTCGTGCTGGAGGGCGTCCTGCGCGGTGCCTTTTTCCTCCTGATCCTGAACCGCCTGCGCGGCCAGCCGGCTTCGCTCAGCGGGATGTTCCAAGGCCTGGGCGATCGGGTCGTGCAGCTCATCCTCGCCGGGGTGGTCTCCTGCTTCCTGACCTATCTGGGGGTGTGCGCCTTTTGTGTCGGTTTTCTGTATCTGCTGGTGGCCTGGGTCTTTTGCGTCCCGCTGGTGGCGGACAAGAAGATCGAATTCTGGACCGCCATGGAGGTGAGCCGCCGGGTGGTGACCCGGATTTGGTTTCCGATGGCTGTCCTGTTGCTCCTGGCCTTCCTCCCCTTCCTGGTTACGAACGTGGCGTTGAGCGTGGTCTCCTCCCAAATCCTCTCGAGCCAAATGAAGGCCATGCCGCAAGCCGGGCAGACCGACCTGGCCTCGATGTTGCAGGGGCTGATGCAGGTGATGAGCCAGAACGAGGCGCGGTTCCGTCCGATCGCGCTGGGCACCCAGGCGGCGCTCCTACTCAACCTGCCGTTTGCGTTCAGCGTCCTGATGTGCGCCTATGAAGATCTCTTTGGCCCTCGGCCCACGCCGGGTGCTTAGCCGCCAGACGGCTTGGGGTTGCCTCACCAGCAACCTCGCCTTCGCGGGCCTCGGGTCGCTCGCGGCGGGCCGGCGGGCCGGCTACCCGCAACTGGCCCTCGTGCTGGCGGGAATGGGCCTGACGTTGTATGCCGTCCCCAAAGTGCTGCTCTGGTACACCGCCAACGTCAGCCGGCTGAGGGGGGACGACATCGACCCGGGGGCGGCGATGCTGGAAATGTGGGAAGCGATGCGCCCGGCGCTGCTGGGCTTCGCGTTGTACGGCGCCGGTCTGCTCTGGAGCATCATGACCGGGCTCTCGTTGCTGCGCGAGGCCAAGGCAGCGGAACGGGCCGCGCAGCCCCCGGTCCTGCGCGAACCGCCGAAGCTCTTCTAGCCGCCCGCGCGGCCTTGACCCTACGGCGCGACAAACCCGCGGACCTTCAACCAATAGGCGCAGTCAGCGGTCCAAGGATGCCGTTTAGCGGGGTTCCAATCACCGCTCCCCAGACCGATGCCGTGCTGGCCCTTCTCATAGATGTGGAGATCCACCGGCACCCCGGCCCGACGGAGCGCGGCGGCAAACTGGAGGCTGTTTTCGACCGGCACCGCCCGGTCCTCGAACGTGTGCCAGACGAAGCAGGGCGGCGTCTGGGCGGTGACCTGGAGTTCATTCGAGAGGTCACGCACCAGCTCGGGCGACGGGTCGGCCCCGAGCAGGTTGTGCTTTGATCCCTGATGGGTGAACTCACCCATGGTGATCACGGCGTAGCAGAGAATCCCCAAGTCGGGCCGCGAACTCTGGCGTTCGATGGGGTCCGCGGCATCGGGTTTGCCGGCGTCAAAATGGGTGAGCAGCGTCGAGGCGAGATGCCCGCCCGCGGAAGAGCCCATGATGCCGACGCGCTTGGGGTCGATGCGCCACTCCGCCGCGCCGGCCCGCACCATCCGGACCGCCCGCGCCGCATCCTGCAACATGGACGGATGGTGATAACCACCAGGCGCGAGACGGTATTTGAGGACGAAGCCGGCGATGCCGAGTTCGTTCAACCAGCGCGCGTAGTGGTCGCCTTCGTGGTTGGCCAGACCGCCGTAGCCACCGCCGGGACAAATCACGATGGCCGCGGAGGCGGGGGCGCCACCCGGCGGCAGGTAGGGGGTGAGGGTGGGAATGTCCTTGGGTGCGGTGCCCAGCGCGCCGGGCGCGCCCGAGGCCCAAAGGGGAACCGCCGTCGAGGACAGTGTTTGTTCCGCCGCGGAGGCCACGGCGACAGCAGCGAACAGCGAGAGGAGGCCGAGTTTCATGCGGGACATTTTACGAAAGCCGGGACCCCAAGCCAGCATTAAGCCGCGACCATCGCAGGCGCGCTGACCCGAGTGAGTGGTCAGGGCCGAAGGCAAAGCCCTTGCGAAACTCGCTTCGTCGTGGCAACCGATTGTCCCGGACGAAGGCTAAACGCCTTTGTGCCTATTCCTCCGCCGCCAACTCGAGCACGCAGCTCTCGAACGGCTTCTCACAGGCAGGGACAAAGCCCCCGCTCATCCACTCGGCTCCGGTGGCGGTCCGCCCCTCGGCCGCCAGACGGGAGGTGGTGCCCGCGCCGAGGTTCAGCTCGTGAGCGTGGTAGCGCAGGCCGGGGTTCAACCCGCCCGGTTTGACGGGGTCGGCTGCGGCCTGCTTGAGTTGATATACAAACACCAGGGCGCGGCGTTGGTCCGGCGCGACGTAATCCAGCGCCGCCCGCGGATGGTCGTACGGAGACTCCAACCGATGGAGGTCCCCCTGCCCCACCAGATCCCGGACGCTCTTCTTGTACAGGGTGATCGAGTCGGCCAGGGTGCGGCGGTCCGCCGGGCTCAGTTTTCGCACATCCAAATCGAGCCCGAGGGCGCCGCTCATGGCGACGTCGACACAGAATTTCACCGGCCGGTTGCCCATGCGGGTCACGTGGGCGGCCATGGACTCAGCCGGGAAGAAGTGACTGAAACCCCATTGGATGAACACGCGGCTGCGCGGGTCGGTGTTGTCGCTCGGCCAGAAGGAGTGGAAGAACTTGAGCGCACCGTAGTCGACGCGCCCGCCGCCGCCGGAGCAAAGCATCGCCATCACGTTCGAATGCGCCCCCACCATCCGGCCCATCACCTCGTAGAGCGCGCGGTTGTAGCGGATCAGCAACTCCGACTGGCGGTCGGGCCCCAGATAGGTGGAGCCGGGCTGGGTGACGTAGCGGTTGGCATCCCACTTCACGTAGCTGATCCCGGGTGTCCCGAGCGTCCGGTTCACCACGCCCCATGCAAACTCGCGCACCTCGGGCCGGCTCAGGTCGAGATCGAGCTGGTTGCGGCTCAACTCCAGCTCGCGGTGAGGCTGGCGGATGACCCAGTCGGGGTGAAGCTCGAACAGGTCGCTGGCGGGATTGACCATCTCGGGCTCGATCCAGATGCCGAAATTGACCCCGCGGGCTGACGCCTCGCGTCCGAGGTAGGCGAGTCCCTGGGGTAGCTTGTTGGTGTTGACCTGCCAATCCCCGAGGCCGGCGTGGTCGTCGTTGCGGGGGTGGCGGTTGCCGAACCAACCGTCGTCGAGCAGGAAGGTCTCGACCCCCAGTTCCTTCGCGCCGTCAAAGAGGGCCACGATGGCCCTTTCGTCGAAGTTGAAATAGGTCGCCTCCCAGTTGTTCAGCAGGACGGGACGCGCCTTGGCGCCGTCACGGATGCCGTACCGCAAGGCCCAGCGGTGGAAGTTCCGGCTGATCTGGCCCTTGCCGTGGTCGCTCCAGCTCCAGAGCACGGCGGGGGTGACGAACGTCTCGCCCGGCGCGAGCCGGTATTGGGAGGCCGCGGGATTGATGCCGCAGAGGGCGCGGACGCGGTTCTCCCAGTCCACCTCGAAGGCCAACTGGAAACTGCCGGACCACTCCAGCGATCCGCCCAAGACCTCGCCGCCCTCCTCCTGCGCGGGGCCGCCGAAGGCGAGGAGGAACGAAGGCAGGCAGTACCGGCTGGCCCGGACGCCGATCTTGGAATCGAGGATCTTGAGCCCGGGGGACAGTTTCTCCTCCGCGAGGGTGGCTTCCCGCTGGTAGTCGCCATGGAACTGTGTCAACCAGTATTCCCGGGCCTTCAGGATCAGCGCGGCGGACGCGAAACGATCGAGGACCACCGGGGCGGGCTCCTCGTGGCGGATCTCGGTCCATTGCTCGATGATGTCCTCGCGTTGGTAACTCTTCAGGCAGAGCGTCACCAAAAAAGGGTAGGCCGGGTCTTTGAGCTCGATGCGCGTGACGGTGAGGTTGGTGTCCAGCACCTCCTGCCCGGTCCGGACGAACCGCAGGTCGGTGGAGGTGTTTCCGTCGGCATGCGTCGCCTGGAGGGCCGGCTCGAGGATGAAGCCGTCGCCCGAGGCGGGGAAGGCCTCCGTCTCGCGCGCGGGACCGCCCCGGGGCGCCGGTGCGTCCTCCCCGACCGCGCCGCAGCCGGTCTGGTAAACCCGGCCATCCGAACCGACCGACAGCGTGATGGCCCAGTGCGCGGTGCCGACGCGCAACGTCCCCGGGTTGGCCGGGTTCGGGGCGGTTTCCTGGGCCGGGCAGGCGAAGCCAGCCAGGGCAATGGCCAGGAGCAGCGGCGCGGACCGGCAACCTCGTCGCCGGGGAGAGACCGTCGGGGAATCACTCATAGGGAAGGAAATAAAATTGGCCGTCGGATGCCCACTCTGGGAGTGCCCGCATCCGCGCCAACGGGGCCGCCGCCCATCCCGTCGGCGGCGGAAAAGCTCAATCAGGGTAACCGTCCGCATGCTGGCGATGCCAATCCCAGGCGGTGGAGATGATCTGCTCCAGTTTGGGGTATTTCGGCTTCCAGCCGAGCTCAGCCACCGCCCGCGCGGCGGAAGCCACCAAGCGGGGCGGATCGCCGGGGCGACGCGGCCGTTCGATGGCGGGAATGGTCTTGCCGGTGAGCTGCTCGCAGGTGCGGATCACGTCGCGGACCGAGTAGCCATCCCCGTTTCCGAGGTTGTAGAAGCCTTGCTTCCCGGGGGCGAGCGCGAGGATGTGGGCCTGGGCGAGATCGACGATGTGGATGTAATCGCGGATGCAGGTGCCGTCGGGAGTGGGGTAGTCCGTGCCGAAAATCTCGCAGTGGGAGCGCTGGCCGAGGGCGACCTTCAGCACGTTCGGGATGAGGTGGCTCTCCACCCGGTGATGCTCGCCAAAGCGGGCGCTGGCCCCGGCGGCGTTGAAATAGCGGAAGGCGACAAACTCCAAGCCGTGCAGCTCATGATACCAGCGCAGCATCTTCTCGAACATCAGCTTCGACTCGCCGTAGGGGTTGATCGGCCGCTGGGGCAGGTCCTCGGTCATGGGCACCCGATCCGGCGGCCCGTAGGTAGCGCAGGTGGAGCTGAAGACGAATTTTTTCACCCCCAGCGTTTGGGCGGCCTCCAGGAGCTTCAGCCCGTTGCCGACGTTGTTGCGAAAATATTTGCCGGGGTTGACCATCGACTCGCCGACCAGGGCGTTGGCGGCGAAATGGAGGATGGCCTCGGCCTGGGAGCTCCGCACCGCCTCCAGGATGTCGCCCTCCACCTCGGGCTGCCCCACAATCAGCCGAGCCCGGCTGTCCACCGCCGAGCGATGGCCTTCGCTCAAATCGTCGTACACGGTCACTTGGTGCCCCGCGTTGAGGAGTTCCTCGGTGCACACAGAGCCGATGTAGCCCGCCCCGCCGGTGACAAATA
>Ga0182030_10004386_pt1 | contig 30126 bp, 24 predicted proteins | sample 812S3MmetaG_FD_121299 | JGI IMG/M metagenome (GOLD analysis project Ga0182030, IMG submission 121299) | Permafrost microbial communities from Stordalen Mire, Sweden - 812S3M metaG (Illumina Assembly) | ecosystem: Environmental > Terrestrial > Soil > Wetlands > Permafrost | place: Sweden...
GATGTCTTGCGGCCGCTCTTGATCTCCGCGAAAGCGGTTTTTGGGACGGTATCGGTGGTCATAATGGCCGCGGCGGCGGCATCGAAATTCGCGGCACCGAGCCCCGCGAGCAACAGAGGTCTCACCAGTCGAATGCGATTTGTCACAATAATTTCCTTGTGGTTGATTTGAAGCGTCCTGGCTGTAACAACGGGCCAGCCGAATCATCGTTGACCGTAGTATGCGACGCTGCGCGGCCCCGTCTCGTGATGTGCGTCGCAGTCGGCTGCGCGTCCGGGCCGCACAATACGATTTTCACCCACGCATGGCGCACAGCACTTCGACAGCACCGCAGCGACCGCGGGCGGCAACACCGCCCGACGATCCGCTGTTCGGTTCCTATGCACAGCTTGCCGAAGGACTGCTCGAAAAACTGTCCGGCGTCTGCCTGCTCGACGGTCAGCGGCGGCTGCGCGGCGTGCGCGGCAACCTGCTTCCGGCGGCAGTGCTCAAACGGCTCGACGAGCTGAACTGGAGCGGTACGGGAATCCGACAGCCGTCCCTCAACTGTCCGGTGGCGGGTCTATGGCTGACCGTCATCCCCCTCGAACAGACCGACGGGACGCTGCTCGGTGTGTTCTGCGTTCAGCAGTCGATGCCGTACGGCCCGGACCAGCTCAACCGCCATGCCGAGAAGGTCGCACAGCGCCTGAAGCCGCTTCTCGACTGCATTCATCGCGAACTTGCCGCCGCGCTGCCGGCGCGCGAACGCATCCAGACCCTGACCGAACAGACCGCGGAGCTCGAATGGCTGTTCCAGGTATCGAATCCCGTCAAGGACCGCTCGCACGGCGGGCATCCCGTGGAGGATCTGCTGCGGGCGGCAACCCAGCGGCTGGGCTGCGCAATGGGTGTCATCGAGATACCCGAGAAGCGCATCCGGGTGCAGCACGTGGCCGAGGCAGCCCTGCAGGACGGTGTGTGGGGCCGGCGCGAGACGCTGAACGCCGTGTGGCAGCAGACGCGGCAGTCGCTGCTGAACTGGGCGCAACGTCAGGAACAGCCGCTGGTCGTGAACAGCGCCGGACGCAACGGCGACAAGATTCCCCGGTGCAAGATCATTTCCGTGCGAGTCGCGCGCGATGCGAAGCGCATCATCGGCTACCTCGCCTTCTACAATCCTCCGTTTGCCGAGGACTTCCTGGCCCGGCACGTCTATCTCGCCCGCCATCTCGGGCGGCAGGCCGCCGGTGTGGTCGAGAGCCAGTTCGACCTCATGACCGGGTTGTACACCCGCGACGGCTTGCTGCAGGCCTGCGCCGGGGGGGCCGGATCATCGGACACGGCCGGCTGCGTCATCTACATCGACGTGGACCACATGCAGGCCATCAACGAAGTGCATGGCTTCGAACTCGGCAACGAACTCATCGTGCGGGTGTCGGATCTCTTGTCGCGGCCGCTGCTGCCGGAAAACGCCGTGAGCGCCCGGCTCTCGGGGGACCGCTTTGCGATCGTGATCCCCGACGTCGACGCACGGGCGGGCGCTGCGGTCGCCGAGGGGTTGCGGTCGTCCGCCAAGGGCCTGCACTTCGGGCCGGCCGAGCAGATTGCGGAGATTTCCTTGAGCTGCGGCGTGGCGGACCTGGTGCGGGAGCCGGACGGCCTCGACCGCTCCATCACGACCGCGGAGATCGCGTGCAAGTCGGCGAAGCGCCATGGTCGGGACCGGGTGGAGGTGTACGCCTGCGATGATCAATCGCTGATCCAGCGCAACGAGGATGCCGCCGCCGTGGGCCGGCTGCGCGCCGCGCTGCAGACGGATCGGCTGCTGCTGCGGGCACAGCGGGCCCGGCGTCTCAGCCATCCCGACCGGTCTGGCGGCTACGAAATAGAACTGCAAATGCGTGACGAGAGCGGCGGCGTGGTTTCGCCGGCGCCGCTGCTCGAGGCGGCGCAACGCTATCAATTGATGCCGTCGATCGACCGCTGGGCCGTCAAGAACCTGCTGCAAATGCTGGCGGGATACCGGAACCTGATCCAGAGCAGCGGTGTGTGGATTGCGGTCAAGCTGTCGACGCAGTCGCTCGCCGACCCGGCTTTCGTCGATTTTTTGGACGAAGAACTGAAGTCGGCCCGGCTGCCGCCGGAGTGCCTGATCTTCACGTTCGGCGAGCAGGCCGCCGCGACGCGTCTGGCGCAACTCTCCCTCATGGTGCAGCGACTCAGGGCGCACGGGTGCCAGTTCGGACTGGACGGTTTCGGCATCGGGACCCACACGCTCGGCTGCATCAAAGGTCTGCAGATATCGCGCGTGAAGATCTGCGGCGAGTTCGTCGTCGACGTCGCGACCAACCCGAATTCCAAGGCGGCCGTGCGCGCGATCGTCGAACTCGCCGGCGGTTTGTCGATCGAGACCCTGGCCGAGGGGGTGATGGATGAGGCGGCGGCGCGGCTGCTCAAGGAGCTTCGCGTCGACCTCGCTCAAGGTGCCGTGTGCGGAGCGCCGGAGCCGCTGCAGGATGTGCTGCGGGCGCTCGCCACCGAGGAATCACAGCGGCTGCACCGTCAGTTTCTCGATCAATGACGCGCCCCCGCTAGGCGCGGTGCTCCGCCGCCTCGACTGCCGGGGTCGACCAGCCGGCCGCGACGCCCCACCGATAGAAAACGAGTGCCGCGAGCGCCACGCACAGCTGGTCCCATCCGTAACCGAGGTAGTCATGCCCCTCGAATTCCTTGCTGCCCGCCCACGACAGGACGCAGATCGTGAGCAGGTAGGCAATGAGCCACCAGGCACCCCGGAGGTTCGCGGCAAAATGCGGCCAGCCGTTCTGTCCCTGATAATAGAAATAGAAGGGCAGCGGCAGGATCAGCAGCAGCATGATCTGCGCCGTGTGCGGCCAGCGCGCCCAGTACAACATCAGCGTCGCCAGCACGAAGGCGGTGGGCGCCAGGATCGCGAGGCCGGGCACGCGCAGGGGCCGGTGCAGATGCGGCGCGGTGCGCCGCAGGACCATGACGCTGATCGGGACGACCAGATACGTGATGATGGTCGCGACCGAAATTACGGCGGCGAGCTTGCCCCACCCCCGAAAAAAGAACAGGAAAATGAACGAGACGAGGAGGTTGAACCACATGGCCGGCCGGGGAATGCCGAACCGCGGGTGGACGCGTCCGAAGAGCGTGGGAATGGTGGAGCTGCGCTGCATCGCATAGATCATCCGGGCGGTCGTGGCGGTGTACGTCGTGCCGGTGCCGCTCGGGCTCACGAACGCATCCGCGTACAGCAGCAGGGCGAGCCAGTTCAGATTCATCGAGAGCGCAAGCTGGGCGAACGGCGAGCTGTACTCCAATCCGGCCCAGCCTTCGTGCAGGTGGTCGGGGGCGACGGCGCCGAGGAACGCGACCTGGAGCAGCAGATAGACCACCGTACTCAGCGCGATCGAGCCGAAGATTGCAATCGGCACGCTGCGTCCCGGCGCGCGGGCCTCCCCCGCGAGATTCACCGGGCTCTGAAAACCGTTGTAGCTGAAGACGATGCCGCTGGTGGCCACCGCCGTGAGGATGGATGCCACATTGCCCACGTGCGCACCGCCGTGGATGCCCACGTGGAAATTTTCCCAGTGAAAGCCGGTGGCCATGAGCGAGAGCGCCGTGGCGGCGGGTACGATCAGCTTGAAGAACGTGATGGCGCTGTTCGTGCTCGCGAACACCTTGACGCTCCAAAAGTTGAGCAGGAAATACACGACGACCAGCGCCGCGGCGATGCTCAAGCCGGCGAAGGTGAGTTCGCCCTGTCCGTTGGCGGCATGCACGTACAGACCCTGCGCCCAGGGCCACGGCCAGGAACTCATGTATTGCACGGAGGCCTCGGCTTCGACCGGTATCACCGAGACGATGGCTATCCAGGCGGCCCAACCCGCGACGAACCCCACCAGGGCACCGTGCGAGTAGTGGCCGTAGCGGGCCGCGCCGCCGGATTCGGGAAACATGGCACCGAGCTCGGCGTAGGTGAAGGCGACGAACAGGATCACCACGGCGCCGATGATCCAGGCATAGATGGCCCCCGGCCCGGCGAGCTGCGCCGCGCGCCAGGCGCCGAACAACCAGCCCGAGCCGATGATCGACCCCAGCCCCGTGAACATCAGGGCGATCGTGCCCACCTCGCGACGGATCGCGCTTTCATTTGCCATGCAGACATCCCCGGTCAAACGCGCCTTCTTGCGCGCGCGGTCAGGGATTATTCACGGTTTTCGCATGGGACCGCGACAATATTTTTCCGCGGCGTCGCACACCCGGCGGCGTCACTGCGCCGGGTATGCATTGCGGTCCGTCGAACCGCGGTCAGGCGGTCGCGTTCAGCGTGCTGCCCAGCGTGCTGGTCGACGACGTACTGCTGCCCTGCAAGTCCTGCAGGAAGGAGGTCAGGAAGGATTGCAGGGCGGCTGCGCCGGAAGCACCGGCCGTCGAGCCCGATGTCGACGTAGGCGTCGAGGGCGTGGCGGCCGACGCACCCGTCGCTGTCGTCGCCGTACCCGTCGCTGAGCCGGCGGTCGTGCCGCCGAGATCGGCAATCAGCTTGCTGAAATCGGACACCAGTGCGTTGAGGGTGGGCGAGAGACCATTTGGGGGGTTGCCTGCCGGCGCGACCGATCCCGGGCTCGCGGACGAGCCGGCGACGGCGGTGCCGCTCGCCGCGGTGGACGCCCCCAACGCCTCGATGAGTGAATTCAGCTCCGAGACGATGCCGTGTTCGCGGTAGGAGGCGACTCCGGTGGAGGCGGTGGACGATGGGATGGCCGTTGCCGGCGGCGCGGCGGCCACCGGCGACGTGGGTGTCACCGGTGTTGTGGCCGTTACCGTTGCCGTTGCCGTTGCCGGCGTCGTGCCCGTCGCCGGCGCCGTCGTGGCAGCAGTCGCTGTCGTCGGTGTGGACGTCGATGCGGTCGACCGGGGCGCCTCCTCGGCGCCCTCGTGATGGCCGCCGCCGTGACGATGGCCACCGCCGGCCTGCCGCAGGGCCGACGACAGATCGTGAAGGAAGGATTGCAAGTCCTGCGACAACGAACTCGTCGACCCGCCCGCGCCAGCACTGGCGCCTGCGGCGGTGCCGCTGGTGCCGCTTGCCGCCGCGGGGGTCGCGGCCGTCGTGGTGGCGGCAGGGGTCGCGGGAGAGGTGGCCGCGGGACTCGCCGTGGTCGTCCCGCCGGTCGTGGCGTTCGCAGGGTGATTTGCGACGTATTGCGTCAGCGCACTGTAGAGCGCCGAAAACAGACTAGACCCGCCAACGGCCGACGCGCCGCTGGAACCCTGGTCGTTGTTGCTTCGGCGCAGGTCGCTTTTCGAGGTGAGCAGCGACGCGAGGGTGCCGCTCTGCGTGGACGCGGTGACGGATAAGGTTGACATAATGCTGTCCCTGTTGGAAATGGCTGGCAACCAGGGAGTCGGAGCGTTTTCAAGAAACTTGAGGGAAGGCGGGTTTCACTTGAAGATTTTACAAGGGCGATTGGAATTTGAAGTGCGGTAGGATCAATCATGCGCATGCCTTCATCCCGCGCGGTCATGACCGCCATTCTGCTGTGGGCCACCGGCCTGTCGGTGGCGTCGGCCGAGAATGGCGCGGGGACGGCGCCCGCCACGTCCGCCCAAGCCGCCCCGGCCGCGACGGTGACCGTTGACCAGGTGGCGGTCCTGTCGGCTGAACAGGTCATCCAGATCCTCGACGACACGGTGGATTGGTATCGCACGCTGGGCGTGCAACAGCAGAACGCAACCCAGCCGAGCGATTTGTTGATTCTGTTCGCCAACCGTCAGACGGCCGACCAAGTGGTGAGTCTGGCCTTCGAGATCGCCCGGGCGAACGCGGAATTGCTGAGCAGCGAAGCGAGCGCCGGTCAAAGCGCCGCCGACGGACCCTCGCCCGAGGCCCTCGATCAGCAGTTGAACCGTCTGCAGGCTCAACGCCAGGGTATCCAGACGGAAATCGACGCCAACCAGCGGCTGGTCGCCGGTGGCAAGGCGCGGGAGGAGATCGCGGCGAAGCTGCGGGAACTCACGGGCGAGCTCGCGATGGTGGACGCCCGGCGGAACCTGCTGGCCACGATGGCGGACTTCGTCGCGGCGAACGACCCGAAGGGCGCCGGCGCGAACGCGCTGAAGGCGCATATCGATGCGATCGCGGCCACCATCCCGAATGCCGCCGCCACCGCCACCGCGCCCGCTGCCGGCGCCACCGCCCCGGGGTCCGTGGCATCCGTCGCCGGCGGAGCGGCTGCTGCGGCCCCCGCCGCGCTGACCGCCGCGCCCGGAACGGAGACTTCGTCCGGGGCCGGGATCTGGGATCTCGGCGCGAGCGCGCTGAAGCTCCGCGGCAAGCTCGCGACCATCGACGGTATCGATCAGCACACCGCGTCGCTCGCGGCCACCTTCAAGGACATCAGTGGGCCGTCGCTCAAGCAATTGAGAGCCTACGCCGGCCGCAGCGACGCTCTGGCCGCACAGGCGGACCATGCCGGCAGCGACGCCTTGAAAAGCCTGCGCGGCGAGTTCGACACGCTCGCGTGGCTGTTCAAACAAACGTCCGCGATTCTCATCCCGCTGACCGAGGAACAGGTGTTGTTGCGTCAGTACCGCCACAACCTGGGCAACTGGCGCGATGCCACCCGACGCCAATACCGCGAGGCGCTCTCGGCGCTCGGCGTCCGGTTGCTCGTCCTCGGGGCCATCCTCGCCGCGGTGTTCCTGGTCGGAGAGGTGGCGCGGCGGGCGGTGCTGCGTTACGTCCACGAGCCGCGCCGCCGCTATCAGCTCTTGCTGGTGCGCAAGATCCTGGTGTGGACCGGGGTGATCGTCGTCGCGGGCTTGAGCTTTGCCACGCACGTCAGCACGTTCGCCACGTTCGCCGGTCTGCTCACGGCGGGGCTCGCGGTTGCGATGCAGAGCGTGCTGGTGTCGGTCGTGGGCTATTTCTTCCTCATCGGAAAATACGGCATCCGCGTCGGCGACCGGGTGCAGATCGGCGCCGTGGTCGGCGAGGTGATCGACCTCGGTCTGGTGCGCATGCATCTGATGGAACTGAACACCCAGGGACCGCTGGGTCCCACCGGCCGGGTGGTGGCTTTCGCCAATCTGGTCGTGTTCCAGGCCTCGAGCGGGTTGTTCAAACAAATCCCCGGCGTCACGTTGTCGACGCACGAGACCACCGTCACGCTGCCCGTGGTGGACGACTACGCGGCGTTGAAGGACCGCTTGTTGGGGGCGCTCGCCGCGGTGACGAATTCACACCAAGAGGAATTTGCGCGACAGACGCAGCAGATCGAACGCAGTACCGCGAGCAGCGCGCTCGCCGCAGCCGCCCCGGAGGTGCATCTGCATCTGGCCGACGGGCGCATGCAGGCGCTGATCCGTTATCCGGTGCATCTCGACAAGGCCGCAGACATCGACGAGGCGGTGTCCGAAGCCGTGCTCAAGGTGCTCGCCGGAACCGGCGCCGCGGGGGCATTGCCCTAAGGCTCGCGCCCGTACACGATCTTCCCGGCCCACATGGTGAAGATGACGGTGGCCTTTTTCAGCTGTGTCGCGGGGACCGTGAGCACGTCGCGGTCGATCAGCGCGAGGTCCGCCCGCTTGCCCGGCGCGATCGAGCCGATCTCGCCCAGCTGGTCCAACACCATTGCAGAATTGCGGGTGTACGCATAAAGCATCGCCTCGCGCGGCATGCGCTCGGCGGGATTGAGCACGCCCTGCGGGCCGGACCGCGTCTCCGCTTGATAGATGGCCGCGAACGGATTAGCGGTGCTCACGGGCCAGTCGCTCGCCCCGGCGATGACGTCGCCCGCATCGAGCATGGACCGCGCGGGATACATCCAGCGATAGATCGTCGCATCGATGTACGGCTTGACCTGCTCGTTGGTGCTGGGGTCGGCGACCGCCCAGAGCAGCTGCAGCGCTGCGATCACATCCAGCCGGGCAAAGCGGGGGATGTCCTCCGGGTCGACGAACTGCGCATGCGTCAGTGAAAACGGCAGCTTTGCCTCCGGGTGGGCGCGACGGGCCGCCTCGAAGGCGTCGAGCGACGCTTTGACCGCGCGATCACCGATCGCGTGGATGTGTACGTTGAGTCCGCGCCGCGCGGCCTCGGTTACCAGCGCAATCATCTTCTCGGGCGTGAACAACAGCTGCCCCGAGCGGCCGGTATTCACATACGGCCGGGTGAGGGCTGCCGTCTGCGACGGAATTTCCACGACACCGTCGGCGAAGACCTTGAGGCCGGGAATCGTCAAATTGGGGACGTCCTTGTACGCATCGCGCAACGCCTCGACGACGTCGATTTGCTGGTTGCCGAGATCCGGCTGCACGACGGGGTAGGCGACGACATGCGCGGTCAACTCGCCCCGCTCCGCGAGGGCCCGGTACACCGGAAGAAAGCCGGGCTCGTCGACTCTTGCCGGCACCGCGCCCCCCACGACTCCGCTCACGGCGGCGTCGAGCCAGCCGGTGATCCCCAGTCCGTTCATATAATGAACCGCCGCTTCTCCGGCCTTGAGCATCGTTTCCGGAGACGGGACGGGCAGACTCTTGTCCAACTTGACCTTGCAGGCATCGACCATGAACCCGTTCGGGTTCATATCGCGGTCGGCCCCGTAGCAATGCTGCGACTCCGGTGGCAATCCGCGCACATAAGCTGCCGTGATTCCCGCCCGCTCCCGCGCCGCCCTGTTTGCCCAAGCGGTGTGACCGTCCGATCCGTTGAGCACGATGGGCTGCTGGGCGAAGGCCCCGCCGCTGAGCGCCGTCTCGATGTCGGCGGCATGTGCCCAGTAGCCGATGTCGATCCCGTTGACGATCAGGGTGTCGCCGAGACGGCTGTCCTTCATCTTCACGTGCCGGGAGACGAATGCCGTGAGCGCCGGCACGGATGCGCCCAGGTCGGGGAAGTTTGCCTGGATCAGGGTCAGGCCGCCGTCGATCGGATGGGCGTGTCCGTCGATCATGCCGGGCATGAGGAATTTCCCCTTCAAATCGATTCTGCGGGCGGACGGTCCGGCAGCGTTCTCGACATCGGCGAGTTCCCCCACGGCGATGATCCGCTCACCGCGGATCGCCACCGCCTCGGCATAGGGATGCCCGGGGTCACCGGTGAACACCTGCCCGTGGTAGAGGATTTCGCCCATGGTGTCGTCCGCCTGACCCTGCGATGGACCGGACAACATCCCCATCAAAACAGCCGCGCAGAGGAGCGGAACAGCCGGCCACCCGCCGGCTGGAGCAGTCAGTCGAAACATTGCATCCCCAAAAGTTTGATCGATATGGCCCGGCACTATAACGAGACGCGCGGCGTCGGGCGATGGCGCCGGGGCATTTTGTAGGAAACGTCCTGCAAACAAATGAGGTTTCGATGATTTTCCCGGACGCGGGTAATCGACCATTCTTCCGCGACATGGATGCTGCGGTGCCGCTTAGCCGCCACAAGTCTATTTGATCGGCTTTCAGGGAGGGCGTATGTCCGCCGATGAGTCCATTGTTGCCGCCTTGAGAACGCGCCGGACCGAGATCGAGGGGCGTTGGACGACCCGGTTGGCCGCCGATTCCAGGGGCTCGCGCCGGATCACCCCGGAGGAGTTGAAGCAGCAGGCGGCCCACTTTCTCGACGGTTTCGACGCGGCGCTGCAGGCCGGCGCCGGCGGCGACATCGCCTCGGCCGGGTGGGCTGACATGCGGTCATTCCTCGATGACCTGTCGCGCAGACGGGCACTGGCGGGCTTTTCCACCGACGAGACGGCGACCTTCATCTTTTCGCTGAAGCGTCCGCTGTTCGAGGTGCTGCGGGACCTGTCGGGCAGCGATGCGGCCCGGCTCGCCGACGAAGTGTGGACCGCCACGGAACTGCTCGACGCCCTGGGGTTGCATACGGTCAAGAGCTACCAGAAGGCCCGGGAGGCCGTCATCAACCGGCAGCAGGAGGAGTTGCTGGAGCTCTCGACGCCGGTGGTAAAACTCTGGGACGGCATCCTCGCCCTGCCCATGATCGGGACGCTCGACTCGGCCCGCACGCAAATCGTCATGGAGTCGCTGCTGCAGAAGATCGTGGAAACGGAGTCACAGATCGCGATCATCGACATCACCGGCGTGCCCACCGTCGACACGCTGGTCGCCCAACATCTCCTGAAGACCGTCGCGGCGCTGCGGCTGATGGGCGCGGACTGCATCATCAGCGGTGTCCGCCCGCAAATCGCGCAGACCATCGTGCATCTCGGGGTGGATCTCCAAGGTGTGACGACGAAGGCAAATCTCGCCGACGCCCTGGCGCTCGCGCTCAAGCGCAGCGGCATCACCTTCACCCGATCCTAGCCGATGGAACGCATACCGATCCTGCGGATGGGCGAGTACCTCCTCGTGACCATCCAGGTGGACATGCACGATGCGATGGCGCTCACCCTGCAGGACGACCTGACGCATGCGATCGAAAAAAACGGCGCCCGGGGCGTGCTCATCGACATCTCAGCGCTCGAGATGGTGGATTCCTTCATCGGCAGGATGATCTCGGACATATCCGGCATGTCGCGCATTCTGGATGCGCAAACCGTCGTGGTCGGGATGCAGCCGGCGGTCGCGATCACGCTGGTGGAACTCGGTCTGTCGCTCACGGGAGTGGCAACCGCGCTCAACGTGGAACTGGGAATGCGCAAGCTCCGGCAGGCAATCGGCGACTCCCATGGCGACCGTCTCCGCGAGCGGTGATCTGCCCCTGCGCACCGAGCACGACATCGTGCTCGGCCGGCAGGCCGTCCGGCGCCTCGCCCAGGAACAGGGATTTTCCCTGGTAGACCAGACGAAGCTGGTCACCGCCGCGAGCGAACTGGCGCGCAACACCGTGACCTATGGCGGGGGAGGGGTGCTGATATGGCAGGTCCTGGTGGAGGAGCCGCGGCGGGGGATCCGCCTGGTCTTCGCGGACGAAGGTCCCGGCATCGCCGATGTGAAACTCGCCCTAACCGACGGCTGGACGTCCGGGAGCGGAATGGGGCTGGGGTTGAGCGGCGCCCGCCGTCTCGTGAACGAGTTCGACATCGATACCGCGGTGGGCCGGGGCACGCGGATCACGGTGGCGCGATGGAGGTAGGCCGGCGCATCATTTCGGGATCGCAATTACGCGTCGACGTCGCGCACGAGAGCGACATCGGCGCATGCCGCCGAAGCGTGAGGACGCTTGCGGACGCGCATGACTTCGACGAGGTGAGCGCCGGCCGTGCCGCGATCGTCGCCACCGAGCTCGCGACCAACCTGCTGCGTCACGCCTCTCGCGGAACGATGCTCCTGCAGGCGCTCGACGATGGCGTGGAGCCTGAGATCGAGTTGATTTCGATCGACCGGGGTCCCGGCATCGTGGATGTCGATCGCAGCCTGCGCGACGGCCACTCGAGCCGGGGCACCCTCGGTTGCGGGCTGGGAGCCGTCTCACGGTTGTCCAACACGTTCGATTTGTATTCGGCCCCGGGACATGGCACGGTCGTCCTGTCGCGGGTGTTGCGCAAGGGCGGCGCCGTGCCGGTACAGGGGCCGACTCCGCGATTGGAGTTGGGGGCGATCAATGTTGCCGTTTCAGGCGAGATCGAGTGTGGAGACGCATGGCGCGTCGCCGATGGAGATGCGCTCGTCAGCGTGCTCGTTGCCGATGGACTCGGTCACGGCCCGCTCGCCGCGTCGGCCGCCCGTGCCGCCGCCGATGCCTTCGCCGCAAGTCCCTTCGATGCGCCGTCGCTCTCGATGCAGACCTTTCACCGTGCCCTCAATGGGACGCGCGGAGCCGCGGCGGCATGCGCCCTGTTGAACCCGGGCCGCTCGGCGGTGAGTTATGCGGGCGTGGGAAACATCTCCGGCTGCCTCCTCACGCACGAGCGGCTGTGCGGCATGGTGTCCCACAACGGGGCGCTGGGATTGCAGCTGCATCGCGCCCATCAATTCGAATACGACTGGCCGGCGGGCGGGCGGCTGATCATGCACTCGGACGGCCTTTCCGCGAAGTGGAATCTGGCTGCCTATCCAGGTCTCGCCGCGCGGCACTCGGCGGTCGTTGCGGCGGTTCTGTACCGGGATTTCGCCCGGATGCGGGACGACGTGACGCTGGTCGTCCTGCGGGTGGGGCCGTGACCGCGGAGGTCGACGGGCTGCGCACGCTGATCGCCGAGCAGGAGGCGGAACTCGCCTTTTTGCGTGCCGAACTCGTCGAGACCAACAAGGGCGTCGTGGCCCTCTACGCGGAGCTTGACGAGAACGCGGTGCAATTGCGGGAGGCGGCCGATTTGAAGAGCCGCTTCCTGTCCTACATGAGCCACGAATTAAGGACACCCCTGGCGTCGATCACCAGCATCGCCGACATATTGATGAGCGCCATGGACGGCCCGCTCACGGGCGAGCAACAGCGGCAGCTGCGCTTCATCCAGGCGAGCGTCCGCGAGCTCAGCGAAATGGTCGACGACCTTCTCGACCTCGCGAAGGTGGAGGCGGGGCGGATTTCCATCTCGCCCGAATGGTTCGAGATGGTGGATCTGTTCTCCGCGCTGCGCGGCATGTTCAGGCCCATCGTCGCCAGCAGCGCCGTGTCGTTGATCTTCGAGGAGCCCGGGCCGGTGCCCCGCATTTACACGGACGACAAAAAACTGTCGCAGATACTGCGCAACTTCATCTCCAATGCACTGAAATTCACCCCCCACGGAGAGGTGCGCGTGACCGCCGCGGTGCAGGGCGGCGACATGATCCAATTCGCGGTGAGCGACACGGGGATCGGCATCGCGCGCGAACATCTGCCGGCCCTGTTCTCCGATTTCGTCCAGCTCGATGCACGCATCCAGAAGAGGCTGCGCGGTACCGGCCTCGGCCTGTCCCTGGCGAAGAAGTTCGCGGAGTTGCTCGGGGGCAGCGTGTCGGTCCGGAGCGAGCTCGGCAAGGGGTCGTGTTTCTCGGTCGTGATCCCGATCCGCTACCCGGGGGGAGGCGGGACGTGAACGAGGCGGTCCGCATCCTGGTCGTCGACGACAATCCCGCTGCGTCGTATGCGACGTCCCGCGTTCTGCGTTCGGCCGGATTCGAGGTCGTGGAGGCCGCCACGGGGGCGGGTGCGCTCGCCGCCGCCGCCGCCGCGGACCTGATCGTGCTCGATGTGAATCTCCCGGACATCGACGGCTTCGAGGTGTGCCGACGCCTGCGTGCCCGGCCGGACACGGCGCAGCTGCCCGTGCTGCACCTGTCCGCCACCTTCACCAACTCGGCGGACCTGGCCCTGGGGTTCGAGGCCGGCGCAGACAGCTATCTCACCCGGCCGGTCGAAGCGCCCGTGTTGATCGCGACCGTCCGGACTCTGTTGTTCGCGCGGCATGCGGACCTCGTGCGGCGGGGCCTCGATGCCAAGCTGCGCACGTTATTCAACCTTGCGCCGGTTGCCTTGGCGATCCTCGACGGCCTGCTGCGTTACGAGAGCGTGAATCCGGCCTATTGCCGGCTGACGGGCTACGCGGCGGAGGAACTGGTCGGAAGACCCTGCGGCGATCTTCTCGCGGCGGATTCGGCATGGCTCGACAGCGTCGCCGCGGCCGGGGTCAACGATGAGCGCCTCTGGACGCGGCGGCTGCGGTTTCTCAAGCAGGACGGCGAAATCTCGGACGTGGAATGGCAAATCGCCAAGGAGCGCGTCTCCGGCGTCTGCATCATGGTCGCCACCGACGTCACGCAGCTGCTGCGCGAAAAAATGGCGCGGGAGACCCTGCTCGCGAGCGAACGCGCCGCCCGCTCCGAAGCCGAGCGCAGCAATCGTCTCAAGGAGGAGTTCCTGGCCACGCTGTCCCACGAGCTGCGCAATCCCTTGAACGCCATTCTCGGCTGGGCGACCGTGCTGAGCCGCAAGCCGAACCTCCCGGAACCGGTGATCCACGGGCTGCAGGCGATCGAGCGCAACTCACGGCTTCAGGCTCAGATGATCTCCGATCTGCTCGATTACGCGGGAATCACCTTCGGCAAGCTGCGTCTGGTCCCACAAAGCATCGATCCCTATCCCGTGATCCGCTCGTCGCTCGACGGGGTGGGCGTGGCAGCACAGGCCGCGGGCGTCACGATACGCGCCTCGCTCGATTCCCAGCCGCTGATCATCGACGCGGACCCGTCCCGGCTGCAGCAGATCGTCTGGAACCTGCTGAGCAATGCCGTGAAGTTCTCGGAGCGCGGCGGTGAAGTCGCCGTCGAAGCGGCGGCCAGCGGCGGCTTGCTGCAGATCGTCGTGTCGGATCACGGCCGCGGCATCGAACCGGAATTCTTGCCGCGCATTTTCGAACGGTTCAGCCAGCAGGATGCGACGACCACGCGCAGCCGCGGGGGTCTCGGCCTCGGACTTGCGATCGTGAAACAGCTCGTGGAGCTGCACGGCGGCTCGATTTCGGTCGACAGCGCCGGGGCCGGAACGGGCGCAAGGTTCACGGTCACGCTTCCACGGAGCCCCCTCGAGAGGCCGCCGGCTCTGAGCGACAGTCAGACGGTGCGCACGCTCGATTTCTCGGACGTCGTCGCCCTGGTCGTGGAGGACGACGCGGACGCCCGGGAACTCACCCGTCGCATCCTCATGGATGTCGGGGCAACCGTCGTCGAGGCGTCGAACGCCGCGGAGGCGCTGGCCGTCGTTGGCAGATCGAATGCCAACGTGCTCATCAGCGACATCGGCATGGCGTACCAGGATGGGTACCAGCTCGTGCGGCAGCTGCGGATGCTCGGCTACCACGCCGATTCCCTGCCGGCCATCGCATTGACGGCATTCGCACGAATGGAGGACCGGGCCGAGGCGCTCGCCGCCGGCTTCCAAGATCATCTCATCAAGCCGTTGGAGCCCCAGACGCTGCTCGCGCGCATCGGATCGCTGCGCCGCAGCATGCCGGCCGTTGGCGCAAAACCCTAATCGGAGTGCGGTGAAAGCCCGAAACGCGGCATTGTGTCGACCGTTACATATTCCAGTTTGACGATTCCCGGATACTTGCCGCCTGCGCTGGGTCATGGCGCATGCGTGCCCGATTTGGACAGGAGCCATACGAGATGAGCAATTCGATGTCGGACGACTACTTTTCCTTCATGTCGAACAAGGGCCGGGACAAGCCTCCCACGGGCCGGGATCCGGCAGCCGTCCAGCACACGGGAAAGGTGGTGTCGATCGGCCCCGCGAAGCCGTCGGATGTCATCGACTTCGTCGATGACTCACAGATCGAAGTCACGGAGAGCATCGTGAGCGACACGACGATACAGCGCATCTTCAAGCACTACGGCAACGGCTGACCGCCGGCCTCAATGCCGGCGCAGGTGCGTGGCGGCGAGAAAGATGCGCACGGACTCGCCCATCAGTTCGTACACGGCGGCGTGCGAGCGCATCAGTGCATCCGGGTTCGGCAGGTAATACCAAATTCCGGAATCGCGCGCCGCGAAGACGCCGGCGGGGGCGGGCACGACGTCGAGTCCGGTCGCCGTGAACTCGTGCACGGAGCGCCACAGGTGCGTGCCACGCGTCACCAAAACGATTCGCCGGATGCCGTCCGCGCCGAGCATACGCGCGGAATTGCGAGCGTTTTCGAAGGTGTCGTAGGACTGGTCGTCGACCCAGCGCGGATCGATGCCGAAATTGCGCCGGAGCGTTTCGCGCATCGCGCCGGCCTCGCCCTCGAAACCCGTGACCAGGATCGGCAGGCCGGTCTTGCGTGAGACGTAGGCGCCATAGGTTAGGCGTTCCAACAGCAGGGGTTCGGCCATGGGGCCGCCGTATTCAGGCGCCCACAGGCGCTGGCCGCCACCGCCGAGGATCACGATGGCTTGGGCGCCCGCCGCTTCCGCAAGGTTCAGGGCCGGGTAATGTTCGGCCGCCCGGGTGAGGGTGTCAGAGACCAGCGGGGTCGCCAGCAGCCATAGCGACCCGATGCCGACGCTCAGGCAAACCCGCGCCAAGGTCGGGCGCCGCCGCTGGATAAGCAGGCCGAGCAGCGCCAGCAACAGCGGACCGCTCGGGGGCAGCACCAGACTTCGCAGCAAAGTTTTCAGATGCAACAGCCACATGCCGGGGGATCCTATCCGAAACAATGATAACGTGCGGAATCATCAGCTGAGGTGACGGCATGAGTCATGGAACGGGAGCAGCCCGGGCGAGGCGCGTGCTCGGGCTGCTGTTGTGTGCACCGCTTGCCGTCTGGGCGGCGGGCGGCGCGGATTATGCCGCGCGCGTCGACCGCGTGCTCTCCGAGACGCCGCTCATCGACGGCCACAACGATCTGCCCTGGGAGATCCGGGCCCGCTTCAAGAGCGATCTGACGCAGATCGATCTCGGTCGAGATACGTCGCGCCTGTCCGCCCCGGCGGACGGAGCGCCGTTGATGACGGACATTCCACGGTTGCGGGCCGGCCGTGTGGGCGGCCAGTTCTGGTCGGTATGGGTGCCGGTGACCCTTCAAGGCTTCGAGGCGGTGCAGACCACGTTCGAGCAGATCGATCTCGTGAAGCGGATGTGCGCCAGCCACCCAGCCGACCTCGAGATGGCTTACACGGCGGCGGACGTGCGCCGGGTCCACAAGTCTCACAAGGTCGCGTGCCTCATCGGCATCGAAGGAGGGCATCAGATCAACGGCTCCCTCGCCGTGCTGCGCCAGATGTATGCGGCCGGTGCCCGGTATCTCACGCTGACCCACACCGCCAACACCGACTGGGCGGATTCCGCCACCGCCGCGCCGGTCCATCACGGATTGACGCCCTTCGGTGTGGACGTGATTCATGAAATGAATCGCCTCGGGATGATGGTCGATCTGAGCCACGTGTCCCCGGACACCATGCGCGCAGCGCTCGCGGCCACCCTGGCCCCCGTGATTTTCTCCCATTCCTCGGCGCGCGCGCTCGACGATCATCCGCGCAACGTGCCCGACGACATCCTGCACCGGGTCGCGCAGAACGGCGGGGTCGTGATGGTCAATTTTGCTCCAGGCTACGTCTCGGACGCCCGCAATCGCTGGGACGCTGATCGCGCGGCGGAGCTGAGCAGGTTCGACAGTCCACCCTACGCCGGCTTGTACATCGGCCAGCCGGAGCGGGCGAAGGCGGCACTCGCGCGCTGGGATGAGTCGCACCCGAAGCCCGTCGTCACGCTGTCCCAGGTGGCGGACCATATCGAGCACATCCGCGCGGTGGCCGGCGTCGATCACGTGGGGCTGGGGTCCGACTTCGACGGCATCGACGATACCCCGACGGGCCTTTCGGGAGTCGACGCCTATCCGGCGCTGCTCGCCGAACTCATGCGCCGCGGCTGGAGCGATGCGGACGTGGCGAAGGTGGCGGGGGGCAACGTGCTGCGGGTCATGGCGGAGGGCGAACGCGTGGCGGCGCGGCTCGGGACCGCGGCGCTCAGCGCTGCAGGTCGCGATCGATGACGTCGGAAATGGATGAACCCAATTTGGTGGCTTCCTCCTGCAGCGCCCGGCATTGCACATCGAGAATGTAGCAGCGGTCGGCATCGTCCCCGTCGGGATTGAGCAGGCCGAGTTCGCCCTCCAGCCGCGCGATCTCGGCCTCGAGCAGGCGCTGACGGGCATAAAGGGTGTTCAGATTGTTGTTGGCGGCGAGTGGCATCGGGATGGTGGTGATGACATGCGTCAGGTGAGCACCCTACTACGGTTCCAGACCCAGCGGCAGGGCTTGCTGGACGTCACGGAACATGTCGCCCGTTGGACGGATGCCCGGCGCACCTCCGCACCGCGCGCATGCTGGCAGCGCACCTGCTCGGGGACTAGGCCGTACCCGTGCCGGTGAACCCCCGCGCGGCGGCCCTGATGAAGTGCTGCGCGGCGGCTCTGGCGCTTGCGGCCTGCGCTCCGTCGCCCACCCTGGTGGGCAGACCGCGGCCGCCGCTCGCCCCGGAGCAGGTGCAGCTGTTTCTCGAGCCGCCCGCCCGGCCCTACGAGTCAATCGCGATTCTCGACGCCTCGAGCAGCCATGCCTTCGCCGTCACCGGGGAGGGCAAGGCGCAAGTGGTGATCCGTCGCCTCAAGGCCGAGGCGGCCGCGCTGGGCGCCAACGGCGTGCTGCTGGAACAGATCACCGACGACCCGGATGCGACGGCGATCACCGGCGTTGTGGGTACGCGCTACTCGGGGTCGCGCGGCAATATCGACCTGGGGGTGGGCGCCGCTCTGACCGCGAAAAAGTATGGGCGCGGCACCGCAATCTATCTTGCCCCGCCTACCGCCCCGGCGCCCACCCTCGCGCCCGGGCGGTAGCCCTCAGGGCGACGCGCTGTACGCGAGCGCCAGCGTGCCGGTCTTCGGCACGCCGGAGTCGTTCGCGTAGCTGAAGCCGAGGTTCAGGGTTCCCGCATCGGCCGCGGTCGGGGCGTACATCAGCGTCAGCGTGCACCCACCCCCGGTGCTGACGGTGGCGCAGGACAACGTGTTCGTGGCGCTGCTCCAGCCCGGCGGCAGGGTCGCGAGCGAGGTGCCCAGTGTCAATCCGGTGGCCGGATTGCCGTCGTCGGTGGTGAAGATCACCGCGACAGCCGTCTGGGTTCCGGTCACGGCGCTCACCGAGGCGGGACTCGGGGTTGCAACGACCGAGTCGTTGGTGGTTGCGGCGTAGGCGAGAGTCACGGACCCGGTCTTCGGTTCGTCGGCGTTGTTCGAATAGGCGTAGGTCAGCGTCAGCGTGCCGGCGGCGGCGGCGGCTGGGGCATAACTCAATTGCAGCCGGCACGCATTGTCGGCATCGATTCCGGGGCAGGTGAATGCACCGGCGGCCGACGTCCATCCGGGCGGTAGAGGCGAGAGACCGCCGGTGATCGCGAGCGACGTTGCGGAGCGGGCGTCATCGGTGGTGAAGGCGACGGTCACCGTTTGCGCCGTATCGCCCACCACCGCGTCGATCGGCCCTGCGGGCGTGGCGGTGCCGACGACGTTGTCGTTCGTGGTCGCGGCGTACGCGATGTCGAGCTGACCGCTGCGTGCGGTGCCGCCGTCATCCACAAAGGTGTAGTTGAGCGGCAGGGTGCCACCAACGAGTGTCGCCGGCGCGAAGTGCAGATCCAGGCGGCAGCCGCTGCCGGAGCTCACGCTGGCGCAGGCGAAGCTCGGGGCCCCGCTGGTCCAGCCGGCGGGCAACGCCGCCAAGTTGGACGTGACCGTAAGGCCGGTGGCCGGCCGGCCGTCATCGGTGGTGAAGGTCACGGGGACGTCCTGCGAGCCGCCTTTTTGCACCGCGAGGATCTGTCCCGAGGGCGATGCCGAGGCGGTGACGGTGTTTGACGCCGTCGTGGCGTAGGGGATGTCGAGCGAGCCGCTCTTGGCGGCGCCCGAGTCGTCGGTGTAGGCGTAGGACAGCGTGAGCGTGCCGCTTCCCGCCTGCAATGGCGCGAAGCTCAACGCGAGCTGACAGCCATTGCCCGTGGCGACGACGGGACAGGTCAGGCCCGGTGACGCGGCGCTCCAACCCGCCGGCAACGCCGTGAGGTCCGTGCCGAGGGCAAACTGCGTGACCGCATTGCCGTCGTCGGTGGTGAAGGCGATGGTGACCTGCCGGCTGCCCGAACCCACCACGGCATCGACCTCGCCCGTGGGCGAGGCGGCGGCAACGATGTTGTTGGCCGGCGTGGCGGAGTAATCGATGGCGGCCCCGACGGTGGTCCGCGCGATGCCGGCGTTGTCCACGACGACATATCCGACGTTCAGAGTGCCGGCGGTCACCGCCGTCGGCGCGTAGGTGAGATTGAGGACGCAGGCGCTGCCGCTGCTCACGGTGGCGCAGTCGAACGTGCCCGGACCGCTCCAGCCGGGCGGCAGCGCTCCGGCGCCGGCCGAGAGGGCAAAGCCGGTCATCGGCCTGCCGTCGTTCGAGTTGAAGGTGATCGCGACCGAGCGGGTTGCGCCGACGACCACGGCGACCGCCGGCTGCGACGGCGTGGCGATCACCAGATCATCCGTGCCGGACAAGGGAGTGCTCCCGCCGGTGTTGATCGACACCGGTGCCGGCGTCGTCGTGCTCGTTCCCGCGCCACCCGTGCCCGTTACGGCCATCGGTGCGGCGGCGGAGCCCGCGGAACTGCCGGTCGCCGTCGCTCCGCACGCGGCGAGCAGCGGCGCGGCGAGCGATGCAACGACCAGTGATCGTGGGCTATGCAGCATGATTGGACCCTCGCGAAGGTCCATGGGACCCGCAAATTCATCACCCTCGGGCAGAGCGACGTTATGCTGAGTACCCGCGCGGTGGTGTTAACGGCATCACGCTTTGGCGCGCATCAGGGTTATCGTCAAATGCACGTCATCCGGACGACACTACTGCTGGTGGGATTGCTCGGCAGCGCGGCGCCCACGCGCGCGGCGGAACTGTTCTATCTGGACCACGATGCCTTCACCGGCCAATACGTGGGACCCGTGGGCCCGCTCGTGATCTCCGGCGACATCGAAGCCGGCGATTACGAGCGCTTGCTGGCCAAGATCGGGGAGGACGTCGCGCGCTTCCTGTCGCAGAACGCCGTCGTCGTGGCGTCGAGCGGCGGCGGCGGCGACGTGGGCGAGGCGATCAGGATTGCTGAGCTGCTGCGTTCGCTGGATTCCGAAGTTTCTGTGGACGCGGTGACGGGACGTTGCGCCGGACCCTGTTTCCTCGTCTATGCCACGGCGTCGCGTCGCGTGACCGCCGGCGCGCGGCTGCTGGGATTCAGCACGCCGCTGCCGGAGGCCGCGCGGGAATGGTTCAAGCGTGCTGAAATGCCGCAGGATCTGCTGGAGGAGTTCGCGCGCCGGCCGCCCGGTACGGTGCATTGGTTGTCCGACGCCGAGGAGGCACGCCTGGGTGGCAGATCGCCGGCTTTCGCCCGCGAACTCGCGGTACGCTGCGCCTGGGACGACTCGGCGGAACGCGATGCGATCGCGGGACGGCGCCAATTCCGGGAACTCGAACCCATGTGGAACTGCCGCACACGCCTTACGCAGGAGGCGGCACGCGCGGCGCTGCGCGGACTCGCGCGCCGCGCGCCCGGAACGACCCCCTGAGCAAGCCCGTGCGGGAAATACGCCGCATTATCGGGTATCGTGCGCGTCATGAAGACGAAGAAGGCGCTCCGGGTGCTGGCGATCGACGTCGGCGGCAGTCACGTCAAGATGCGCGTGTCCGGCCGGCGCGAAGAGCGCGAATTCGTTTCCGGTCCGCGCCTGACGGCGCGCCGGATGGTGGCCGGCGTGCACAAGCTGGTCGGCGATTGGACCTACGACGTGGTCTCGATCGGCTATCCGGGGATTGTCGTGCACGGCAAGATCCTGACAGAGCCGCACAACCTGGGGCGGGGTTGGGTGGGATTCGATTTTCATGCAGCCTTCGGCCGCCCGACCCGTATCGTCAACGATGCCGCCATGCAGGCGATCGGCAGTTACGAGGGCGGCCGCATGTTGTACCTCGGGTTGGGCACCGGCCTCGGCTCCGCGTTGGTCGTCGACGGCGTGGTGGAAGCCATGGAAATCGCCCACCTGAACTTCAAGCACGGCAAGACCTACGAGGACTACGCCGGTGAGCACGGCCGGCAACGCCTGGGCCCGAAGAAATGGCGACGGGCGGTCGCCGAGCTCGTCGAGCAGCTGCGCACCGCGCTCGAGGCGGATTACGTGGTGCTGGGCGGGGGCAACGCGAGAAAGCTGAAGAAGCTGCCGCCCGCCGCGCGTCTCGGCAACAACGAGTACGCCTTTCTCGGCGGCTTCCGATTGTGGCGCAAGGGCGGTGTCACGGCGCGCAGCCGGCCAGGTCGCGAATCGCCTCGATGACCACGCCGGGCTGATCGCGCTGGATGTAATGACCGCTGTTCTCGACGAACACGTGGCGGGCTCCGGGGAAGTCGGCGGCGATGTTGTTCTGCAGATCCACCGCCTCGGAGCGCTGCTCCGCCGTCTGGTTCGTGCCGGCCCGTGTGCTCGACAGCACGATGGTGGGGATGGCCCCGGCGCTCGGGCTGCCGTTCACCTCCAGGCCCGCGGCCGCGCTGTCGCCGAGTTCGCGGCGCATCACCAGCGGCATGTACAGCGTCACGGCGGTGCGCGACTGATACGGCGTATCCGCAGTCGAATCCACCTTGAGGCCCTGCCGCCAATGCGTGGAGTCGATCAACAACAGCCCCGCGACGTCGCCGGGAAAGTTCCGCGCGAAATACTGCATGTAGAGACCGCCGAGCGAATGGCCGACCAGGACGTAAGGCGGCGGCAGATTGCGCCGCTGCAACTCCTCGCGCAGTTCGGTGACTATGCTGGCGGCATCCCGGTCCGCCACCGCGGGATCGCTGTCCACATAGCCCGCCCGATTGTACGAAAATGTACGGGCACAATGGTTTGCCACCCGCGGCTGGATGGTCTGCCAGATATCCAGCGTGTCGCCGAAGCCGGCCTCGAGGACGACGGTGCGCGGCCCGACGCCCTCGATGCGCACGTGGTGGCGTGGCGGTTCCTCGAGCGTGGCAGGCTGTGGCGTCAATGCCGTGCTGCCGAGTGTTGCAGCGCCGACGCGCACGGCCATGAGGGCGATGGCCGTCAAAGCGGCCGGGGCGGACGCGGGAATTCGGGATGTGCGGAGTGAGTGTCGGGTGAATTGCAGCATGATGGCCGCCCGACTGTACGCCAGCGCGTGCAACCGGTCATTAGGAGTGCGCCTGAGTTATTCGCGTGAGCCGCGTTGGCCGGAAGAGGGAGCGGGTGCAGGCCGTCCCCCACGGTCATCAGGCGGTCGGGGGTCGTGGATTCGGCTCGGGATCCGGTGCCTTCGGTGACGCGTCGTCCGCCGGCGGCTCCGCCCGGTGGTACGGCAGCCAGGCGTAGATCTCCGGCGAGGTCTGGGGGTAGGCGAGAAATTCCTCGCGCATCTCGATGACGCGGTCGCCCCGCCGGCGCAGCAGGCGCCAGGCCGTGTATGCCGTGAAGGCGAACGTGAGGGCGATGACGTAGACGAAGAACGCGCGAGGCGTGGTGAGTTGTATCGCAACCATGCCGATGGTGGGCCCGATGGCCGCACCCAGCGCCCAGACGAACAAAAGCGTCGACGACAGCGCCACGTAGTCGCTCATCTGGGCGCGATCGTTGGCATGGGCGATGCCGACGGCGTACAAGCTCTCGCCGAGTCCGCCGAAGATGGCGAAGAGCACGGCCAGAAGCACGAACGAGGTGCGCCGGTCCACGAAGACGAGCGTCGCGGCGACGCCGAGGATGCCCGCGCCCAATCCGATCAGGGCATAGCGGCGGTCGACCTTGTCCGAAAAATAGCCGATGGGCCATTGCAGGAATAGACCGCCCAGCGAGACACAGGCCATCAGGAGCACGATGTGCCTCTGGTCGAAACCGATGCGTTCGGTGAACAGCGGACCCACCGTCGTGAATGCCGTGAGGATCAGGCCGTTTAAAAGACAAGCGAGCACGCTCACCGGCGAGGTGCGGAACGCCTTGAGTATTTCGAGGTGCACGCCGTGCGGCAGGACCGGCGCCCGCACGTCGATGGCCACCATGGGCACCAGCGCGAGAATCGTGGCGATCCCGGCGATGAAGAGCAACTCCGGACCCTTTACGTCGAGGTTCTGGCCGAACATCTGCCCGGCACAGAAGAACAATCCATACGCCAGCACGTAGATGGTGAGCACGCGGCCGCGCTGTGCGTTGGCGACCAGTGCATTCAACCAACTCTCGACGATGATGGCGAGCCCCGCGGCGTTCAAGCCGATGAGGAAACGCAGCGGCACGATCGTCACGGCGCCGTCCGCGAAATGCAGGCCGAGAATCGCGACGGCCTTCATGCCGGCGAAGGCTGCGTAGGCGCGTTCCAGTCCGACCGGCACGATGACCCTGTGGGCATAGAGACAGCCGGCGAGAAATCCCAGCGCCTCCGCCGTGGCGAACAGGCCGACCGCGCCGTCCGAATAGCCCATCGCGGAGAAGCGCAGCGGCAGCAACGAGCCGAGCACGCCGGCGCCAACCATGAGAAGCGCGGTGCTGAGGAGAGGCGGCGCCACGCGCCACGGCAGGGGAGCCGCGGCGCTGCGGGCCGCAGCGGCTGACGTGGGAGACATGGCGGAGATTATAAAGCGGCCGGCGCCCTCGGGGCGCCGGATATCAATCCTGGGCGTTGTCCTGATAGCAGCGGTGGATCATTTCAGGACTGAAGCGTTGCGCAACGTCGGCGGGAACGGCAGCTTCGGTGACTTCGCGGAACTCGAAGTGCACGGGATCGGCGGCGTCGCGTCCGGGCGGGCTTACCGTGGCCAGCAAGTAGCCGTAGACGTGCGTGCGCGCGAGCCGGGCGCGGGCGGCGCCGGCAGGCAGCGCGTAGCGGAAGGCGCCTGCCGTGCCGACGATCCATCCGGGCAACACGCCGCCGTGTTCCTGCCAATAGGGCGTGTCGAAAATCCCCTCCATGACGAAGTGGGAATGCGATGCCAGCACGTACACCGGTTTGGTGCGCCGGAGATCGACCAGTTTCGCGTAAACCTTCACGCCGGTGTCCTCCGCCGTCGGCACGTCGCTCATGCTATGGCCGCGCGCGAGGCTTTCGGGCAGCGCCTCGTGCATGCCGAGGATCACCGCTCGCACCGATGCGTCGCGTTGATCCCGCTGCAGGACGTCATTCAGCCAGCGCAATTGCGCCCCGTCGAACTGCTCGGCCGTGGCGTTGTCGAGCGTGATGAAGTCCACGCCGTCCTTGAGCCAATGGTAATAGGTACGGACCTTGTGGTCGTGAGGATCGTCCTTCAGGCGCTGCTCGCGGATCGCCGGAGCATCGAGCCAATCCGCAAAGGTCAACGTGAACTCCTCTCGCGATTTCGGTGCGATGGTCTCGTGGTTGCCGATGGCGAGCAGGAAGGGTGTGTCGCCGAAGGCCTCGATCTGGTTGCGCTGAATGTCCGGCCACGCGCCCGCGAGATATTCCGCGATCGTCGCCTGCGGATGCTGGGCGCGAAAGTCCTCGTCGAAGTCGAAGATCGCGCGAAGATCGCCCAAATGCCAGTAAAACGCGGCATGCTCGGCGTGCACGGCGGCGGCGATGGACGGCATCACGACGTCACCGCAATTACGCGAATCGCCCGAAACGGCGAAGCGCCACGGCGCCGCCCCCGCCGGCGGGGCCTTCGGGGCGGCGGCGGCGAACGATGCGATGCCGGCGAGCAGGAGCGCGGCGGCCGCGCGGGTCGGATGATTCATGGGAACGATACTAGCATTCGTCTCAGGACCCCAGCGCCATGCCGACGAGCGCACCCAGAGTCACCACCAACAGCGGCGGCATGCGCGCCGCCGTGAGCAGTACCCAACCGAGCAGGACCAGCGCGACGTCGGCGGCGTCCGTGACCGCACGTGTCCAGAGCGGTTGATACAGGGCCGCCGCGAGCAGGCCGACCACCGCGGCATTGACTCCGCGCATGGCGGCCTGCGCGGAGTCGCGCCGCCGCAGTCGCTCCCAGAAGGGGAGAGTTCCCAGCAGGATCAGCATGCCCGGCAGAAAGATGGCGAGGAGTCCGAGCGCGGCGCCCGCCGCGCCCCGCGCAACGGGGCCGGCAATCGCGCCGAGATAGGCGCCCACCGTGAACACCGGTCCCGGCATCGCCTGCGCCGCCCCGTATCCCGCCAGAAAATCCTTTTCGCTCACCCACCCGGGTCCGACCAATGCGCCGCTCAACAATGGCAGCACGACGTGTCCACCGCCGAACACCAGCGCACCCGCACGATAGAACGCGTCGCACAGCCGGGCGGTCGATGAGCGGGTGGCGAATGCGGGCAGAATGCCAAGCAGCACGAAGAAGGCCGTGAGGGCGAGGATGCCCGCGCGGCGCGACACGGGCGGGGGAATGGCTGCCCGCGGCGCCGACGCCGTCGCATCGGACAGAGTCGCCCGGCAAAGCCACAGGCCGAAAAGGGCTCCGAAGAGGATGGTCGCGACCTGCGCCCACGTCGAGCGGCCCGCGAGCATCAGCAACGCGCCGCCGCACGCGATGGCGGTGCGCTGCCGGTCCGGACACAGGGTGCGTGCCATGCCGAGCACGGCCTGCGCCACGACGGACACCGCGATCAGTTCGAGACCGTGGAGCGCGCCCTGACCGCGGGGGCCGTCCAGCCAGTGAGCGCCGAAGGCAAAGGCGGTCATCAACAGCGCCGAGGGCAGTGTGAAACCCAGCCACGCCGCGAGGCCGCCGCCGTAGCCGGCACGATAGAGGCCCAGTGCAAACGCGACCTGGCTGCTGCCCGGGCCCGGCAGGAACTGGCACAGCGCGACGAGGTCTGTGTAGGCCGGGTCGTCGAGCCAGCGGCGGCGCTCGACGAACTCCCCGCGAAAGTAGCCGAGGTGCGCCACCGGGCCGCCGAAGGAGGTTACGCCCAGCTTGAGAAACGCCAGCAGCACCTCGAGGGGCGAGCGTTCACGCATCGAGTCGTCTCACCGTTCGGCGGTCAGCAGCTTGGCGCTCCAGGTACCCGAGTCCGCCGTGCGTCCCAATCCGGCGTACAGATCCCGCAATGCTTGATAGCCCTCCTGCGTGTGGTCATAGGTCTTGCCGCGGAGGGCCTCGAGCACTGCCACGGCGTTCAACAGCAGCGGCTCCGCTTCCGCATAGCGGTGCAGGGACACCAGGCAGGCGCCCAATTTGATGTCCGTGGTCGCGGTGCGCCGGGCGTCGGCACCCTCGTTGACGCTGCCGTCGTCGTGCGCGCGCCGGTGCCTCGCCGAACGATGCAGCGCGGCCAATCCGGCATCGCCCTGTCCGGCATGGCAGGCAGCCACGCCATAGGTCTCCCAGGCCGTCTGGGTCCACTCGTGATCGTCTCCGGCCGCCTTCGACATCCCTTCGGCCGCGGGAAGCGCGAGGACGGCGGCCTCGGCATAGCGGCGCTGAAGGTTGAGGTTGCGCGCCACGCCCTCCTGCGCCATCAACGTGTCGATGTGATCGGAGCCGAGAACCCGCGTGTACGATGCCAGCAACTCCCGGAACAGCGGCTCCGAGGCGACGACCTGGTTGTCCTTTTGGAGCGCCGAGGCATAGTTGTATTCCGCGTCCAGCAGGTCCGGGTGGTCCGGAGTCAGGGACTTGCGGCGTGAATTCACGCAGCTCTCCATGAAATGGACGGCGTCGGCGTTGCGCCCCTCGTTGAATCTGAGCACGCCCAAGTTACACAGGGGATCTGCGGCCGCAGCGGAAACGGCGAGCGCGGCACCCCCGCGCCGATAGGCCGCGAGGGAGCGCTCGTAAGCAAGCTCGGCCTCGGTCTCCCGTGAGGTCTCCTGATAGACGGCGCCGAGGCTGTCGAGTGCCTCTGCCAGCTGTTTCTCCGCCCCCCGCTCATGTTCCACCAAGGCAGCCGCCTCCTTGAGCGGCGCCTCGGCTTCGGCATTGCGGCCGGCGGACATGAGGAGGGCCCCCTTGACGGACAACGCGGCGGAGAGGTCCGCCGGGCGTCCCCCGTGGGATCGCTGCAGCTCGAGTGCCCGCCCGATCGAGGACAGGCCCTCGGCAAAGCGCCCGAGGCCTTGATCCGTCTCCGCGATCAGGCCGAACATGGAGGCGGCGACGAGCGGCTCCGTCACCGCCAGCTTCTCGACCTGAGGTGCGGAGGCGTCGAGCAGCTGGGCGACGGTGACGTCGCGCTTGCCGCCTCGGGGGTCCGCCGACTTGAGCAGTCCTTCGAGGAATTCGCCGCGCCGCGCGGTCATCTCGCGCGCCTCCTCGGCCTTCCGTGCCTGCAGACCAAAGGCCAGGGCACCGGCGATGACGCCTGCCCCGAGGACGCCGATCACACCCGCCACGAGGCGCCGGCGCCGGCGCTGGCGCCGCGCGCGCCGCGCGGAGCCGGCGATGAAGGAGCGCACGGCCTCCGGCAGCACGACGTCCGCAGCTTCGAGCTCCTGAAACGAGTTCAGTTTGTCATCCGCGGCGAGCCAGTCATCCGACTCGCCATGGACCTGCCACTGCCGGGTGTCACGCTGGGCGAGTTCCCGGGTCTGCAGCAGTCCGGCTTCGTGCTGCAGCCAGTCCGTCAATGCCGGCAGGGTGTGCAGCAGCGTGTCATGCGCGAAGGCGACCACGGGTTCGCCGGCGCGCTGATCAGTCACGCACAGCCGTGCGGCGATCAGGCGCGTGAGAAGTAGCTGCTGCGCGGGATCGGCGGTGATGTCGGCGAGGGGGGCGTAGCGCCGCGTGGCGTGACCGGATTCGTCGACGCTCACGAGACTCCGGAACAGACGTCTCGCGGTCCGGGCAGGACCGCCGTCCGCGCTGCCATCGTCGGCGAGCACTGCGGCGGCGGCGGTGGCGATGCTGCCAGATAATCCACCGAGTTCCTGGTAGGCCCCGAGGGTCAGCATGCGCCCGGACCTTCTCAAATACAGCTCGTTCAACGTGAACTGCAGGAGCGGCAGCGCGTCCTGCTCGCGGTAGGCATCGTCGCGCAGCCGCTGATCGAGTCCGATCCCGTCCGGCCCGCGCTCGAATTCGAGATCGGCGGCCCGGGCGGGCCGGTCGATCACCTCATCAAGCGCGGTGCCGCGCAGAGTGGCGAGGTAGCACTGGCCTTCGTTGTTGCCGAACACGGCGCGCAGGGCGTCGTGACGCTTGAACTGCGACAGGGCGTCGGCGCGGATGGATGCCAGGGTCCAGACGCCGTCGGCCTGCAGCCGGCACAAGAACTGCCCGAACGTCTCGAGCAGCTCATCCGAAAGACCGAGCGTCAGGATCTCCTCGAACTGGTCGATCATCCAGACGAAGCGACGGTTCCCGGGCCAGTGTTCCCGGCGTGCGTCGGCGAGCGCCGCGAGGGTCTCGGGGTCGCCGGCGATGCCGGTCAAGGGCGACAGGCGCGCCCAGTCCTTTGCGATCGACCGCGCGATGCTGCGTTCGTTCGCGTGCGGCGGCAGCAGCCCCGGCCGCCAGACGGCGTCGGCCACCTCGGCACTCACGGGCCGGCGGGCCAGCGCCTGCTGCACATCCCCGGCTTGAAAACGCGGCTCCACCAGCGCGGGCAACACGCCGGCGCGCAGGAACGAACTCTTGCCGCTGCCGCTCGCGCCCTCGATCAGCAGGCCCGGCGCGCCCGCCGATTCGCGGCGCAGCAGTTGCTCGATGGCCGCCCGGGTTTCAGCGTCGCGACCGAAGAAGATGGCGTGATCGGAATACTCGAAGTGTTCGAGTCCGCGAAAGGGATTCCGGAGGTACACCTGGTCGAGCGTGAAACCGAGATGGGCCAGGGCGTCATCGAGATGCGCGACCGGGCGCAATTCGATGTGGCCCGGCAGCGCGACGGTGCCAAGCTGGGCCGCGACGGCGGCGTCAAGCGCAGGACCGCTGTCCGCGGCGGGATAGAAAATGACCGCCGGGCCGCAGTCGCTCCTGTTCAACTCGCGGACGGCTGCGGCGACCTTCCCGGCGGTGTGATCGACACTCTGCACGCTGCCGTCGGAACCGAGCACACCGGTGGCGGCCACGGCGGTGAAGCGCTGCCCGGCGGCCGGGTTCCATGTCGAGGTGATCAGCGCAAGGGCGAACAGCAGATCGCTGCTCCGACCCATGACGTTGATGGGTGCGCCCGGCACCTCGTATTCCACCCACAACTCTGCCCGCACCTTGCCCTCGCCGGCCAGGATGCGATAGGCGAGCCGCCCCGCCTCGCGCGCCGATTCAAACAATACGTCGTTGCGCACGGGTCGGAAGTGCACCGACAGTCCACCCGGACCCGGAAACTCACGCAGCATCCGCAGGCGCAGCTCCGAGGTGACTGCCTCTCCCTGCCCGTCGACAAGCAGCAGACGGTACTGCATGGTCGCTATCCTGCCGGGGCCGGCGGCTCTTCGAGTTTGACCCGGCCTTGGGTGAAATCCGACACGGAGATTTGGATGCCCGCCGGCAGTATTCCGATGGCCTTGCCTTCGGCGTCGAATTGACCGAGTTCGAAGCGCTGCGCACCATTCCAGAGGTATACGAATTGTCCTTCAATCGCGGGAACCAATTCCGGCGGGCTCCTCACCAGCACGCAGATGGACGGTTCGGCGGATGCCGTGCCCTCATCGTAAGCGAGCGTCACGTGAAATCCCCGCGCCGTGGTCATCTCCGGGGGCCGGGCAGTGTCGGACTTGTCCGCGGCGGCGAGCAGTTGCAGA
>Ga0182030_10004387_pt1 | contig 30105 bp, 18 predicted proteins | sample 812S3MmetaG_FD_121299 | JGI IMG/M metagenome (GOLD analysis project Ga0182030, IMG submission 121299) | Permafrost microbial communities from Stordalen Mire, Sweden - 812S3M metaG (Illumina Assembly) | ecosystem: Environmental > Terrestrial > Soil > Wetlands > Permafrost | place: Sweden...
CTTTAAATGAAGCAGCGTGTTTGCGGCATATTATATGCGATTTTGATTTTAATAATAGCGTGTCTCGCATCATGCAATAAGAACTCATCCTCTCAGGGTAATATAACTCCCATAGATACAACTACTACTATTACCGATACCATTCCATCTAATATTGTGGACATTCAAGGCAGCCAAACTGCGGGTATCGGTCTGACTCCCTATCCGGGCATCCCTTCTTTTACTAATCTGATATCCGAGTCAGGACTTGGATATTACTATATCAGTATCGGTGGAGGGGATACAATCGCTTTCATTATACAGGCCGATTCAACCGGAGGCTCAGGTAGCAATGCTGCTATATCGGGGCAAACATCCAGTTCAGGGCCTAATTATTATGCAAGTGGAGATAGTTTGGAATTCTTAGTAACTCCTGTTCAGTATAATGGTCAATTTGGAGGCACGGGAACAGCCTATTTTGCCAATGACCTGACATATGCGAGTAGCATGCCTGCCGCTGACTCCCTTAATTTCTCCTTGTCATACGGAACTACTCAGATTTACCTTGGAAGTATAAGTACTAACAACACGTACAACCTTTTGAATAAACAGGCTTTTATTGCTTTCAGGCTCAGCAATAGTTCAGGATACCGTTATGGTTGGATGAGTGTTTCTTCCGATCTTTCTTCGGGCAATTTATTGACAGTGTTTGAGATTGCGTACAATAAAAATTATAACGTTCCTATTACTATTGGGGAGTACAAATAGTTGTTGTTAGGCTTATCCAATAATGTGTTTTGTTTATTCAACTCGATCGGTCATATATCAGCAAAAGAGGTATAAACTCTTTCACAAACTTTACGAAGGAGTCAAGCCTATATTTTTATTGCCTCTTTACTTCAATCCTTTTCGAAAAAACAAATCCATTTAACGCTACAGCAGTAACGTTAATGGCATAAGTTGTATTAACGTCTGCCGTATAAAAACTGATACTTGCCTTTCCGGTATTATCAGTTATTGCTTTTCCATTCCAATAAATGGTAGATCTCAGGTCAGGTGCAGACGATTTTTTTATTTCTTTCTTGTCATAATCCGGAGCCCGAAAATCGCTCTGTTTGGCATATCCTTTCGGATAAATAGTGGAAAGACCCTTACTGTTAATCTGAGTTATTTCTTTCCTTTTATTGATCGTATTGATAAGAATAACACCACCTGCTCCCTGCATGCCATAGGCCGCGGCCTCAGGTCCTTTCAAGACTTCAATGAAATCTATGTTTGTTGCGTCAATGGTCTGAAAGTATGTGGTTAAATCTTCGGATATGCTTAATATAACACCATCCATGATAACCAAAGGTGCTACTCCTGCCGATCCAAAAGTTGTCCCACCCCCACTTTCTGGCATTATGCTAAATGAACTTACACCTGAGTTCACAAATCCCGGAACATTTTTTATTGCATTAAAGACGGCATTTTGGTCTCCATTATTGAAATGGTCGGCTGTAATGATGTAAGAAAAATTGCTAACCCGCTTGCTTTTATCGTAGCTTACAGCGGCTTCTTTTTCATTTTTTACTATTACCGGTTTTAGTGAGCCATTTTCTTTTGCATAAAACGAGGTATCCTCAAGCAAACGCGTTTTATAATTGCGCACGATTGTCAATTCGTATTGATCAAGCCCCTTTTTCAACCATCGGGGTGTATTGAACTGAGGAAAGTCAAACTTGTCCAGGATGATTCCCCCTTCTTGCCCTTGGCCTTTCAGACTGGTCAGTTTCAAGTTGAACTGAGTGCCATCATCATAATCAGGAAGGTGGATCTGAAAACGGCCATCATTATCCGTGGTATCAATCTTAAAAACGGCTTTATCCTGTGAAATAAGATTGACAATATAACTTCTTAGTGGCTCATTTTTTTTGGTTATGATCCTTCCTTTGAGCGATAAGAGATTGCTGTCGCCAACGCTGAGAGAAGCTGTGGCAATATGATCATCACCGAATTTCCATGCTGTATAAGAGGGTTTCTCCGTCAGCATCAACAGGTCAGATTCTTCTGGCGAAAATTGTTTATCTGGTTCGTTCAGCAAAATGCCCGCCAACTGATCTTGTTCCAAAGGCTTTCCCGTAGCCCTTTCATCAGTTACCGAAACGGAAAGGAACGCCGTCAGCGGACGTTTATCTTTGCCGGAAATTTTAATATCCAGATTGACTTTTTCCCTGGGGCCATAAACTTGTTTATCAGGAGAAACAACCATGTTTGTGTTGTCCTTATCCATATAAATGGCTCTTTCGCTTACGATTTGACCCAGATCATTGAATAGCACCAGCGTTGCTTTCCCTTTTGGGAAATTATCTTTGGGCACACTCACCTCATACATATCTGTACCATTTGCAGCGAAGCATAAGCTGTCGCGGCTGACACCCATAATATAGGTCTCTTTATTTTTTTTATATAAAGAATCCCCAAGGGATACTCGTATTTTGAATGCCTGATTTGTCTGACTGATCACAGATAGCTGGCTGGCAAACTGATTGATGCGGGGTAGTGGATAGACGAGTTCACGATTGTCCTTCCATCTGATATGGGCGAAATATTTCCTGGGGTTGTACGCATCGAAAATGATTTTTCCTGTTCCGGGCAGGGCGGTCTTAAACCTCGCAACGGTATCATTGCGGGTATCTGTCACATATCCGGAAACATCCATCGGTTTGCCTTTTGAGCTCAGGCAACGAAAACCCACAACAGCCGTGGTGCCTGCAACTATAGAACCTCCTTCAGGAAAAAAAAGAAGTTGAGGGGAACTGGTATCTGCTGCATCAATACCCGGCTTTTCAATATACGCTGATAATGCACGCGGGTCAGGTTTATCAGAATTCAGGATATAAACAGGCCTGACAAATATCCGGCCGCTGTCCTGACTTAGGATATTTTTTGTATAGGCTCTAAGCCAGTAATATCCTTCCTTTAATGATCCGGGGAGTAATATGCTACCTCCCATTATTTGGCTGGGGATATTAAATAAAAGCTGGCTTATCACGCTGTCATTGTTATCAACCAGATCGAGAAACAGGTTCTTGCTTTGTTGCACGGGTCTGTTAGAAAGCGAGTCAAGGCACCATGCTTTCAGCCAAATGGTTTCCCCGGCAGCATAGAAAGTTTTATCGGTAGTTACAAAGACTCTTTCTTTAGTATCTGACCTGATGTATTTTATAAATTGACCGGCCAATGCATCCAGACCACCTCTTTGCTGAACCTGTCCATTCGTCTTAATGCAAATAAAAAGAGCAAAAGCTAATATTAATTTAGTTGCTGACATTCATATAGCTGTTAAAGTGAAATATAAACGAAAACTTCTGTGTTCAATTAATTTGGTTTCTTCAATCGTCAAATAAAGGTATGCACATTTAAGATAAGTAAATAACTAACTGATGGCAAAACGACAGGTTAAGTTATGCTCTTTAGGGCAAGGCTCTTATATTTTGATCAGCAAAGCCTTTGATATAAAAGCGCAGTTTCAAAACAGACTCATTAACAGTTAATTGTATGGACTTTTACATCAGTAAATAAGCTCTGATAAATCTTTATTTTAAAGTTCGATTAGTATTAGTTGGCACCTGATTAGATTGGTTTAACCAATAAAATTTCAGTGATAACTGATTATTTTTGATAAATTTCCTGACAAATATTTTTTTATGGCACCCCGGAAAAGATTGCTTGCTGCTTGTTTGTTATTGGGCATATTTTGTTTCTCCTATTCATGCAAAAACAACAACACTTTATTCCGTCCTGTTTCATCAGACCAGTCAGGAGTACATTTCAATAATGAGATTATAGAGAATGATTCAGTTAACCCCCTTGACCTGACCAACATTTACAATGGCGGTGGAGTTGGCATTGGCGATTTTAACAATGACGGGCTGCAGGACATTTATTTCACAGGCAACATGGTATCTAATAAGCTATATCTCAATAAAGGCGGTTTTAAGTTTGAAGACATTACTGAGGAGGCGGGTGTTAGTGGCAATGGCAAATGGTGCCGGGGTGTTTCTGTGATTGATATTAACAATGATGGTTGGGCGGATATTTATGTTTGCGCCACTATCAAAGACAATCCCGAGCAACGAAGGAATTTGTTATATATCAACCAGGGATTGGATAAAAACGGAATTCCTCATTTTAAAGAAATGGCTCACGAATACGGACTGGATGATACGCTTTATTCTACTATGGCTGAATTCTTCGACTATGACAATGACGGGGATCTGGATATGTACCTCACGGTAAATGATATACCGAAAGGGTACAACGCAAGTTTATTCAAACCGATTGTTACTGATGGTTCTTTTCCAAGCACCGGCCGGCTATACCGCAACGACTGGAACGATTCCCTGAAACATCCGGTGTTTACTGATGTTTCCAAACAGGCAGGTATTACCGTTGAAGGTTTTGGCCACGATGCCACTATTGTAGATATCAATAAAGATGGTTGGGAAGATATCTATGTAAGCAACGATTTTATAGGAGATGATATTCTGTATATAAATAATCACGACGGCACTTTCACTAATAAAGTAAATTCCTACTTCAAGCACACCTCAGCCAATGGGATGGGGCAAGATTTTGAAGACATTAATAATGACGGTCTTGTTGATGCAGTGGAGATGGACATGAACCCCCCGGATAATTTTAGGAAGAAAATGTTTTTGAATGGTGGCAGTTATCGCTCATTTCAAAATATGGACAATTTTGGGTATCAATATCAATATGTCCGCAACACTTTGCAGCTTAATCAGGGGCCGCGCGTAAATGGCAACGATTCTATCGGTGACCCTATTTTCAGTGAAATTGCTTTTTATGGAGGCATTGCTGAAACGGATTGGAGTTGGGCTCCCCTTGTCACTGATTTTGATAACGACGGCTACCGGGATGTGATTATTACCAATGGTTATCCCAAAGATGTGACTGACCATGATTTTATTAATTTCAGGCGGCAGGCAAATAATTTAGCTTCCAGGCAAATGATACTTAGTCAGATCCCGCAGATCAGGATTCATAGCTTCGCATTCAGAAATAATAAAGACCTGACTTTTACAGATGTTTCGAAAGATTGGGGAATGATGGCGCCTGGATTTTCTAACGGGGCTGCCTATGTGGACCTTGATAATGACGGAGCCATGGATTTAGTGGTAAACAATATTGATGATGAAGCACATATATACCGAAATGTATCAAGAGATAATGATACAGCCAATAACCATTACCTCCAGATAAAATTAAGTGGGGATAGCAAAAATCGCAATGGGTTTGGAGCATGGATCGAATTGCATTATGACCATGGCAAGCAACAAGTTTATGAGAACACACCTTATCGCGGTTATCTGTCTACTATTCAGGATATAGCACATTTTGGCTTAGGCAATATTCATATTGTAGATTCAATCATTGTAAAATGGCCGAATAAAAAGATACAGTTGCTTCGCAATGTAAAAGCAGACCAATTGCTGAAAATAAATATCAGCGATGCGACGCCGGACAATTCTTTGCCTCTTGAAACTATCGCTAAAAATACCCTTTTCAGAGATATAACAGATTCTGTGAACATCCACTACCACCAGCAGGAGCAGGATTTTATTGATTTCAATATTCAAAGACTATTGCCCCATAAATTTTCAGAATATGGCCCTGCACTGGCGGTGGGCGATATAGATGGAAATGGCCTTGATGATATCGTTACTGGCGGCTCCGCTTTTTATAGTGCGCAACTTTTTTTGCAGCAGCCTGATGGCAAGTTCATTCAAAAGGCTTTATTGAATGACGCAGATGCAAAAAATAAGATGGCTGATGACGAAGGTATTTTATTGTTTGATGCAGATGGCGATGGTGACCTTGATTTATACATAGCCAGCGGTGGATACGAAAACGACAAAAACAGCCCGGCTTATCAGGACAGATTGTATGTGAATGATGGCAAGGGAAATTTTACGCTTGCTCCCAATGCGTTGCCGGAAAATTTCACCAGCAAATTCTGTGTGCGTGCTGCAGATTATGATCATGACGGAGACCTGGATTTATTTATTTCCGGGAGGGTGGAACCCGGCAACTATCCAAAGCCTGTTTCCAGTTTTATTTATAGAAATGATTCAAAAGAGGGTAAAATAAAATTCACAGATGTAACTAATACCGTGGCAAAAGACCTGACAAATATTGGGCTTGTATGTGATGCGATTTGGACAGATTTTGATAATGACGGATGGCCTGATCTCGTGCTGGCAGGAGAATGGATGCCTGTTACTTTTTTGAAAAATGATAAAGGCGTTTTTAAAAACGTAACTAATGAGTCGTCTATAAATAAGCAAACCGGCTGGTGGAATAGCGTAGCCGCAGGTGATTTTAACGGTGATGGGAAAATGGATTACGTAGTTGGTAACACGGGGCAAAACTCTTTTTATCGTGCATCAGGTGGGTATCCTGTACGCGTATATGCAAAAGATTTTGACAGCAATGGCATCTATGACATGATACCTTCTCTTTATTTGCCGGATCAGGAGGGTAAGATGAAAGAATTTCCCGCGCCTTCCAGAGATGACCTTATCGGTCAGGTAAATGCGATGAGAAAAAAGTTCCCTACATATAAATCATACGCGACGGCAACCATGGAAGATGTGTTGCCGGAAAAGAGCCGTAAAGGAGCACTGATACTTGAAGCAGATAATTTGCAAAGCAGCTTTTTGCAAAATAATGGCAATGGGAAATTCTCCATGACCCCGATGCCCGCGCAAGTTCAGTTTTCATTGATCAATGGCATGATTGCGGATGATTTTGACGGGGATGGCAACACGGATATCATCATGAATGGGAATGATTATGGGACAGATGTCTTCATCGGGAGGTATGATGCATTCAATGGGCTATTCATCAAAGGAGAAGGCAAAGGCAGATTCCTCCCGGAAACCATTTTGCAGAGCGGTATCTTTATACCTGGCAATGGCAAAGCCCTGGTGAAACTGCGTGCTGCCAATGGTGCATGCCTTATTGCAGCTTCGCAAAACAGAGGGCCATTGAAAATTTTCCAGTTGAAAAGAAAATGCAAAACCATTCCGTTGGAATCGTTGGATGTAAAAGCAGAAATCAGATATAAAAACGGTAAAACACTAATACAAGAATGTTACTACGGCTCATCATTCCTTTCACAATCCGGAAGGTTTTTGTTGATAGGCGATTCCGTCATTTCCGTAAAAATTACAAATAGCCTTGGTAAGGCAAGAAATATTAATCTGTAGAGGCCAGTTATTAAAATATTGCTTATCGCAATTAAAAAATGGATTTATTTAAAAAGAGGAGACTGTTTATTTTTTTAATGTTTCCAGCTATTGTTATTTCGTTATGCGCATGTTCCCGTTACAAAAAAAACAGCACCCACAAAGATATTTCTGATGCCAGTATCACTGAAGGCGAAGAACTGGCAAAGAAATATTGCCAGTCATGCCATTTATTGCCTGACCCATCGTTGCTGAACACCGGTTCATGGAGCAAAGGGGTTTTGCCTAATATGGGGTCAAGGCTTGGCATCTTTCATTTTAAGAAACAGCAATATCCGTCCGCACGGTTCAATCTGGATGTGCCTGCAGGAATCTATCCATCTGAACCATTATTAAAAGATGAAGAATGGCAGGATATCATTAATTACTATACGGCATTGTCTCCCGATTCCCTGCCAACGCAACAAAGGCCTATGCCAATTGAAATGAAACAGGATTTATTTGCTGTCACGCAGGTAGCCTCTTACGGAACCGTCCCAAATACCTGTTATATCAAAGTGGACACATCGGTGTTCCCCCACAGTATTTTGCAAAGCGATGTGAAAACAAGAATGCTATTGCGCTATAACACCCGGTTTCAGATTACAGACTCACTCATGATGGCCAGCACAATGGTAGATATTGATTTCAAAAAGGCAGCTATGACCGCCTCGGATATGGGTATGATCAATCCGAGCAATAGCAGCCTTGGCAAGCTGCAACAGGTGGCCACGGATGCTGCTGGGAAAATGCATTTGGATACTGCTTTTCAAATCAGTGGATTGCAAAGACCAGTGCAATCAATAAAGATAGACTTGAATGGTGATGGCCGCGAAGATTATCTGGTTTGCGAGTTCGGCTTCATTACCGGCTCACTGAGCTGGTATGAAAATAAAGGGGATAATAAATTTCAGCGGCATGTGCTTCGGGCACAGCCCGGAGCAATTAAGGCTTATGTGAACGATTATAACCACGATGGATTACCGGACCTTTTTGTACTGTTCGCGCAAGGCGATGAGGGTATTTTTTTATTTACCAACAAAGGCAAAGGACAATTTGATCAAAAGGAATTACTGCGGTTTCCGCCTTCATATGGCTCATCTTATTTTGAGATGGATGATTTCAACAAAGATGGCTTTCCTGATATTTTATATACTTGTGGAGACAATGCAGATTTTTCTCCTGTGCTGAAACCTTATCATGGGGTGTATATTTTTTTAAATGATGGGAAATATAATTTCACGCAGAAATATTTTTTCCCGATCAATGGTTGCTACAAGGCAATGGCAAGAGATTTTGATGGCGATGGTGACCTCGATATTGCCACAATTGCTTTTTTTGCAGATTACGAAAAGCACCCGGAGGAAGGGTTTGTGTATTTGGAAAACGAAGGCAATTTTCAGTTCAAGCCATACAGTTTGCCACAAGCTGAGGTTGGCCGATGGCTGACGATGGATGTGGGAGATATTGACGGTGATGGGAAGCAAAGTATTTTGCTTGGGAATTTTTCGGTTGCTCCCAGGAACACGAAATCAAATATAGACTGGAAGCAAGGACCTTCTTTTCTGGTGCTTAAAAATATAAAAACCACTGGCAAATAATTTTATTGCTGTTCATCGTGGTTGTTCTGCTTGCAAACTATCTTTGGTAAGATTATTTATTATTTATGCTTTAATGATCATTGAATAAAAATTCCGATATTCATTTGCTCTTTTCTATCAACCAAACAACCTATTCATGCAGCCTTCCAATCAGCAACGATTTATTGCGCTCGATGTTTTCAGAGGAATGACAATCTGTTTTATGATCATTGTGAATACACCGGGCGGCCCGGTTTCTTATGCGCCTTTGAATCACGCAGTATGGCACGGGTTCACACCTACCGATCTGGTGTTCCCATCTTTTTTATTTGCTGTGGGCAATGCAATGAGCTTTGTGATGGTTAAATGGGGCAATCTTCAGCAATCGCAGGTGCTTTGGAAGATTTTTAAAAGAACATTGCTGATTTTTTTATGCGGCTATCTTTTGTATTGGTTTCCATTTATTGAATTGGATAAGGCAGGTAATGTAATAATGGCGCCTGTTTCTCACACGAGGATATTAGGCGTGTTGCAGCGCATTGCACTGGCTTATGGCATCGGCTCATTGATGATTTACTATCTCAAGCCGAAAGTATCGGTCATTATTTGTATCATCATCCTGATTATTTACTGGCCTGTGATGTATTATTTCGGTGATCCTGCTGATCCCCTGAGCCTCACAGGCAATGCGGGATTAAGGTTTGATAAATGGCTGATGGGAGAGTCTCACATGTACCACGGAGAAGGCATCGCCTTTGATCCGGAAGGATGGTTAAGCACCTTGCCTGCTGTTGGGAATGTAATTGGTGGTTATGTGGTCGGGCAGTTTATCCAACAAAAAGGGAAGACTTATGAAACACTTGCCAAGTTGATGCTTGCGGGCTTTGGGCTATTGGTAATTGCTTATTTCTGGGACCTTGGTTTCCCTATCAACAAGAAACTCTGGACAAGTTCGTTTGTGCTTTATACGGTGGGGATCGATTGCATTATCATCTCTGTCGTTATTTATGTGATCGATTTCCTGGCCATCACTAAATGGACTTATTTTTTTCAGGTGTTCGGCAAAAACCCTTTATTTATTTATCTGCTTTCTGAAGTTGGCGCTACTGTTTTATTCTTGCTGCATGCTACGCCTAAAGTATCTGTCTATAGCTGGTTGTATCAAAATATTTTCAGCAACGCCGGTGCATACTTCGGTTCATTGCTGCAAGCTGTTGCTTTTATGCTTTTCTGCTGGAGCGTGGGCTATATTCTTGATAAAAGAAAAATCTATGTCCGTGTGTGATAATTGGCCACTGGCACACTAAGAGAAACGCCATGCTTAAATTCTATGTAAGTCTGCTGGTAAGCGCTCTAAAATCAAGATAAAATTAAGTTTTCCCATCTTCTTTGCCCTCCCGTTGTTTTAATGTACCTTTGCGGCTTCATTTTTGAGGCAGTATGGTTTTGTGTTTAGCCAAGGCTGACAGCAATTGCACACCTAACGATGCGCTTTGACTAAAAGAATTAATTAATTATGGAAATAAGGAATATCGCGATCATCGCACACGTTGACCATGGTAAGACAACCTTGGTTGACAAAATTTTGCACGCAACAAAAGTGTTCCGTGACAATCAGGAAACTGGCGAGCTTATAATGGACAGCAACGACCTCGAAAGAGAAAGAGGCATTACCATATTCAGCAAGAACGCTGCCGTGGAATACAAAGGAGTAAAAATAAATGTCATCGATACACCTGGTCACTCAGACTTTGGCGGAGAAGTGGAACGTGTGCTGAAAATGGCTGATGGCGTGCTTTTGCTGGTAGATGCTTTTGAAGGCCCGATGCCTCAAACACGTTTTGTATTACAGAAAGCGCTGGCTTTGGGATTAAAACCAATTGTGGTTATCAATAAAGTGGATAAGCCCAACTGCCGTCCCGATGAAGTGCACGATGCAGTGTTTGAATTATTCTTCAATCTGGATGCAACCGAAGAGCAATTGAATTTCCCCACATTTTATGGCTCGGGGAAAAATGGATGGTTCAACAGCAAGAATGAACAATGTGAAAATATTACGCCCTTATTGGATGGTATTTTAGAATATGTGCCTGAACCAAAGGTTTCTGAAGGCCCGACACAAATGCAGATCACTTCATTGGATTATTCTTCTTTCTTAGGGAGAATCGCGGTCGGTAAAGTGGCAAGAGGTTCTATAAAAGAAAACCAAACCATCGCATTGATGCAGGTGGATGGCGTGAAGAGATTAAAAGTGAAAGAGCTTTATACTTTTATGGGAATGGGCAAGAAAAAAGCAGAGGAAGTTTTTGCCGGTGATATATGCGCTGTGGTAGGCATTGACAATTTCAATATTGGCGATACCCTTTCCGATATAGAAGTGCAGGAAGCATTGCCCGTGATCAGCGTGGATGAGCCAACTATGAGCATGCTTTTCAGCATCAACACTTCGCCATTCTTTGGGCGTGATGGAAAGTTTGTGACCAGCCGCCAGTTGCGCGACAGGCTCATGAAAGAAACAGAAAAAAACCTTGCATTAAGGGTTGAAGATACGGATAGCGCTGATAGCTTCTTAGTCTTCGGCCGCGGTATTTTGCATCTGGGCATTTTGATAGAAACCATGCGCCGCGAAGGTTTTGAGCTGACCATTGGCCAGCCAACAGTGTTGGTAAAAGAAATTGATGGCAAGAAAAATGAGCCTTATGAAATATTAGTAGTGGATGTTCCCGGTGAGTTCAGTGGCAAAGTGATTGATTTGGTGACCCAGCGCAAAGGCGAAATGCATATCATGGAAAGCAAGGGCCAAATGCAGCATTTGGAATTTGAAATCCCTTCCAGAGGATTGATTGGATTGCGCAGCAATATGCTCACTAACACGGCAGGTGAAGCAGTAATGGCGCATCGCTTTTTGGAATACAAACCATGGAAAGGCCCGATACCAGGAAGGAACAATGGCGTGTTGCTTTCTAAAAATCAGGAAAGAACAACAGGATATTCGATAGATAAATTACAAGACCGTGGTGTGTTTTTCGTTGACCCGGGAGAAGAAGTGTACACAGGCCAGATCATCGCTGAACACATAAAACCAGGTGATTTAATAGTAAATGCAACAGAGCCTAAAAAGCTCACAAACCATCGCGCAAGTGGCAGTGATGATGCTTCGAAAATCGCTCCTAAAACTTTGATGACGCTTGAAGAGTGCATGGAATATATCCAGCAGGATGAATGCATAGAGGTGACACCGAAAAATATCCGCATGCGCAAAGTGATATTGAATGAAGATGAAAGAAAAAAAGTGCAGAAGAGAATGACAGCCGATGCATAAAAGAATTTGATTTTTATAAAAAAACCCTCATCATAATTCATGAGGGTTTTTTGTTGGCAATCAATCACGAATCATACTAACTTTGCAAAAAGATTTTGAAATGAAAAAGTGGATATTGATATTATTCTTTTCAGCAACCTGTTCACTACTCACTATTGACCATTCACTTGCTCAATGCTCTATCTGCACACGCACAGCGCAGCAACAAGGCGAAAGGCCCGCCAAGGCGCTGAATGGAGGCATTCTTTATCTTGCTTTTATGCCACTTGCAATTTTTGGCATCATCGGCTACCGCTGGTGGAGAAGCAACAATCAGGCTGAATAATTTCACTCATACAAATCTTTCACATCTGCTTTGCACACCTCATAAAATAGCGCTCCCATTTTTTCAGTCACTGCTTTAAAATATTTTTCTCCTTTTTCTTTTGTTGCTTTTATGGGGTTTCCTGTGCCGGTGTCTTCGCTGATTTGCGACCATTTGCGCTCCGCCCAAGCCCATCCTTCCCTGAATGCTTTTATCTTGTTTTTCTTTTCTTTCCCCTGCCCCCAGTTTTCTTTTGGCAGCACCAACTCTGGTTTCAGGTATAGCAATAAGCTGGTCTCCATTTCATCGGCATGGTCGCCGGAGTTTTCAAAGAACTGAGTTTTATCAAGCGACTGGAACCAATTGGCAACGCAAAAAAACATGTCCGGGAATTTTAATCCCATTTCCCGAACCATGGACTTAAAATCATTTCCGCCATGACTATTGAATATTAAAAGTTTCATCACCCCCTGCCTGTTCATCACTTCCGCAACATCGCACAAAATGGCAAACTGTGTGCTGGGGTTCAGATTCATATCAAGGAAAATATCTGATTGGCCGGTGTTCACTCCGAAGGGTATAGCTGGTAGCACAATTACTTTCGCCCCTTTTTCCCAGGCAACTTTGGCAGAAGCTGCAGCCATGTATTCTGCTTCAAAGAAATCAGTGCCATACGGCAAATGATAATTGTGGGCTTCCGTTGCTCCCCATGGCAGCACAGCCAAATCGAATGACGCTTCTTTTATTGCCTGCCAGTTTGTTTCTGCTAAAATATATGGTCTCATCTTTTAAATATGAAAAGAAATTTGAAATGGGCATTTGATAGTCGCAAAATTAAATATAAACAATCCGTGAGAATCTTCTGCAGATTATGGGTTCTTGTATTTACAAATTTTAAACTGGCATTTTCGCTATCTTGTAATTTTAAAATTGAGTTCTATTTTTATCTCTTATGAAACCCTTTTTTTTTCTTTTATTAAGCGCTATGTTTTTCATCCCCGCCTGCGATAAAAAAAATAAATATCCTACAGTTACAACTTTTGCAGGCAACGGAGCGATGGGCGCTGTTAATGGCAAAGGATTAGATGCCAGTTTTTCAAATTTAATGGGGGTGGCTGTAGATACAAGTGGAAATCTGTATGTGGCAGATTCACGCAATAACCTGATACGAAAGATAAGCGCGGATGGGGATGTAACTACATTTGCTGGTAACGGAAAAGTCGGCGCTGTGGATGGCAAAAAAGATACCGCTTCCTTTTTTAATCCCGGAGGATTAGCAGTAGATAAAAAAGGCAATGTTTATGTAGCCGATACGCAGAATAGCCTGATTCGTAAGATTAGTACGGATGGATTTGTTACCACGCTGGCGGGCAGAAGGCCAGACAGCCCGGTCAAAAGCAATGATACCTCAGTAAGATTTGACCATCCAGCGGGGATAGCGGTTGATACCGCAGGCAATGTGTATGTAGCCGATTGGGCCAATGATGTGATACGCAAAATAAGCCCTGGTGGCAAAGTCACAGATATTGCCGGCACTGCTGGTAACAGGGGGGCAAAAGATAGCATAGGGCCTTCGGCCTCTTTTTACTTACCTGGTGGCATTGCTGTTGATTCCGCGGGAAATGTTTATGTGTCAGATACCTATAATAACATGATTCGGAAGATAAGCCCTGATGGCGTAGTGATTACCCTTGCGGGCAAAACTGCCAAAGGCGCATCCGATGGGAAGGGCTCTGCAGCTTCATTTTTGCACCCGGCAGGGATTGCGGTAGATAGGGAAGGTAATTTATACGTTGCTGATGCAGGGAACAACAAGATACGCAAAATAACTCCTGATGGTGATGTAACTACTTTTGCAGGAACTGGTGTGCGTGGTTCAGCAAATGGCAGGGACACAATATCCTCCTTTTACAAACCTTATGGGGTTGCAGTAGACAATAGGGGTAATGTATTTGTAGCCGATTATCAAAACAACCTGATACGAAAGATCAGTTTTTGAGGATTTGTAATGCATACTGCAACATTGCCTCTGATTGTATCAATAAATAACCAACAAAAAATTTTATATTAGCTTTTTAATAAATGCGCTGTCGTATGAACAAAAACTTTGCTTTTCTGACTGTGTTAATACTGATTTTTGCAGGCTGTAAAAAAAAAGATGCTATAAACGGGGGCGATACCATACCAAACACACAGCACATTTCCGTGCTCACGCAGCATAATAACAATACAAGAGCAGGATTGAATAACAATGAAACTGTGCTCACAACATCAAACGTAAATTCTAATCAGTTTGGTAAATTGTTTATTCTGTCTGTCGATGACCAGATATATGCCCAACCCCTTGTAGTTGGTAATTTATCTATTGGATCGGGCAGGCATAACGTTGTATACGTATCCACGGTCAATAACTCAGTATATGCTTACGATGGGGATAACGGAAACTTATATTGGCAGAAAAATTTTACCGTATCAGGAATGCGGCCACCTAATTCCGGCGACATGTCTTCCGGATGGTGCACGCCTTATACTGATTTTGCTCATAATATCGGAATAGTGGGCACCCCTGTGATTGATTCGGTTTCCCAAACCATCTATTTTGTCGCACGAAGCACCAATGGAACCAATTTTGTGCAGTATCTGCATGCTGTTAATATTATAAGTGGTAATGAAAATCCCGGCAGCCCGGTAGCCATAAGTGCCAGTGTGCCTGGCACGGGAGATGGGAATGTAAACAATGTAGTTAGTTTTGATCCCATGCGCAATAATCAGCGGCAAGGGTTGACCTTGGTAAATGGCATTGTCTATATTACCTATTCTTCCCACTGCGACTGGAACCCATACCACGGGTGGATATTAGGATATAATGAACAAACACTGCAGCAGGTGCTTGCTTATAATGATACGCCAAATGGCGAAAATGGTGGCATTTGGGAAAGCGGCATGGGGATGGCCGCTGATTCGCAGGGCAACCTTTATATTACTACAGGTAATGGAACGGTTGGGCAGGGCAATCTTTACACAGAAACCGGGAACGGAACAGATGAAAATAACCCAAACCCTGATCCTGCAGAACTTACCGACCGCGCAGAAAGCGCTTTAAAACTAACTCCCAATGGCTCCACTCTACAGGTGAGCAGTTTTTTTACGCCAACAAATTATCTGAACCTTAATATCAATGACCTGGATTATGGCGTGATGGGTACTTTTCTGATACCTAACTCCAGTTATTATTTCACCGGCTGCAAAGACGGTAATTTATATTTATTGAACAAGGACAATATGGGCGGATATTCATCGGCCTCAAATCAGGTGCAGCAAACTGTCCCGATAAATGTCAGCCTGCATTGCCAGCCCTCCTATTATTTAGGAAGCAGTAATGAGTTCGTGTATGTATGGTCTGAAAATGATCAGTTGCGTGCGCTTCCATTTAGCCGGAGCAGCAATACTTTTTCATCTGCCCAGCTTGTTTCAACAGAAGCTGGCCCAACCGGTGGTTGCGGAGCAGATCTTTCTGTTTCATCAAACGGGACTACAGATGGAACGGGAATTCTTTGGGCCTCCTATGCAGTGAGCGGCGATGCAGGAAGTGCAGTTAGCCCGGGTGTATTAAGAGCATTTGATGCAAACAATATCACCAAAGAGATTTGGAATACCAAAATAAATTCCAATGATGCGCCTGGCAACTATGCAAAGTTTTGCTCGCCAACAATTGCAAACGGTCATGTGTACCTGGCAACCTTTTCGAATCAGGTAGTTGTTTACGGCCTTAAGCAGTAAACCAGGAATGGCATTTTATCTGTTCTTTTGTTCACATGTCTTTGAACATTTAATTACTGGGGCATATTTTTTATGATTTTAAAATATTGCAGGGCTTTACCTAACCGCTTTACTTACTACCCAAACTTCGGCATTGGATTTATACGATAAGAAAAAACACTGAAAATATTTTTGAAAGGCTTCTAAATTGTATCTGCTCCTAAAATTATATTCCTGACAGACATTTCCACCAAAACGCAAATGACACTTTCAAAATTGATCTTCAATTTTTTTAAAAACAGCATCTGGTATTTCCTGTCTGTATTTGCAAATTTTAGAGTATCAATTTCACTATCTTGTAAGCACAAAATTTAACTGCAATGAAATACTGTTTTCTCCTGCTGCTTTGCTGTGGCTTTTTGTCGCATGCCCAGAAGCTCCCGACCATTGAAGAAAAAACAAATGGTTTAAAAAAATACGAAGGCTATATCAATTTTTACTGGGATGAGAGCACAGGTAAAATATACCTGGAAATAAATAAGCTGGACAGCGAACTGCTTTACCAGACCTCTTTGCCTGCGGGATTGGGTTCTAATGATATTGGCCTGGATCGTGGTTTGCTTGGCAGCACAAGTATTGTAAAGTTCTCAAGGGTTGGTAGAAAAATCTTAATGATTGAATCGAATTATAGCTATCGTGCCGTGACGAATGATGCAGCAGAAAGAAGAGCCGTTGAGCAATCCTTTGCGAAGTCAACTTTATGGGGCTTTACGATCGAAGCCGAAAGCAATAGCAAAGCACTGGTAGATGCCACGGATTTTATTTTGCGCGATGCGGTACATGCAGCCAACCGCATACGCAGCATGCAGCAGGGCAGCTATGCATTGGATAAATCGCGATCTGCTATTTATCTTCAGCGCACAAAAAATTTTCCACAGAATACAGAAATTGAAGCAACGATTACATTGGTAAACAATGATGGCAATGCAGGCAATTATGTGCAATCAGTGACCCCGTCATCAGAAGCAATTACCATTCGGATGCATCATTCATTTGTTCAGTTGCCCGACAATAACTATAAGCCGCGTGTTTTTGATGCGCGTTCCAGTTTCATCCCCATTTCATTTTTCGATTATAGCACACCAGTGACAGAACCAGTTGAAAAATATTTTGTCATCCGGCATCGCCTTGAAAAGAAAGACCCAACTGCTGCCATGAGTGAAGCGGTGCAACCAATCATTTATTATCTCGATAATGGCACACCCGAACCCATCCGTAGCGCATTGCTGGAAGGCGCAAGTTGGTGGAACGAAGCCTTTGAAGCAGCAGGATATAAAAATGCATTTCAGGTAAAAATTTTACCCGATAGCGCAGACCCGATGGATATCCGTTACAACATGATCAACTGGGTGCACCGCTCAACAAGGGGATGGAGCTATGGCGCAGCAGTAACAGACCCACGGACTGGAGAAATCATTAAAGGCAATGTAACATTAGGTTCGCTTAGAGTTCGTCAGGACTATTTGATAGCGCAGGGCTTATTAGCTCCATTTGAAAATGGCATTCCTGCTGATAACAAAATGCTGAAGATGGCATTGGAAAGACTGAAGCAATTAGCAGCCCATGAAGTCGGCCACACGCTCGGGCTGATGCACAATTACGCATCGAGTGTCAACAACCGTGCGAGTGTCATGGATTACCCTCATCCATTGGTGCGGTTGAACGCAGCAGGTGAAATTGATTTGAGGAATGCATATGATAACAAAATTGGCGAATGGGATAAAGTATCGATTAACTGGGGCTATCGGGAATTTGAAAAAGGAGCAGATGAAACGGCATCATTGAATGCTATTTTAACAGACGCAACAAATAAGGGTTTGCAATTTATAAGCGACCGCGATGCCCGGGCCGCTGGTGGCCTGCATCCTCAGGCTCATTTATGGGATAACGGGACAGATGCCGTTGCAGAATTAAAAGAAGTACTGACAGTAAGGGAAAAAGCATTGTCGCAGTTTGGAGAAAAAAACATCCGCAGCGGAACTCCAATGGCAATGCTCGAAGATGTTCTGGTGCCTGCTTATCTGTTTCACCGCTATCAATTGGAAGCTGTAACGAAAATGGTTGGTGGGATGTATTATACCTATGCATTGCGCGGCGATGGGCAGATAGTGACTAAGGCATTGACAAAAGAAGAGCAACTGAGAGCATTGAACGCAGTGATGGATTGTTTAGACCCTAAAGTATTATCCATACCTGAAAATATTGTCAAGCTCATTCCACCGCGGCCTGCGGGTTATGAGTATCATCGTGAATTATTCAACAGAAGAACGGGCCTTGCATTTGATCCCCTCGCTGCCGCAGAAACAGCGGCTGATTTTCCATTGTCTTTTTTATTCAACACAGAAAGATTGGACAGGATGGTTCAATATAAAATACAAACCAATGGGCTTGGCGCAGATGAAATGATCAGCCTGCTGATCAGTAAGACATGGAAAGCACCGCGGCTGAAAGGTTTTGATCAATTGATACAATTGCAGAATGAACAATTGCTGCTTACCTATCTTTTATCAGTTTCTGTGAATGATAACGCCTCTTTCGCTACAAAAAGCTTCGCGCAAAAAGGGTTGAATGAAATCAAAGCCTATGTTGAATCGCAAACGAAAATTGTAACTGATGATACCTACAAAGCACATTTACTATTAACTATTGAAAGAATAAAAGCGCCGGAAAAAGCAAAGCCATTAACACAGCATGAAGCAATGCCGCCAGGAGCGCCGATTGGATGTGACTGGGATGAATAACTGAGCCAACTATCAGATTCGAACTGACGACCCTTTCATTACGAATGAAATGCTCTACCATCTGAGCTAAGTTGGCGTAATGCAAAAGTAATTAATCGGCGCAGTTTTGTAAATTGCTTCTTTCAAATTTTTATTATGCAAAAATTGTTTGTCATTTTCCTCTTATTTTTTTCAGTTTCCTTGTCAGCGCAGGATGTATCCATTGATAACGGATGGAAATTCAAAACTGGTGATAGCACGCTATATGCTGCCACAAATTATAATGATAACGACTGGGCTTCTATCAAAATCGGTCAGTACTGGGAATCGCAGGGATACGATAAATATGATGGCTTTGCCTGGTATCGTTTGCATATCGTCATCCCTTCTTCCATAAAAGAGAAATCTTTTTTAAAAGAGAAGATAAGATTCGATCTCGGGAAGATTGATGATGGCGATGAAGTGTACCTGAATGGTGCGCTGATTGGAAGGAACGCGGGGAAATACGGCGACATTAAAACAGGCTCCTATGATGTGCAACGTTCTTATACACTTTCGCTCAGCGACCCGCGCATTTTGTGGGACAAAGAAAATGTGATTGCAGTCCGTGTGTATGATCACGGTGGCGATGGCGGCATGTATGATGGCAAATATGGGATCAGCGTGATGGACGTGACGGACTATATTTCGCTCAACACAAGTGATAATGATTTTCAGTTCAATGCCAGCAAACAGGTCTCAAAAAAAATCTTGCTTCAATCCACTAGCGATAAATATGATTTTAATGGAAAGCTCCGCATCACCGTTACGGATCCAATTACCAATGCTGTTGTCTTTAAACAAACCATCGGCGCAGATTTTGCAAAAGACAGGCCTTTTGTATACACATACAAAGCAACATTGCCGGATAATAAATCCTATACCGCATCGTATGTATTTACTGAGGGGAGAACGAATAAAGAAATTGCATCAACAGAAGGCATTCCCTATGTCCTCACGCCAAAAGTTGCTCCATCACCAAAAATAAATGGAGCGGATGTATATGGTGCAAGGCCTGATGCGCCATTTTTATATAAAATAGCCGCAACCGGCGACAGGCCGCTGAGCTATGAGGCTACCGGTTTGCCCAAAGGCTTGCAATTGGACAAACAAACAGGGATCATCACTGGGACAATTGCTTCGAAAGGAAATTATAAAGTGAAATTCTCCGTGAAGAACAAACTGGGTTCAACAAATATAAACTTCACCATTGTTTGCGGAGATATAATTGGGCTGACACCAGCGCTTGGTTGGAACAGTTGGAACTGTTGGGGCCTAAGTGTGAGCGATGAAAAAGTGAAAGCATCTGCAAAACAGATGTTCGACAAATTAGCAGATCATGGTTGGAGCTATATCAACATCGATGATGGATGGGAAGAAAACAAGCGCAATGCAGATGGAGAAATTGTGACAAACAAAAAATTCCCTGACATGAAAGGCCTGAGCGATTATGTGCATGGGCTGGGCCTGAAGCTTGGGATTTATTCTTCCCCCGGAACATTGACCTGCGGCGGTTATCTTGGCAGCTATCAGCATGAAGAGCAAGATGCAAAAACCTATGGCGCATGGGGAATAGATTATCTGAAGTACGATTGGTGCTCCTACGAAAAAGTTGCTCCTGCAAAACCATCGCTTGATGATTACAAAAAGCCTTACATCGTTATGCGGGACGCTTTGAATAAAGTGAACCGGGATATCTTGTTCAGCTTTTGCCAGTATGGTATGGGGGATGTGTGGAAATGGGGCGCAGAAATCGGAGGTAACAGTTGGCGCACAACCGGAGATATCAATGATTCGTGGGGATCTTTATCTGGTATCGGATTCAGCCAGGATATACCCGCACCTTATGCCCAACCAGGGCATTTTAACGATCCTGACATGTTGGTGGTTGGCAAAGTAGGCTGGGGGCCAAGCCTGCATAACACAAGGCTTTCTCCTGATGAGCAATACACTCATATCAGTTTATGGAGCTTATTATCTGCTCCGTTATTGATTGGTTGCGACATGAGCCAGTTAGATGATTTTACACTGGGGCTTTTAACCAACGATGAAGTGCTGGCTATAGACCAGGATGCGCTTGGCAAATCGGCAAGGAAGGTTTTTGAGAAAGATAAAGTGGAGGTTTGGGTAAAAGAATTAGAAGACGGCTCTAAGGCAATCGGCATATTTAACCTTGACGATAAGGCAACAAAAACAACTATCAGTTTTTCTGATATAAAACTTCCTCCTCAGATTACATTGCGCGATGTATGGCGACAGCAAAACCTGGGAAGCTTTAAAAACACTTTCACTGCTTCCATCCCGGGTCATGGGGTGATGCTCTTTAAATGCCATACTCTACAGAATAAGTAGAATATCTGTAAAGAAAAAATTTTTATTGCCCTTTAGGCACTATATTTGTTGGTGTTTAAACATTAAAAAATACTAACATGAAAAGAATTGTCTCTTTGAGCACAGCAATCGCTGTTGCAGCAATCGTTATGATGGCTTTCACCCCATCAAAAAACAAATTGGATAATACAGTTAATTCACAATCACACAGTAGCCTTCCTGCAGCAAAATGGGTTGTGGACAAAGTGCATACCAATGTGATTTTTTCCGTTTCGCATTTGGTCGTGTCAGATGTGGAGGGAAAATTTAAAAGCTTTGACGGTTCTCTGGAAAGCGATAAGCCTGATTTCTCGGATGCGAAAATATTTTTCACAGTGGATGTCAGCTCCGTGAATACAGACAATGATATGAGAGATAATCACCTGAAGTCGGATGATTTCTTCAATGCTGCAAAATTCCCTCAAATTAAATTTGAGAGCACATCATTTCAGCCTACTGGCGGCAACAAATATAAACTGACCGGCAACCTCACCATCCGCGACGTGACAAAGCCCGTTGTGTTTGATGTTACTTTTGGCGGTGTTGCCAACGCAATGGGCGGCACACATGCGGGTTTCAAAGCAAAAGCTACAATAAACCGTTTCGATTACAACTTGAAATGGAGTGCTACCACTGAAGCAGGGGGCCTTGTTGTTGGTAAAGATGTGGATATTACTATCAATGCTGATTTCAAGAAATTATAAAAAATTTTAGCTTAAAATAAAAAAGCAACTTCAAATTTGAAGTTGCTTTTTATTATAACCGTCCCCTGAATAATTTATGAATGCTTATTTTGCTCGTTGTATTTCTTTTCGGCATCTTTTGCCTTTTCAAAATCAAGCACCACGCCGTTAATGCAATAGCGCATACCTGTCGGTGGAGGGCCGTCATTGAACACATGCCCTAAATGTGATTTGCACCTGCCGCACATGACCTCCGTTCTGCTCATGCCGTAAGAATTATCTTCTGCATAAATGATGCTTGTCTTGCTGATTGGCTCATAAAAACTTGGCCACCCACATCCGCTGTCGAACTTAGTATCGCTTTTAAACAAAGCATTGCCACATACGGCGCAATAATAAGTGCCTATTTCTTTCGACTTTTCAAATTTGCTGGTCCAGGGGCGCTCCGTTCCTTTGAGCCTTGCCACATCGTACACATCTTTTGGCAATAGCTTTTTCCATTCATCATTGCTAAGGTTCACTTTCGATGCATCAGAGTGGGAATATACCGGGTTATTTGTTTTTTTGACCGTGTCCATATTTATTGCTTTCTGGTTGGTTGATGATTGAGAATACGTGCAATTCTGCATCACAATGCTCAAAAAAATAATGCTAAGATTTCTGCTTAAATACTTCATGAGTTAATTTATATAACAAATGTACGGCGCAAGGGTTCGCTTGGTTTGTCTGTATGCTGACAATTGGCATTGCTTAACATTTTCTTTTGCATTTATATGTCTCTTTTGCCTGCCGATTTCAAAATTGATCTCATCTCTTTGCTCACTTTCTAAAAAAATAAGTTGTTGTTTGCATATTCGGCATTTTTATATAGGTTTGTTAACTCACAGCTTAAGCCAGTAAACTAACATGTTCAATCTAATTTTATTCGGGCCGCCCGGAAGCGGAAAAGGAACCCAGTCAGAAAAGCTAATATCAAGATATGGCTTAAAGCATCTCAGTACGGGTGACCTGCTGCGTTCAGAGATTTCAGGGCAAACGCCCCTGGGCCAGGCAGTCAAAAACTTAATGGCCGAGGGCAAACTGGTGCCCGATGAAATTGTGATTGAAATGATTGATTCCGCGCTTGATAATCATCCACATGTAAATGGCTTTTTATTTGATGGTTTCCCAAGAACAACTGCACAGGCCGAAGCACTGGACAAGCTGCTTAAGCAAAAAGGCACGCAGATTGACGTCGTGCTTGCATTGCAGGTGAGCCATGGGGAACTTATCAAAAGGTTATTGAACCGCGGCCGCACGTCAGACCGGAGCGATGATGTGAATGAAGAAGTGATTGCTGCCAGGATCAATGAATATGAAAAAAAGACGGCTGCAGTTGCTGAACATTACCAGCAATTCGGCAAAGTAGAATATGTAAAAGGCGAAGGCAGTATTGATGAAATTTTTGAACTACTAAGCAAAGAAATCGACGCAAAGAAAGTTGCCTGATCTTATTTCATCTCGCCCGGGATTACTTCAATAAAAGTTTTCCGCCCATTTCTCAACACGCCCATCTGTAATTTCTGCCCCATAGATTTTTCATTGAGTTGTTTATGCAGGTCATCGACTGTGCCTATTGCCTGATGGTTGAATTCAACAATAATATCTCCAGTCTTGATTTCATTATTGTTCACCGGTTGATCTGCCACCACTTCAAACACATATACGCCCGTTTTCTTTTCCAGTTTATTAGCTGCTATCATACGTTCCGTCAGATTTACCAATTGGCCGCCGATGCCGAGATAGGCTCGCCTCACTTTGCCATGCATAATAATTTTTCCGGCAATGTATTCAGCGATATTCGATGAAACAGCAAAACACAATCCCTGGGCAGAAGCAATCGTTGCGGTGTTCACGCCAATTACCTGCCCCATTGAATTTACCAGTGGGCCGCCGGAATTGCCAGGGTTAAGGGATGCATCTGTTTGAATCACATCATCAATCATCCTTCCGTTGTTAGCCCTCAAGGTTCTTCCCAAAGCGCTTACCACGCCTGCAGTCACCGTGTGCTGCAAGCCTAATGGATTGCCAATAGCAATAGCAATCTGACCAGCCTGCAAATTATCAGAATCAGCAAATGACAGGGCTTTCAGCCCGCTTTCATAAATCTTCAGCACAGCGATATCTGTTGAAGGGTCAGTGCCTTTCAATTCTGCATTGATCATTCTTCCATCGGCAAGCGATACTTTTATCTCGTCTGCATTTTCAATCACGTGATTGTTGGTAACAATGAAACCGTCAGAAGAAATGATAAATCCGGAGCCAGATGCTGGCGTCAATATTTTTCGGTTACTCCTTTTGTCAAGAGTTTGCTTTTTTACCTGAATGTGTACAACTGCTTCTGCAACAGAAGAAACCACTCCTGTAATTGTTTTTGAATAGGCATCAAGCAACTCCCAATCCCTCTCAGCGGCATTGCTTACCAATGAATAAATATTTTCCATAATAAAATAAATCTTCAAAATGCTTACCAATCCATTTTCAATGACAGCATGGCATAACTGATTTCTGTATCTTGTAAATTCAAACTTTTAAATTGGCAGTATGAATGAAGAGAAAAAAAAATTTTTGCAACAAGATTTTATTTTATTGCTGAAAAAATTAGATGCTGATACAAAAGGCAAATGGGGCGTGATGAACGCACAACAGATGGTGGAACACTTTGTGGACACCGTAAAAAATGCAAGCGGGAAATTGATATTGCCTGTCGTCAATACCGGCGAAAGGCTTGAAAAGTTAAGGGAATTTTTGATGACCGAAAAACAGTTTAAAGAGAACACAAAAAATCCGTTGATTGGGGATGCTCCATTCCCTTTACGCAAAGCCAATATAAATGCCGCGATTGAAAAACTACGGGAAGAATTGAATTATTTTTTTCAGGTGTTTGAAAATAGTCCGGGCTTAAAAACAAGCAATCCCATTTTCGGCGAACTGGATTATGCAATGAATGTGCAATTGCTCCACAAGCATGCACTGCATCATCTCAGGCAATTTGGATTGGTGAAATGACGAGTGTATAGAAGCCGGATCAATAAAAAATTATTGATTCCGGCTTCTATTAAAACCCAGTTGGTTGGATTTACTCGATTCCGTCTAATGAGCTTTCAGAAACCATATGCCATCCAAAAGGGAAGACCACCTTGAACGTTAAATCCCTTCCCATATTAAATACGCCCTGGCGCTGGTTCGTAACCGTGACCAGATTGCCGTTCTGCGAATAAAAATATTGGGCCAGGTTCAAATGATCAGCATAAGCAATATTGGTGAGGTTGGTACAGTTCATATAAAAAGAACAGATCACATGCCCTGTTTTCGGGTTGGCAACATCTGTCCCAAGCCCTGCATTTACTAAGGTGTAAGGAGCTGAGGCAAGTTCCGTATATACTGCGCTGTAAATATCTTTCTGCGCCCAGTATTTTGCAACACCGATTTTGAAATAGGTTGATCTCAATATTGAACCATGTTTATCGTTTAGCTTAAACCTGAATTCGCTGTGCAAATGCGGTGCAGGGATCCATGGCAGGTGATTGGTGGAATCGGATGCATTGGGAATACTGGTATATATATACGAAAACCGATTATTCATCTCAAGCCATTTTACAGATGCCGGATGTATATTTAAATAAGCTGATAAACCTGTGAGCACGGCGGTATTGGAAGATACAAATTCGAAAACTGGATAGCCCTGCAAAACAGAATCTGTTCGGTCAGCAAAAATGAAATTGCTGATGTGGTTATAGAAACCATCCAATTCTAATCCTAAATCTCTTCCATTGTAACCATAGGCCAGGTCAAATTGATATCCCTGTTCTGCTTTCAGGTTAATATTCCCTAATTGAAAAGCATTGGAACCGATGTTGAGCCCGTTACTGGTAAGTTCATTGATGGCAGGTGGCCTGTAGCTTTTTGAAATATTGAACTTTATGTAATGGTTGTGTGGCAATTGATAGGACGTGCCGATACTGCCCGACCATCCTGCGTAAGTGTTATTGAATGCCGTGAACTGAACGGTTGATCCGTTTGTACCCTCCGGAACAATCCTTCCATTGCTGTCCAGCGACATGCCCTGGCCCACAAAATTAGTTATATCATAACGCAGGCCACCGCTCAGCGTAAGCGCTTTTATGTTTTTTTCCAGTATGGCGTATCCACCAATTTCAAATTTGGTATAGTTGGGTATTTCGTAATCCGGAACATAAGGCATTGGCGGAGCAGCAGTGTTATTCATCAATTCATGCGTGCCATTGATGCCTGCAGTAAGTTTGAAATTGCTTTCAGCATTTGATAACTGGTACTTCAAAGAGTAAGGCACATTATACACGATCATGTTATTTTCTCCGATGGTGCCCGAGTCTATATCATGATGCACACTGCTGGTGAAACCAATATCCAATCCTATTTTCCCCTTTCCTGCATTCAAACTGTTTTGCCACCAAACCTGGTATTCTTCCAGTTCTTTGTCACCTGCAATAGTGGCATTATAAGAAAGGAAATTTGATAGCGTGGGAAATACTTTGTCTCCGATAGGAGTATCAAAAATAAATTTTCCGGTAGCGCTGTCGCGATTGCCATCTGGCACTTGTATGCGGCGGTAAAGGCCACTGAAGCTCAGCCTTGAATAGCCCCATGATTTGTTCAGGCCAAGCGTAATCCTGGCGTTGCCCTGGTTCCATGCGCTTCCCCACACATAACCATCTTTGGGGTTCCAGTAACTGTGTGCTATTTCTCCGCTTACCTTCAGGTCGTACACAAACCCATTATTGTTGCCGCCGATATGCAGCGAATTACCGATGTATCCGTTATTGGCATGATATTCCGAAAGCCAACTGCCCTGAACAGCCCCGCCCGGAACAAAAGGCGCGGTTTTAAAATTAATGACACCCGCTTCGGCGCTTCCTCCATATTGCAATGAAGCCGGCCCTTTTATGATTTCCGCATCATAGACTGCATAAGGGTCAATCAATATGCCATGGTCATCGCCCCACTGAAAATCTTCCTGCGGCACACCATCTGTCAGCACCAGTACCCGGTTAAAACCCAACCCATTTATCTGGGGTTTAGTGGTGCCAACGCCTTCCGTTGTTTCGCTCACACCCGGCTGTGTTGAAATGGCATCAATGGCCGTGTTGGATGCGCCCTGCAGTATCATATCGTGCGTGACTGCTGCTACGGGTACTGGTGACCGCTGGGTATTGGTTATATTGCCCAGGCCTGTGATGATCACAGGCTTTAAAGAGCTGTATGAAACGCCTGCATTGAACTCAAGTATTTTATCTGCCGATATATTCACCTGTTGAATGATGGTAGAATAACCCAGAGCCTGTACCTGAACATCATAATTGCCTTTGGGCAATGAGCTTATTTTATAATATCCTTTTTGATCGGTGATGGCCCCGAGCCTGAGCTGTGGAAGATTTACCGAAGCCGATGCTATGGGCTGATGTGTTGCCGAATCAATAACATGGCCGCTTAATGATTGCGCCTGCAAATTGAGTGATATAAATAATGATAATAGCAGAATTAGTAGTTTTCCCATTGTTTGTTTTTTAGCTTTTTGCCACTTGATTATGTCAGGGGTCAGACTTTTGCTTTGCAAATATTTTTGCTGTATGGAGTGATCAATATAGTATGTAGCAATTGGGTTTAAAATCTTTTTCCTGTTTTATCCGCTGAAAACATGATTGCTCACTTTATTAGTGTGTTTGAATAATGTGTTGCGCGACTATCAGCAGATAGCTTTTTTCTGCGCAACATATAAGGCAATGCCTGCGCTGCATTGCAACAAACTATGATCACGATATACTAAGCAATTGATACATCTGGCATCGCTCATTCTTTGCGAATGAGACAAGAAAAAGAAGCTATGCTTTTCCCGGAGGATGAAAAACAGGAGAGGATATGTTGGTATATTTCTTCAGGAGATAATAGTCAGAAAATATTTTATCAGAGGATTGTGGATTGATATTTTTTGCAGTGATCGTCTCACAAAAAAGTGGGATATCAATCTTGTCTTTTGAAACAGGGGGCCCGTTCTTTCCCTGATCATCTTCTTTCTGTAATTGTTTTTTCAAAAAACATTTACCATGACAGCAACTCCGGGGCTTATCGCGGTTAACGCAAAGCGAAGCAGCAATATAATTTTTGTTCAACCGAAAATCCAGCAAAACAATCACTTTGTTGAAAGTAGTTGCAGCCACAGACAGCATCATGATGAACGCAGCACACCTGTGTAATATGGTTGCAGATAAATTCAGTTTGGTTGCTTTGAAACGCAAAACTAATGGTTAATGAAATATCATTTTAAGATTTTACCCATAATTTAAATTTCAATAATGTTATTCACTTGCTGATTGTAAAGCGAGCAATAGCATTGGTGAAACTGAAGCCACTGTAGCACAAATGCTTAATCAAACCTCCTCTCCCGCAAACAGCTTGTCCCGCAAAAGGCGGGAGGCTGTCATCCCTGACGGCCGCAGGCTGGGTTTCGGATGCCCTTTTTTCGTTCTTTTTTGGGTAAGCAAAAAAGAACCATATAGTTTTCATTTCAATTAATTTTGCTGTCTCACAATGCAAACCATATGGCGAAACTCAAAAACTATGTCACAGGAAACTGGGTTGAAGGCAATGGCGATGGCCAGACTTTATTCAATGCGGTGACCGGTGACCCGGTTGCAAGTGCTTCTACCAAAGGATTGGATTTTGGATCCATATTGCATTATGCAAGAACAAAAGGAAACTCCGCCCTGCGCAAAATGACATTTCATGAGCGTGGCAATATGCTCAAAGCGCTGGCATTGCATCTCAGAGACCATCTCGATAAATTTTATAAAATTAGTTATACCACTGGCGCTACAACAGCCGATAGCTGGGTGGATATTGAAGGCGGCATCGGCAATCTATTTTCCTATGCATCGCTGCGTAGAAAATTCCCTGACGAGATTTTTTGCACAGATGGCGAAAGCATCAACCTCAGCAAAGGCAATACGTTCATGGCGCAGCACATATTGGTTCCGAAAGAAGGTGTAGCCATCCACATCAATGCATTCAATTTTCCGGTGTGGGGGATGCTGGAAAAAATTGCCGTGAACTTGCTCGCAGGAGTTCCCGCTGTGGTGAAACCCGCTACCATCACTTCATTTCTTACCGAAGCGGTAGTGAAAGAAATCATTGCATCCGGTATTCTTCCCGAAGGTGCATTGCAATTGCTTTGCGGCAGCGCAGGCGATTTGCTGGATCATGTAACATCTCAGGATGTGGTCACATTCACCGGTTCTGCATCAACAGGACTCATGCTGAAATCACAGAAAAAAATATTGGAAGAAAATGTTCCCTTCACCATGGAAGCTGACTCGCTGAATTGTATCGTGCTCGGCAATGATGTAACGCCGCAAATGCCAGAGTGGGATATTTTTATCAAGGAGATCAGAAAAGAAATGACTTCAAAAGCAGGGCAGAAATGCACGGCTATCAGAAGAATTTTTGTTCCTGAAAATAAATTGGAAGATGTACATATTGCACTGGGCAAAGCTTTGTCACAAACGCTCATTGGCAATCCGGCAAATGATAAAGTGCGCATGGGCTCGCTGGCTGGTTTATCTCAACGCGTTGAAGTAAAAAATCAGATTCAGAAATTACTGGCATCCTCGCAAATTATTTATGGCAGCCTGGACAGTGTTCAGGTGGTTGACGCTGACGAAAACAAGGGCGCATTCATCAGCCCGCTTTTATTACTGAATCAAAATCCTTTCGTATCAGATGAGGTTCATGAAGTAGAAGCTTTCGGGCCGGTATCAACACTGATGCCGTATAAAAATTTTGATGAAGCCATTATGCTTTCAAAAAAGGGGAAAGGCTCTTTGTGCAGTACCATTGTTACCGCAGACAATAAAATCGCAAAGCAGTATGTGCTTCATGCGGCCACGCATCACGGAAGGATATTGGTACTGAACAGTGAA
>Ga0182030_10004389_pt1 | contig 30092 bp, 21 predicted proteins | sample 812S3MmetaG_FD_121299 | JGI IMG/M metagenome (GOLD analysis project Ga0182030, IMG submission 121299) | Permafrost microbial communities from Stordalen Mire, Sweden - 812S3M metaG (Illumina Assembly) | ecosystem: Environmental > Terrestrial > Soil > Wetlands > Permafrost | place: Sweden...
AGCCTTTTGACCAAATATGAGGGTGTTGGGTTCTCCGGTCACCGCCGTCCCGGATATCCCTGTCTCGCTTACGCGGGACGACTTTGGTTCGGATTCCACGAGGTGTTTAGAACCCTCGCGAGTATCCGATGCCTGATGTGTTTTTCCAGACTGCTGTTGACTGGCGATTTCGTCTATGACTGATCCTGGTAGCAACGCGCCGGTTTGGTGGGACAAAGAAGTGGATGCCGCAGGCCGGCCAATCAGGCTGGACGTGCGCAGGGCTGCACACCAGATATGGGACGCCGCCCGCAGACAGGCTCAACACCTTCTGGGCGACGCGAGCGAAGCGCCTGAACTGATGGAGAACGCCGTGGCTCAGGTGTCCCGGTACCTTGATCGAAGTGGCGCCGAACTCTTCACGCAGAACACCGCAGGAATTCTCATGTGTGCCATTTGCCGTTCACTTCGACGCTATGCAAGGAAACTCAATCGGCTGGAACTTATAGGGGGAAGCGCTGAATTGTCAGACCGGCGAATTGCTCCCGACTGGACGGCTCTGGTGGAACTCCGATTGGATTTGGAGAGATTGACCGGCAGTCTCAACGATAAGAGTCGAACGATGCTCGACTTGCGCCGGAGCGGTTGCGACTGGAAGGAAATTGCTGATGTCCTTCAGATGACAGACGTGGCAGCCCGGGCAGCCTTCTGGCGTGAAGTAAAACGAGCCAAGTCGAAAGCTGCGCGAAGAGGTCGCCATAATAACCTCAAAACATCGGATCGGCGCGGATGCGAGGAAGAGGACGACGCCACTCGAGTTCGAGGAAAACTGGCGTCCAGTAAGCGAAGCGCAACAGAATCCGCCGATTCTGTGGACCAGGATTTCGTGCGAGCGGATGGCGTTGCGGACGAGCGTCCCGACCCCAGAATGCGATAATTGTGGCACGAGGTTTTCGGGCATGAAGCGCAGGCTGGGCTATAAGGGCTACGTCATTGAGGCACGCGCGCACGAACTAAGAGAGAGCGGGTTCTCGGCGGAGTTCTCCGTCGAGGAACATGATGCGTGTGGCGTGACCGAGACCCAGTTCTACGTGCCGAATACGTTTGCCACGCAGGAGTCCGCGATCGAGGCAGCGATTCAGGCTGGACAACTGAAGATTGACGCGGGTTTTGAGCGCGGGCAATTCGTTGCGAATAGCTGAGGCCAAGCATCCGTCCCAATCTACCTTGACCTTACGGATTTTCGGGGCTGATACGGCCCACATGTGGCACACACAATCTCCTTCCAAACGCCAGAAGAGTGCATAGGTGGCTGACCGACAGTCAGTCGGCCGTTCGGGTAGTGTGTTCCACAGAACGCCGCCGTAACAGTCCAGCGCTTTTAGCGCTTTACAACAACTTACACGAACCGCGAGGACCGGCAAGGGTCCCTTAAAGTCGCGTAAGACATCAGGCTCTGTGGGTTGGATCGTGGGTTGAGAAAAACTGGTGAAGGATTCCTTCCAACTGCTCGAAGTCTAAGCGACGCCGGTTACTACAAGCCACTGCAAATCAAATCGCGTCGTAAACAACCCAATCTGAGCGTACGCACGCAAGCTCGGTCGCAATTCAAATTGATCCGCCAGACGGTCAAGCGTTCGCAGGTCGTCAAAGAAATGCGCTCCAACGGCGTCTAACGAACCGTCAGACGATTGGGCCGCCTCGATGACTTCGCGCGCGGTCACGTCCAACCACGACAAGTCACCACGTTCGTAGCGTCTGGCCTCGCGCGCGAGTGTGCGGATACGGTTAAGTAAAGGTGCTTCCTCGACGTTTTCGGGATTGGGATTAGCCGCGCCCGTTGCGCCAGGTGACCAGTAATACCAAGCGTCGTGACCTTGGAGAGCCATCACCGAGGGGAACGTGGAATTCTCGACGATCGTTCCTTGCTTCATGTGTGCGAACAACGCAGCGTTCGTGTGGAACACGGCCGAAGCGTAGGCGACATGCGCTGTACCTTGCGTCGTCGCGGAAAGAACTTCGAGGAGCTTTTGTTGGTGTTGCGTGACGCGAAAGGCCCAGAGCGGCACACCTATGCCATCGAGCTTCTTTATTGTCTTTGGCCTTCTTTCGTAATACACCGGCCGCTTCGCCTGCAAAAAAAGATTCAGACGGACATCCGGAAACTCAAGTTTAGGGTTACGCGGTCCCCAGCCCGCGGGCCAGGCAATACCGGTAAGTACTGCGCCGGGAGGAGGAGTCGAATACCCGAGCGTTTGCCACAGCACCAGATTTGTCGCATACGTCGCGGCGTCGAAGCCTACCGTTTTTTCCAAAACTTGGCTGGGCGTGTAAACAAATGGCTGGGCGCGCTCAAGCTGGTTGTAAAGCGGCCACTCGTAAGTCTTCTCTGCAAATTCCGCTTGGATCAAGACCGTTGGCTCCGCTGATATTTTGAAATTGGCACAACTCCTATTAGGTCATCTGCTACCGGTCAAGATAAGTGGCCCGATGAATACGCCTAATCTGCTGCTCCAAGCCGATGTCAGCGCCCAATCGGCACACAACCAACATCCCCTGCCCTCTTAAATCTCTATCACTAATGAATCAGGATATCGGAAAGCTTTCGGGAAGCTTTCCGGTTCTGCTTGAATTCCGACTAAATATCGGCTACGGTCGCCTAGCCATCAGCATCGAGGCTTAATCGAAGTTTGGCCGCTGAATAAAACGCCACAGCGGCAATTGTTTTCTCTCCCAGTTTCTCGGAATTATCGGCGCAAAGGTTGCTGGTTCGGGGAGATTCAGCCGCAAGACCCTGCTCCCCTCCAAGGTCAGCGAATTGTAGTGTTGTGAGTACAGAGAACTGAGGGAATCGACAATTTCGAAACCCTGATTCGGAGTAGGCTCTGCCGGCGACGACGTATGAATTGCGGCGATGGGCAAACCTTCTTGATCACGCTCGATGCGCCCCCCGTCGTATTCCCATCTCCCATACATCATGAAATAAAGAGCCATATTTCGATCGATCTTGTCCTCCAGCAACACGTCGGCACAACGGATCTCGATATTGCCAATCTGCATCGACACAATGCCTTCCTGCGAGATTGTTCGTGGTTTATCCATCGCCGCAAACAGCTTCAAGGTCAGGGGGTAGGTGGTTCCAATGCGGTAGTCGCCGAGAGTCGCCATCTCATTTTCTTTCATGGCCCGAATAAATTCGATTTGCGAATAGTTACCATCCACCGTGAAACGCTTGGGGTCGTTAACGGTCCACTGATTCCAGTGCGCCCAATAAATTGCCAGCCGCAGCGGAGTCCCGACCAGACCTGCATAGCGCGCCAGAGCCTCCAGATCGGCCGTGCGAATCCTATAGCGGCGCATCGGGTCTTTCGAAAAGTGGTTCTTTGTCTCAAGCAGCCACGCCTCCCCGTTGTCAGTAATGACGCGAAAGTCAGGAACGCGGATCTCGTCATGGGACTGGTAGTAGCAGTTGCCGGCGTCCTCCTCTTTTAGCAGGCGCACATGATCCAGGTTCGCTACCATGGCTTGAAACATCGACTGGACCCTTATGCCATGCAACGTGGCTTCCGAATCGAGAGCGCGCGTGAGGCCTGAGTCTACTTGTGCCAGAAATGACTGTCGATTTGCGGGATCGTAGAGAGCGCTACCGTCGCCCGATTGCAGGAGCGAAAACAGGTTCAATGTCTCAAGCTTCTGCGGCTCTCGGCCAAGTTTTCTCATAGCAACCGCTGAAACTGCCAGTCTTGCGACTCTTCATCGACATAGTCGAAAATTCCGGACCAAATTTCTTGTATTTGAGTGGGCGGCGGGCAAGTGATCCAGAGTTTTTGCCACCATTCGGGCGGTTCGTAACGCAAGTCGCCATGCGGATCGAGAACCAGTGCTCGACGAGCATCGACGTAAGCGTTGAATTTCTTAACGCAGCCCGAATAGATCTTTCCAAGGCTCTCCCGTAGGGGGGCTGGCGGATTAGCCGGGTCGAGGAGAGTGAAATCGAACATGCTGCGCCCAACCCAGGTAACTCTCAAGCCGCGAGAGGGAGATCCTTCTTCCTTCTCCCAGTCCGGAACCCGCCTGAAAACCCACCACCAGTCGGCACTATCACGTCGCTGAATTCCAGAACCCGCTTCTATCTGAGCCCAATGCGCTCGGACTTCCTTGGCCGCCGCAAGAGCGAAAGCTCGTAGTTCTTCTTGCTTCCCCTTGATCAGTAATGGAAGTCTTATCTCGTAGACATTCTCAAACGTGAAATCTCTCAGCGCTTCGGAAAATACTTTGAACGCTAAGTGATCCTTGCTATGCCTGTAGGAATAATCAGCCGGCCACGCTATGGATTTGCGTTCGATCACAAGCCGCAGATTGCCTGCAGCGTCGGCATACAGAGCCTCGGGCTGCGCGCAGGTGCTGTCCATTATGTCGAGACACGCTTGATGGGCATAATGCGAGCCTTCGGCCTGGTTCAGATGTCGAACAAAAGCGTCAGTAAACGGCCGTTCACATCCTCCGGACTGTGGAAGGCAACCCATGTTTATTCTCCTGCATGCGTAGCTTTAGCACGTCGCAAAGAAACCTGCCGACTTCTCCGGATTATAGCCTCGCCGGTCATAGAGCTTGGTGGTGCCGGGCTCTGCGCGGCCGGCGGCTCGTTGCACGTCATCGAGCGTCGCCCCGTTTTCCAGTGCAGCCGTGATAAAGGTGGCACGCATCGAGGGCCGAATATCCGCGCGTCAGGCGTTGAGACGGCTTCGATTCTTCTGCCATCTAGTGGCCGCCCCTCTTCTTCTTTAAGTGCTTATTCCAATATTCGTAGAAGAAGTTGTCTAAATCGAGGCTGGATCGGCCACCAGATTCCTTCAGAAAACGTTTCATAAGATCAGCGAATTCCAGATAACGCTGCGAAGGCGGGTATCCACGCGTCCGTTCGTATTTGAAGTGTTCAAGGGCCTGTGCGATGGGCTGATTGAAGACCGTAAATCTCGAAGGATCGTGAACCGCCAGTACCTTAGTCAAGAAGTTCAAGCCAACACCCTCGACCTTGTACCGGCCCTCCAACACCGCGTGAAGCCGTCCTTCGATAGGTGCGGAATCATCTATAAGGTAGCGTAGCCCTGCCTGGAGCTTTTTTCGCTGGGCCCAAACCCGCGGTTTTCTAACTTCAATAAGATGCCCGAGCGCCTGAATTTTGTAGTAGTCCTCCAGGCCATCTTGGTCGAAATCGAACCCCGGATATCGGAGGGCAGACTTAATTTGTTTCGCGGTCCTGGCTCTCTTGGGCTGATAGTGTTCCAGAAAGCGTCTGGATATGAAAAACTTTCTCGCCAAGAGCACAGCCCGCTTCCAGTTCCCGAGACCCGCCCGATGCTGTTCGCCGATTTCGTCTTCCGCTTCGTTCTGAAGCTCTTTTACAACTCTATTTGCGCTCTTCGCGGCGTCGAAGCGTTTCTTATAATGCCGTATATCGGGCTCCCTCAATTGCTTGGTGAGCGAATCGTCCGAAAACAACCTCTCAAACCATGCGTCAACGGTCGCAAACACGTTCTTGTCATCGGAATAGAGGCCGCATTCAATGTTCTGCAGGAAGCCGCCGTTACTCAGGTTTCCTGAGCCCACGACGACGAACGCCCTGCGTGAATTCTTGACCAAAAGCACTTTCGGATGAAACGTCGTTTGTTTCTGGGTGAAGAGTCGCGCTTCAACTCGATCCTCCTGACTGCGCTCGCACCAGTCATATAGAACCTTAGGCTCAGTTTGGCAGAACGACAGTCCAGTCAGAAGTTTCACGGTCCCCGCTGTCTTCTTGACGTGAGGAAGCAGATGTCTCCACCCGGACCAATGCGCAAACGCCGTTGCGAGCTTGATCGACTTCGCTGACTGCAATTCCTGTTTCAAATGGAATGGATTGGGCAGCCCAACGACGAAGGAGGAACCAGGGCCGAGCAGTCCTTTGACTTCAAATTCTGATTTCATGCATCACCAGGATAGGAACACGAGTTCTTCCATCGATTCCGTCAACCTTATGAATGATACCGTTATCATCCCCTATCCGAAGCCGTCCGCAAGTGCAATGGCATTCGGTCCCATAACCTCTTTATATGGGTGGCAATCCATTACCGCATAATTGGTTTACAGTTCTTAATTAATGAGCGCTACTGACAATATGCAATCTCGCGTTCTCAAATCCGATGCGCCATTGGAGTTGATCACGCAAGTCAAGGAAATTGAGGATCAAAGCGACAAGTGGTCCCGTGACCTCGGACTCGCCACTTTCACGCACGACGTGGCGGTCTGGGGCGCTCTCACACAAATCATCCTGTTGATTGAACAGCATATCGGACAGCATGGACACGGATCTCAAAAACACCGCGAGGCGATGATAAATCTCGGTAGGGCTGGAGCACTCCTTATCGACGAGCTGCGCCGGTCAGCGTTACCCGATAAGCCAGTTTGGTTGAAGTGGACACCTCCGCTTGCCGTCGCTACCCAGCAAGCGGTTATGGCCGCCTACCATCGCGACATCTTCATCTCGACGTTCACGATGTGGCACAGGTTTCGCCGAACTGTAGAGATCATTTCACCGACGCAATTGCGGTTCAGTGTTCCGCCAACGTTGATGGATCGACGCATTATGGCCCACCAGCAAGGCTGCAGGATTCCTAATTGGCCTTCCACCACCGACAATCCAATAGATAAATCGATGGTGGATGATCCCGATACAGTGTCCCTGATTGCGAAGCTTCTATCGAAGGCCACGGTGGAAGGCGCGCTCGCCCTGCGGTATCCAGATGATAGTGAGCTTTTCAGCCATTTGAGGAACATCTACGATAGGCGGCTCGCGGTTGCGTTTCGACGCAAGCCTACCCTGGATCTAGGGGGGTACACTCTCGGAGACTTCCGTCGATTTTTCGCCGTATTGCTTTCGCTTTGCTCAGTCCACGAGTATCTCTGCGATGCATGGTCCAAGCTACGCGGACGATTTCCAACCGAATCGGCTGTAATGGTCAAGCCTCTCTCCGAATGGACCTCCCTAATTACGGGCCTGTCGAACCTTGCAGAGAGCCAAGTACAGCTGATGATCGCGGATCTCAGTTTTGGAACCATCAAGGCATTGGATATCTACATTTCTCCCTTTGTGCCAACGATTGATGGAAGCGCCTTATTCCTCATTCCACACTTCATCCTTAATAGCAGAGCGGAGGAGAACATACTTCGCGTGTGCTCATATGCCAGGCCTCAGTACTACAGCGTGATCGCTAACGCCAAGGAGGCAGAAATGCGGGAGGACATCAAACAAGCGGTCCCAGCACGTTACACCGTGAGTGGTCCGCTGAAGTTGCCTGACGAAGCTCTCCCGGACTTGGACATTGTGCTCAAGGACTCGGCAGACTCCTGCTTGTTGCTTGGTGAGCTCAAATGGCTAAGGAAATCAACCCGAGTTCTCGAATATCTCGACCGAGAAGTCGAGCTGGAGGAGGGGTTCCGGCAGCTTCGAGATATTAGAACATTTCTCGATGCCTTCCCTGATTTTCTTCAGAAACGTGGTCTGTCGAACAGAATTAATGACCCTCTGACGTATGCGGTAATCGCACGCGACCACATCAGCACCATCCAAATGAAAGACAGCTTTCTCGCAGAGTTCGACGCGCTGGTCTGGGCGCTACGCGAGTCTGAGAGCTTGGCTGAGGCTGTTCGCAAACTGCAAGGCTACGAATGGCTTCCCGTGGAAGGCAGGGATTTCTACGTTCGATTCGAATCGTCAACACTCGCTGGCGTGGCGATTGAAACTGAGGGTTTCCACCGCCCTTAGCTCCGCTCTTGCGCGAAAGCGTCTGCTTGAACGCGATCATGTATTTTATCGAGTTAGAGGGCAACGCCATTCTTCAACCTAAATCTCTCCGGCATTCGACGGACGAACACCAGTTGCTGAAATACCACAGGAATCACCAAGTGCGATGAAGGAAGGAAACAAACATTCCGGATGGCAGGTGCCGAATTTCGGTTCCTCCATATGTCCGCCCACGAAATGATACAGCTGGCTGCCAGGATTAGGCTGATCCAGCGGCGCAAGAACGAGCGCCAGCATTTGCAGCGTCTGGAGCGAGGCGCATGCCATCGAAAATGCGAACACATTTTCCCGCGATTTCAACGGATGGTCCGCAGGCAGACCTTCGATGTACTTCGGATCGTCAAGCGTACCTTCGCGCTCAAGCTGAACGTGTCCTGGATCGTACTGGCCGAGACACTGAAGGCATGGCCTTCCGATAGTTGCAGTGTGTGCTTTCCAGTCGGCCGCGGCCAGCTTGCCTAAGCGGTTAGCCCGCGCGCGAATACCGCCATCAATAACAGGAATCAGGTGGCTGTACGCAATCAGATTTAGCACATATCGGCCCCAGGGCCGGTCAACGCACGCAAAAAGCAAATCGCAATCAAGGGCGGCGCGGTATCCCTTCTCTTCATACACGGCGCCTACGACGGGTTCCACCCGGAAGCTCGAAGCGGTGGCCCTTTCCCGGAGAAAATCCGCCAGCAACTCAACCTTTAACTTTCCAACCTCCCGCCTTGTCGCATAGTTCAACCGGTCGAGGTTGTGTTTCTTCACGATGTCGAAATCAATCAGCGTAATGTCCTCAAAGCCGGTCCGCGCCAAAGACTCGGCGATCATCCCGCCCACGCTCCCGGCTCCAACTACGCCAACGCGCAGGCGCACGAGATTCGCTTGACTCTCCTCGCCCCACGCTGACACTGTGCGGACCTGCTGTTCCGTCGGCCGAGGTATCGGGGCGAGTTTGTTCAGAAGTGTCACTCGCAAGCTGTCGCCCACTACGCGCACCGACGCACACGCCGCGCCGGGATAGGTGCGAGGCGCCGTTCGCTCCCAGAACCGTCCGCTCCATGCGGCGTCGCCAGCCAAGGTCAATCCTACAAAAGGCAGTCCTGTGGCCCCAAAAACAGCACCGGCATTGCCTTGCTCCGCGACGACATCGTCCTGGCTCATTCCTTGGGCGCCGCGTCCGCGTGGATGACTGTGCAACAGGGCGAGGCCTGCACCGCTCGCCGCGGCTTCTGACATTGCCCGCTCTAGAAAACTCGGCTCGAAGCTCGCGTTACCGTGAACGTTGCGCTCACCTTCTTGAGGCAATATCAAGCGTTCGAGAAGTGCGCTGTTGCGTGTCAAGCCCTTGCTGCCGCGCCAGAGGCCGAAGCAGATGTCTTCCTGCCGGTCGGAACGCAACAGATGCTGGCGAGCCTGACGGTCAATGTCGGCAGTCATGGCCACGCTGCGTTCAGCGCGGCTCATTGGGAATCCCAGAGCCGCCAGACATGGCTCATATAGGCCGCGACTGTTTTCTTGCCCGTGGCCCAATCCGCGGGAGGCCGGGACCAGTATTGCCACTCGCCACCCAATGCCTGCTGGAAAGGCGCGGCCTGATCGCGATGCACGCCTCCGGTCGGATGCGTGCCTCCGCCCTGCACCGGATGAATGAGTGCGGCGATGTGAATGCCAGTTGGTGGATTTACGGGAAAGTCAGCCGGCACGATGAATCCGTGCTTGAGCCTCGTGCCGGCGAACTTGCCGCTTTCGACCCCGTAGTCAATCACCACATGATCGGGCCGGTCCTTGAGAACCACCGGCTCGTACCCGAGATCGCGAAGCCCCTTTAGAAATGCCTCAACGCCCGTTTGCATGTCTTCCGCCTAGGAAACCGGAGTCGGGCCCGTCGAAACGATTTGGAACTTCTCCCCATCGTGAATCTTGATGGGCTCGTTTCCCTTGCCCTCGTAGCTGTGCCGGTGATGTCCCTCGATGCGCACCAGGTAGTGCGTCGCCGGGTCTTTATCGCCGAACTTTTTAATGATTTCGTTCGGTGTCCACTCGCGTCGGTCCGTTTCGAACGGCTCGCCATCCAGGAAGAAGTGAATTTCATGATGGTGGCCCGGTACCGGATGTGCGGCTTCGCCGCCAACATTGCTTGCTTCGATACTCATTCTGCTACCTCCTATAGTGGGATGTCATAGTCCTATTTTAGTATATGTTGCGACAGCGAGCCTGTCAAGCTATAGTAGGACAACGCTATCCCATTACAGGAGGAGGACTTATGACAACGCTGTATGAACACATCGGCCACAAGATTCGACAACTGAGAACTGAATATCCGAAAGGAGCGCTTAGTCAGGAAGGGCTTGCCGCTCAGCTTAAAGTCGCCTCGAATACCGTCTCGCGCTGGGAAACGGGAACATACAAGCCGACACCCAAGGATTTAGACACGCTCGCGCGGTTTTTCTCAATATCCATCACCGAATTCTTTCCTGATCTTGAGAATGACGCCGCCCGCGTGACAGCCCTCACGTCTGCTACCGGCGGCCTCGACGACAAGGATTTTGACGAAGTTATCCGGTACGCCGAATTTCGGAAGGCGCGCCGCGCGATGGAGAATGCGAAACGGAAAAAGAAATAACCGGTGACTCCACATGACTCGCAGCGCCTACTACGAAGACCTCAAAGAGCTGGCCCGACAGAAGCGGGCCGCGTTCTGCGTGAATACAGCAGCGTTTGGCCTCGCAGAAGTGCGCGTCATCTACAAGCAGGAAGGCATTTGTCTCGATCACTGGCCACTTCCACGCAAAGTGAAAGCGTTGTACATGTGCGAAGATGGCGATTGTTCAGTAGCGTTGCAACCCACCTTACCCTACGAGCCCAAGCTGTTCGCGCTCGTACACGAGCTGAAGCATCATTTTCGCGATCGCGTGGCGCTGGGCTCTGGCGTTATTCATTGCGGCGACTACGATGCCAACGAGCTGATTGAAAAAGGCGCAGAAGTTTTTGCGGCGGAATTCATCTATCCGGAAGCTGAATTTTCAGCCGATATTCAGGCCCTTGGGATAAACGTCCGGCAAGCGTCTGACATCGTGGAAATCAAACGCAACTGCAAAGCGAAAATTAGCTATCACTTCATCCGTAAACGGCTGGAACGGCTCGGCCACATTACCGCAGGTCAGTTCGACGGCGTGCAATTTCAGAAGTTGGAGGAACAAATCTACGGGGTGCCGTTTTATCGCCGCAGGCGATAGTCACCCCCGCCGTTGTCCACCCTTGAGCCTTTGTGCACTGGTTTTATGAATGATAACGTCCTTTATCCTTCACGATCCAGACGGACTCGACTGTCGCCTTGTGAGTGTCTGCATCTGAAATCTGGCACACAACAAGCGCACACCTAGCCGTGAATAGTCAGGGTTCCCACGCGGACGAGAGAGTGTGCGGCTGATCGGCCGTAAGTCCACTCTTACAGTTTCCACCCTGCCTTGATGAGGACAAGAAGTCAGATCTCGATTTAGTACAAACCGCGAGGCAATGACAGTTGTGGTGCTTTTGCGGGGCTCCTTTTCAATTTCCGAACATGGCTGATGATAGGTATATTATTCCTTCAATCTGAAGTGGCGAGCATCTCCACGCCACTCTAATATGAGGATCTTGCGATGGTGTCTCTTCCGAACCCCGCGCACGACCGTTTCTTTCTAAACCATTTGCAATCCGTCAAAGCAAAAGGAGCGTGGTATTACAATCAGCGTTTCCTGGGCCGGGGAGGTAACGGGACGGCGTTCCTGGTGACCTGTTCCTCCGGAGCGAATGTCGGAATGCAGTTCGTGCTCAAGGTTTTTCACAAGATCAGTGATCCTACGCGACAAAAAGCCTTCCTGGCTGAGATAGGCCATCTGCGGTCACTCAATCATCCCGCAATAACGAGGATTTTCGATGAAGGTATTTTCAACGCATCCAATGGGATGAAATATCCCTTTGCGGTAATCGAGTTTGTTCCGATCACGGCCCGTACTTTGCTTGTATCGAAACAAGTGGATCGGCTACAGGCGATACGTATCGCCCTCAATTGTCTTTCCGCGATCGATTGTATGCACGGCACGACCGCGCCACTGGTCCATCGTGATATTAAGCCGGAGAACATCCTCATCAGTGAGATGGGGGCGAAGCTCGCGGATTTTGGACTAGTGAAAGCACTTGCAGACCTTCCAGCGGAACAGAGTGGTGTCGATGCACTCGACGGGACTCAGTGGCCGGGAATGCCTTGGCGGTATCGCACGCCCGAGCTGGTCCAAAGAGCGAACAACAACACGACGCCAATCAGTCCGAAGAGTGATGTCTACCAGTTCGGTACCGTTTTTTACGAACTCTTGACGGGCTTCAATCCCCAGCTCCAGCCAGATATGGTGACCGACCCAATCGATCTTGATTTACGCGAGATCAGAGGTGATCAAGGCCAGGAATTGAGCACCTTGATTAAAGCAATGCTGGCTGAAAAACCGTCGAATCGGCCCCCCGCGAAGGTTTGTCTCAAACGCTTAAACAAAATTCATGAGTCATACTGCAAGTCGTTACACAGCGTCACAGGCGAGTTTGTATGAAGCGCGTCCCAACCGAACTGGGACAGACAGCGATCAGATAATCATTCTTATGGAAATCGAAGAGCCGGACTGAGTTGTTTTCATAACCTCCTACGACACTCACAAGAAGTTGATGAGCTTGCTGGTCCGTCATGTCATATTCCCAAATCTGCACGCCAGACGGTATCAGGTGGCAGAAGAGTCGAATAGAAATTAATAGTTCAAATACCGCGCAGGAGCCCACACTCGCCGGCAAGGCTGACGAGTGTCTCAAGCCGGTCCGGTGTGGGCAAGGGCGGCGATCCTCGGGATACGCCAGGAGCCAGGGCCCAGCCCCCCTCATCCAGCACAACTTTGAGCCTCAGCAAGGTCTTGCCGCGAGCGCGCGCATCCGCCAGCCCGCGGCCGACGGACCAATAGACGTGCTGCGCGAGAACCCACGATTCAAACACATGACGCACGAAATCCCTGCTCGATCCCTTATCGCGGGCTCGCGCTTCCTTGCGCGCGCGAAACAGCGGCAATCTGTCGGGACGCTCGAACTGATCATCTTGCGAAGGAGCTTCAGAAAGACAGAATGCGATCCCTCTGATGATGGTCTGGGCGAGGTCGAGAGACGGCCCGCTACCCAAGGCCTCGGAAATTTCCGTCATCAATTCCGTTGGTCCCGTTCCGGCAGGCAATGCCGCGTCCAGCCATTTGCGCGCATTGGAATATTTCTTCGGGGATTGGAGTTGTTTGAGAAACGAATCGACCAAGCCATCCGTGCTCTTGGGGCCGTCTTCGAGGTCTGCGAGTATCCAGTAAAACAGAGCCTCCAAACTGAGTCGAAACAGTTGGCGCACCTGGACGGTTCGCCATGCTTCCCTTATGTTCAGAAGGGGCGCCGCCGGCTTGAATCGTGATGGCGGGCCGGCCATCACGCCACGGAGGATATCAATCTCGGTGGTCGAAGCATGTTCGGCGACGGCGAGGATGAGTTCTCCTCCCAACTGCCTGCAGACCGGCGCGACGGCACCGAAAAGCATCTGATCCATGATCTCGGCTTCTGCCTTTGTCACTTTGTCCAGCGCCCAGGCGCTTGCCCATCGCCTTGCTTCCGCGGCGGTAACTGTCACTGATCCGAACTTGCTGAATGCGTCATGAGACAAACGATCGCCAATGCGCGCCTCGAATGCGTCGAGGGCAGGTGTGGCGGCGACGGTCGGAATCAATATTTCTGGATGTTTCGGGTGGGGTTGGACCCATCCCAGCATCTTCAGAGCCGGCCCGTAGTTGATCGGGGCTGTTAATGCTGTCGAATAGCGCCGGATCGTTCTTCGCTGACGCCATTGAGCACCACCAAAGGTCCAGTCCTTGGCTTGCACGAGATTGGCAAGAACCTGGCGTCCGGGGAGATCTGCCGCGGGATTCGCCAGGAATTGCGACCAAACGTAGATCACCTCGATGCGATCAACGAAATCCCGCAGCCGTTCGACTTGGATTGTGCGAGCTCCTTGACTTTGTGCTAGCTGGTTGGCCCGGCGCCAGGCCCACGCGACGACGACAAACGGGCGAATGTGCCGCGCAACATTGTTCAGTCCGGGAAACACCTGGTCCATGAGGTCGAAATTTATCTGCCGTAACCCAAGGGGGTCTACGCCGCCCAACTTGGGCACATTGGGGGGAGTAAAGCCCGGGTCCTTGGCCGCCGCTGCAGTCGCCGTTATTTCTGCGAGGGATGGTTGGGCCATGATTACTCTCCCGTCCATACGACAACCCGATTGCAGCAATTCTTTGCGGTCGCAATGCGAACCGATTCAAGCTTATAAACTTCGCCTGTTGGCAGTGAAATCTGACAGCGGGGACAGGATTCCTGCCACCGTTCCAGCTCCAGAATTCTTCTACGCGACATATCAGATGTTAGGGCATCTTCGAGGACTGGCCACTCCTCGATGGCTACTTTGGCCAGGTCGGCGTACTCAAGGGATGGCTGACCATTTTTCATTGCGATCAGATAAGCGCGCAGCTGCTCCGGATACGTGCGTACCGTGTTTAATTTCGTCCACAGTTCTTCGAGCGCTGCATTCTGAGCGAGGATGGCCTGGAATCCCTGAACGCCCTTGGTTGATGGAACAGGGTCGGCAAAATCTATATTCGTTCGGATGAGGCAATCTCGCGCCCACCGGTAGCCATTAGGTTCTTGCCAATTGCTCAACATCAAAAGAATGGCGGCGGACAAATCGTCGCGCCGATCCGGTGGTGCGCCTGTCTTCAGCAATGCTCTGATCAACCTGTCGAGCCATGTTTTCACACGCGCGACCTCCGGTCGCAGGCGTTCGCAGACATATTGTGTCAAGTCGAAAGCGATCATAGCGTTCCGTGATGCGCCTTCGTCGGACAGTAGCAAGTCAAAGAGCTGATCGAACACGGATAGCGATCGCTCTATTGCTGGATCGGTATCGGCGTCAGCCGCGGGCTCGGCGGTTTCTTCTTCTTCCTCCTCTTCCTCCCCCTTGCCTCCCGCGTTGGTTTTGGCGAATGGCCCGCGCGTCTCGCGAAATGCCGTGAAAACGTGACTCATAAAGCGGGTCCAGTTTCGGCTTGCAGCCGTTTCGTGCACTTTTGTTAGGTGCACGCTGTTCGCGTCGCCGCAGACTAGGTCCGAGACGGCGACGACGGCAGACTCGTCAACGGAAGCGTTCTGATCGGCAAGGCCGCCGCCGCGTATTTTGGGTACTGCGTCTCCAAGCCGCTGTGGATCTTCATAAAACCAACTCATGATGGCGGCGACATCTTCCGGAGTTTCGGTTCCGGCCAGAACGGCGAAGAGGCGCCGGCCGATCGCGCCGGCACGGCGGGTGATGTCTCCAAAGCTGGCAACGGAGACGAAGCCTTCCGCGTGCCTGCCCTTGCTGTCTTCCACGCGGATTACTAGTCGTCCTTCTCGCCAGGACTGCTCTTCAAGCGCGGGTGCGCTAATACGAAATGTCCGTTCGCTTGAGAGACTGGCCTCACCCAAAGGATCGAGCCCGAGCGTCGTTACAAGGAAGACAGAGAGAGACCCGTTCATCTTCGGCACCAGGACCTCACCGACAACTTCGTCGGCATCGAGGACGGCGCGCAGCACCCCCACAATTTCTTCGTCATCATCGGCCTGATCATCGAGTGCGGCCCGCAATTCCGGAGGATCGGAGGGACGGAGCTTCCAACCGACGGAAGGTGCCCGCTCGATACGCACAACGCACGCTTCGACGTTGCGCTCACGATCAAGCGCCGCTGCGGTGCCATTTGGACTTCCCGAAACCACGACGCGACCGCGGCGGCAGAGGATTTCAAAAACCTTGGCATGCAGCCGACGCGGTCCTTGCGCATCCATTAGTTCAAGCTGGATGGCGTGAACCTTGTTCTTGCATCCTGTCGGCCAGTTTGATCCCGCGAAGCCCTCGACGCAACCATGAGGGTGCGCATGCACGAAGATGTGATCAACCCCGATTGCTTTGCAAAGCCGGTCGATGGCACGTCCATCGTCCCAAAACGGCGCGGCGGCCACGATGCGGACGGCTCCGCCTAGATCAGCCACTGTCTGAGAAACCTGGTCCGTAATCGACATGTCCAATGAATGGAAAAGGCGAATGTTCCCGCTGCGAGGTTTTCCTTGGATGGATTTGCGGAGCTCGACCGCGATGGCAGCACACTGGTCTGCAGCACCGTACCGGATACGTTCCGTCACGGGCATCAGATCGAACAAAGTTGCCGTGTCCTCGATGGCGTCGGCCGCAAAGCTGGGATGGAGGTGTTCAAGGACTTCGCAATTGCCCCCCCAGCCGCCGAAAGTCAGGTTGCCGGAACCGACCAGCACGTGACATTCCTCACCTGCTGACAGGACAGAAAGCTTCGGATGGAAAACGCCTCCCGTGACAGAAACGGGCTCCACCTCGTAGTCCTTGCCGACCCGGTGCGCTCCCTGTTCGCTGAAACTGGCGCGTATCCCCTGAACATCGGCGAGAATGAGTGCTTCGCGGCCACCGCCGCGAACAAGAGCGTCCAGAATCACGGCCTCGAAGAATGAAAGGCTGAGGCTGTAGGTAGTGAAAACTGCGCGCCGCCAGGGATAGGCAGAAACCAAATCCAGCGGCGCTAAACTCATTTAATCTGTCCTTTCCGTTAAGTACGCTAAGTACGCTAAGTACGCAAAGCTACTGCACAAGCGGGATTTATGACATTCCCCATTAGCGCGAACAGCGATTCTGTCGCCAAGCCCATCAGCAACAACAATGCGTCATACCGTATGATGCATAATAAATCTTGACTTGCTAACTTGTCTAGTGCATCATCCTCCATGATGCGAAATTATTCGAGAGAGCTTGGAAGCCTCGCCACCATAACGGCGGGCCATCCGATCAGAGACGCGGTTCGGAACGTCCCCGGCGGCGATACAGCCGTTGTTCAAATCAAGAACGTGAGCGCCGATGCGGGTGTTGATTGGCCCGCCGTAGCAAGAACCACTCTTACAGGCCGGCGCGAACCGGATTGGCTTAAGCCCGGCGATATCCTCTTTTCCGCGCGCGGCCAGCGAAACATTGCGGTGTGCCTGAACCAGCCTCCCGCCCGCGCCGTCTGCTCCCCTCATTTCTTCTTGGTCCGTGTTAAGGATGAATCGCTTGCGTTGCCGGAGTTCCTGGCATGGCAGATGAACCTTCCAAAAGCGCAACGATACTTTGCCCAATCCGCGACGGGTAGCTATATCACAAGCATCCGCCGACAGGTCCTGGAGACGCTACCGGTGCAGATCCCGAGTCTCGATCGGCAACGCCTGCTGGTTCGCCTCGCCCACGCCGCGGGGCGCGAAAAGCAACTGATCGAGAAGTTGACTGAAAACAGGCAACGGGAACTTGAACTTGTCGCCCGGAAATTACTTACCTAATGCTGATGGACACTAATAAGGAGACGGACATGACGAATCACGAAATCGAGCAAAAGAAGATCAACCAGGCCGTCTGGGGCGCCTGTGACACCTTTCGCGGCGTCGTTGATCCGAGCATTTACAAGGACTACGTCCTGACGCTGCTCTTCCTAAAATACATCTCCGATGTATGGCAAGACCACTACGACGAATACAAAAAGCAGTACGGCGACAAGCCAAAGCTGATTGAAGAAATGTTGAAGAACGAGCGGTTCGTTCTGCCGCGCGATGCCAGCTTCTACGTCCTCTATGAGCATCGCTTCGAAGCAGGCAATGGCGAACGCATCGACAAGGCTCTTCACGCGATCGAGGAGGCCAATATCCACAAGCTTCAGGATGTCTTCCAGGACATCAGTTTCAACAGCACCAAGCTCGGCGACGAAGCGCAGAAAAACGACATTCTCCGCCATCTGCTCGAAGATTTCGCAAAGCCGGATCTGAACCTTCGTCCGAGCCGCGTCGGCAAGCTCGACATCATCGGCAACGCATATGAATACCTCATCAAGAATTTCGCCGCCACCGGCGGCAAGAAGGCAGGCGAGTTTTACACTCCGCCGGAAGTCTCGGAACTGATCGCCCAACTGGTGGAACCGCGTGAAGGCGATGAAATCTGCGATCCCGCCTGTGGCTCCGCTTCTCTCCTCATGAAATGCGGGAAGGAAATTCAGAAACGATTCAACGGTTCACGAAAATACGCGCTCTTCGGACAAGAAGCCATTGGCAGCACATGGGCGCTCGCCAAGATGAACATGTTCCTCCACGGCGAGGACAATCACCGCATTGAATGGGGCGACACGATCCGCAACCCGAAGCTGCTCGACAGCGAAGACACGCTCAAGCATTTCGATGTAGTCGTCGCCAATCCGCCCTTCAGCCTGGAGAAATGGGGCTATGACAGCGCGGCTGCCGACAAGTTTGGACGCTTCCGACGTGGTTTGCCGCCCCAGACAAAGGGAGACTATGCCTTCGTCCTGCATATGATCGAGACGCTTAAGCCGAAAACCGGCCGGATGGGTGTTGTCGTGCCGCACGGTGTCCTCTTCCGCGGTGCGGCCGAAGGCAAGATCCGAAAAACACTTATCGACGAAAACTTGCTTGATACCGTGATTGGGCTGCCGGAAAAGCTGTTCTTCGGCACTGGAATCCCGGCGGCGATTCTCGTCTTCCGTCGCAACAAGACTGACAACAACGTCCTGTTTATTGATGCAAGCCGCGAATATTACGATGGCAAGACTCAGAACCAGCTTTCCGAAGACAATGTCGCGAAGATCGTGGAAACTTTTAGAGCACGGAAGGATGTAGACAGGTACGCCTACCTCGCCAATGTCAAAAAAATAAAGGAAAACGACTACAACCTGAACATTCCGCGATACGTGTACACATTCGAGGAGGAGAAGCAGATCGATTTGGCAACAGTGCTCGCTGAACGGAAAACACTCAAGATGGAGTTGGCTCAGATCGAAGCCGAGATGGAAGGCTACCTAAAGGAGCTGGGCTATGGTGCCTAAGGGCTGGATTCAAGCCCCTCTGGGCAAATTGGTGGAAAGAGTTGCTCGTCCAGTTTCCGTGGATGCGACGAAAACATATCGGGAGATTGGGATTCGCTCGCATGGAAAAGGGCTGTTCGACAAAGAACCCGTAACTGGCGCCGCCCTTGGCAACAAACGAGTCTTTTGGGTCGAGCCGGATTGCCTGATTCTGAACATCGTTTTCGCGTGGGAGCAGGCTGTTGGAAAAACAACGGACAAAGATGTCGGAAAAATCGCCTCCCACCGATTCCCAATGTACCGGCCACGTGCCGGCGGATCGGACGTTGATTACCTGACATACCTGTTCAAAACGCCGTATGGCAAATATCTTCTTGGCCTCGCATCACCCGGAGGAGCAGGCCGAAACAAGACGCTTGGTCAGGCCGATTTCTTAAAGACTGTTGTCCGTGTTCCCCCGACGCCCGAACAGAAAACAATCGTGCGAATTCTCAAGACGTGGGATCGCGCCATTCAAACGCTAGACGCCCTCATGCAGAACAGTCAAATGCAAAAAAGAGGCCTCATGCAGAATCTCATTACCGGCTCCGAACGATTTCAGGACTTCACAGGACAGAAGTGGAGAGATGTCCAACTAAAAGACATTGCAGAAATTCGGACGAGTAATGTTGACAAGAAGACTGTTGCCGACTAGCCTGCAGTGCGTCTCTGCAACTACACAGATGTTTATTACAACCCTCACATCACTAATGACATTGCCTTCATGGATGCTACTGCCACGCAAAGCCAGATCGACAGATTCAGCTTACGCAGGGGGGACGTAGTCATCACAAAAGACTCAGAATCACCTGACGACATCGCCATTCCCGCACTAGTCGACGCCGATTTGGACGGTGTCCTCTGTGGATATCATTTGGCCCTGATTCGACCCCGTGCTAACCAAGCTGATGGAGCGTTCCTAAGTAACTTATTCTCGCTGAAGAAGACTCAGCGCTACTTCTTCACCCACGCTAACGGTGCAACGCGTTTTGGTTTGTCGGTTGACACTATACGAGATGCTACGTTCTGCATTCCGGCTCTCGAAGAGCAACAGAGAGTCGCAAAAGTGGTTCGGGCGTGTGAGCGCAGTATTGCGAACTACAGGAAGCAGCTTGTCAACATTAAGGAACAACGAAAAGCTCTGATGCAACAACTTCTCTCAGGCAAACTTCGCGTGAAAGCGGAGGAAGTAACTTGATGCCTGAGCGCGAACGGATGGCCCGATGAGCACAACACCGGAAACCAAAGAAGCATACAGCGCTCATATACCGGCGCTGCGCGTTCTGTCGGCGATGGGATGGGAATATCTTTCGTCTACGGCGTGCCTCGCTGCTCGCGGCAGCACCCAGGATGTGGTTCTCACCAACGTGCTGGTGGAGCAACTGCGCAAGCGGCGCTTCGAATACAAGGGCCAGTTCTACCCGCTTTCCACGAATGCGATCGATCAGATCGTGCGCGAGTTGGCGGCGCCCCCCTTGCATGAAGGACTGCTCACCGCGAACGAGAAGCTCTATAACAAGCTGACCTTTGGAGTCACGGTCACTGAGTTCGTGGACGGCAAGAAGCACAACCCAACCATTCCGGTCATCGACTGGAATGATCCGTCGGCGAACAGTTTTTTCGTGACGGAGGAGTTCGAAGTCATGTCGTCTGGCGGCACGCACCCGCGGCGGCCCGACCTCGTGTGTTTCGTCAATGGTCTGCCGCTCGTCATCATTGAGGCCAAGCGACCCGATTCCGGCAATCCCAACAAATCCATGCTCGATGAGGGGATCAGCCAGAACATCCGCAATCAGAAGAACGACGAGATTCCGAAGCTCTTCGCCTATTCGCAACTCCTCCTCTCCATTAGCGGCACCGATGGCCGCTACGCCACAACCAAAACGCCGAAGAAGTTCTGGACGGGCTGGCGGGAAGAAGAATTTGACGAAGCGTATTTCGCCACGATCAAGAACGCTCCCGTCAGCGATCAGGTCAGGAAGGCGGTTCTTGCGAACCGCCCGGCGCATCTGCGCAGTTACTTCGAAACGTTGTGGGCCGGAAAGCAACTCCCGACCGATCAGGACCGCATGCTGATCAGCCTTCTCGGCAGGGAGCGGCTGCTTGAGTTCATCCGGTTCTTCATTTTGTTCGACCGGAAAGTCGGCAAGATCGCCGCGCGCCACCAGCAGGCCTTCGGAATCAAGTCCCTGATCGCCCGCATCAACAAGCGCAAGCCGGACGGCGGGCGTCAAGGTGGCGTGATCTGGCACACGACAGGTTCAGGCAAGTCCTTCACCATGGTGTTCCTCTGCAAGGCGCTTCTGCTTCACGGGAGCCTGAAAGAATGCCGCGTGGTTGTCGTCACAGACCGGATCGACCTGGAAGACCAGCTTTCGAAGACGTTTCTTTCCGGCGGCGCCTTCGGCTCGGCCATCGCCACAAAGAAAGAAGGCGAGAAGGCGAAAGTCAGCTCCGGACGCGACCTCGCCAGGCGCATCGGGCATGGCAAGGAGCGGATCATCTTCACGATCATCGCCAAGTTCCATACCGCCTCGAAGCTGCCTGAGTGCCACAATCCGAGCGAAAACATGATCGTTCTCGTGGATGAGGGACACCGCAGCCATGGCGGCGAGGGCCACGAGCGCATGCGCAAGGCCCTGCCCAACGCGGCATATGTCGCGTTCACGGGAACGCCGCTTTTGAAGAAGGAAAAGACGACGAACAAATTCGGGCCTATCGTCCACGCCTACACCATGCAGCGCGCCGTTGAGGATGGAGCCGTCACTCCCCTTCTCTATGAAGAGCGGAAGCCGGAGCTGGAGGTCAATGAAAAAGCGATCGATAACTGGTTCGACAAGATCACGCTGGGGCTTTCCGACCGCCAGCGCACGGATCTCAAAAAGAAATGGGGCAAGAAAGGCCCGGTCTACGGCTCGGCGAACCGCATCGAGCTGATCGCTTGGGACATCGCCATTCACTTCAACGAGAACTTCAAGAAACTTGATCAGGGCTTGAAAGGCCAAGTCGCCACCGATAGCAAACGTGCGGCGATCAGGTACAAGAAGGCGCTCGACGCCACCGGCCTTGTCAGCAGCGCAGTCGTTATCTCGCCGCCCGATACACGCGAGGGCCATGCCGACGTTGACGAGAGTGAACTGCCGGAGGTCCAGCAATGGTGGAAGGATAACGTCGGCAACGACGCAGACGCCTATGAACGGCGAATGATCGAGGATTTCAGCACGGAGGGCAGGCCGGATCTGCTCATCGTCGTGGACAAGCTCCTGACCGGTTTCGACGAGCCGCGGAATGCTGTTCTCTACATCGACAAGCCGCTGAAGGATCACAACCTCATGCAGGCAATTGCGCGTGTGAACCGCCTGCACGATTCCAAGGAATACGGGCTTCTCATCGACTATCGCGGAATCCTCAAGGAGCTGGACACCGCGATTGCGCAGTATCAGGATCTCGCCAGCCGCACGCAAGGCGGCTATGACATCGACGACCTGCAGGGCCTTTACCACCAGGTCAGCACCGAGTACAAGCGCCTGCCCGGCTTGCATGACAAGCTTTGGGCTGTGTTCGCTACGGTCGAGAACAGGCAGGACCTGGAACAGTATCGGCAGATCCTTGTGCCCCGGTACGAAGACGACGCCGAAGGCAACACATATGATGCGCGCCAGTCGGTCCGCGAGGATTTTTATGAAGCGCTTACCACCTTTGGCCTTTGCCTCAAGGTCGCGCTGTCCACCCGCACGTTTTTCGAGGACAAGAGCTTTACCGAAGAAGTTATTCAGACCTACAAGAACGACCTCCGTTTCTTCACCAGCCTGCGCAAGATTGCAAAGCAGGACGCACAGGAGACGGTTGATTACAGCGCTTACGAAGAACAAATCCGCCGTCTCGTTGACAAGCATGTTATCGGACAGCAGGTGAATGAAGGAGATGGCGTTATTCTCGTCAACGAATTGGGCAAGACGGAAGACCCGAAGAAATGGTCCGAGGAAAAGACCCGAAACGAAACCGACATTATCCGCAGCAGGCTGAAGAAGACGATTCAGCAAGACCTTGCCGATGATCCCTACGCACAAGCTGTGTTTTCAGAGCTCCTGAAACAGGCCATCGCGGAAGCCGAGGCGATGTTCAACCATCCCTACAAGCAATACATGCTGTTCAAGGACTTCGAGCAGAAAGTATCCAACCGCGACATAGAGAGTGTGCCCGATGCCTTTGGCGGCAGCAATCACGCCAAAGCCTATTACGGCACGTTTCGGCTTGTTCTGGGGGATGGATATTTCGAGAAACTCGGAACGCAGGACGGTCAGGCTTATATCGATGAAGCATTTGCCATCGAGAGGACCGTCAGAAAAGCAGTCGCCGAACACTCAGTCAATCCGCAAGATATCGAGACAGAGATACGCCGCGCTCTTTTGCCGCGTCTTTTCAACTTGATTGGTCTTGACCCCGCCAAAGAAGTCATTGAGCGCGTCATTCAAATCACCCGTGTCGGCCTCAGCAGGGGGATAGCCTGATGCCGCGCAAGAGCTTCCGCTACGGCGGCGACCGCATTGAGTACGAAGTCGTGTTCAAACCGGCCAAACAGAGAAGGCTGGCGATTCATGTCCATCCGGATGGCTTTGTCCAGGTCGATGCGCCGGAGGAACGGGACCTCCCGACCATCCACCGCGCCGTTCTGAAGCGGGCGCGCTGGATCAAGCGGCACGTTGACGAGTCAAGGCGCCAGCGCGCACAGGCCCTGCCGCGGAATTACAAAAGCGGCGAGAGTCTGTTCTATCTCGGTCGCCGCTATCAGCTAAAGGTGAAGCAGCAGAACGGTCAGGAGTCGCGGGTCAAGCTGACGCGGGGACAGATTTGCGTCGAAACCCCCTCGCGAGATCCTTATCTGATCAAAGAGCGCCTCGCCGCGTGGTATCGGAGCCGGGCGGCGGACACGTTCGAACGGCGTCTGAGTGTGATCGCCGACCGCATTACCTGGCTCAAGATGATGCCCGATTGGCGGATCGTTCGCATGCAAAAACAATGGGGAAGCTGTTCTCCCGCAGGGGTCATCCTTCTCAACCCGCATTTGGTCAAAGCTTCGCGCGACTGTGTTGACTATGTAATCTGTCATGAGCTTTGCCATCTGCAAGAGCACAACCACAGCCCGCGCTATTACCGCCTGCTCGGACAAGTCATGCCCGGATGGGAAGCGGTCAAAACCAGGCTCGACAGCATGGCCGAGATACTGCTGAACGAGTGAGAGTTCTGTTTGACGAGATGTCCACACGGGAGTACTGGCCAGAATGAAGAGTCATAAAGGGACCGAAAGCAAAAAGGGGCAGACCACGCATGACGGTGCGGGTACTACTGTTGCCGCGGTAGCGACAAGCCCGGCTGCCAGCGGGCCGGCGGGGAGTCTCTTCGAGGGACAGGTCGGCGCATCCTTCTTGCTGGCGCTTCTTGTGGGCGCCGAGCCCCGCGGGCTTCCGGGAACGACCATCGACCGCGTGGGATTTCAAAGAGCCGCGGAGGGTCACGCCCTCGATGATGTCATTGTTCATGCTCATGACGCGCAGGGAGAGTCTGCCGTTCTCGAAGTGCAAGTCAAGCGAGGCCTGACATTCGCGCCTCGCGACACCATTTTCAAGTCAGTCGTAAGTCAGATCGCAGAAGTCTCGTGCAAGCCGGACTTCTGGAAAAAACGTCATGAGCTCGCTATTGCGATCTCGCGAACGTCACACAAAATTGACGGACCTTATCAAGACGTTCTGACTTGGGCGCGCCAGCTGGGTGATGCGGTTACGTTCATGGAACGTATCGACCGTTCTGGTTCCGCCAGTGACGACATGCGAGCTTTTGTCAACACGTTCACTTCGCACCTGCGCGACGTGGGCGTACCGCACGATAACGAAACGGTCTGGGGCATCCTGCGCCGGGTGCAAATATTCGTCTTTGACTTTACTGCCGTCGGCTCCGCCTCCGAGGACCTTGCGAAGGAGCGCGCGGTCCGCTCCCTTCATCCCGACGATACGCCCCGGGCCGGAGAACTCTGGTCTGCTCTTAGCGAGCTTGCCATCGAAGTTGCCGCGGCGGGCGGCGATCGTACGCGGGACTTGCTCAAAGAAAACCTCCGACAGAAAACCTTCCGGCTCGCAGGCGATAGACGTAGTTTTACTTCGCGTGCCGCGTTGGCCGAGGCCTCGCGCAATGTTTTGGCCGATATTGGGGACCATGTCGGTGGAGCGATGCTCACGCGGCATGAGCGTGTGGCTGCTGTTCACGCGGCCATGGACACCGGCCGCTATCTGGAGATTCGAGGAGACGCAGGCGTCGGAAAATCGGGAATTCTAAAACACTTTGCCGAGCAGATTTCCTGCGGGGCTCAGGTCATGGCGTTGAGCCCAAAACGCACCATCCCAAAGGGATGGGTAACGATGAAGTCGGTGCTTGATTTTGACGGGACTGCGCGGGAGCTCCTTTCCGACTTGGCAGCTAGCGGCAGCGGCATTCTATTCCTGGACAACCTGGACTTTTACGATGACGAAGAACGTCTCACGGTAATCGATCTTCTCCGAGAGACGGCAAGCGTCTCCGGCATGTCAGTAATTGCTACTGCTCGCCGCGATTTTGGAGTAGTTGAGCCGAGCTGGATTCCTGCGGACGTCATAGATCGCTTGGGGCGAGCTGAACCCGTCGTTATTGACGAGCTTTCGGATGCCGAGACCGAGGAATTGCGGAATGCTGCCCCTCAATTGAGAGGCCTGCTCGCTGACAATCATCCGGCGCGCCAGGTCGCACGCAACCTGTTCCGTCTGTCACGTTTGGCCAGTCTTCCATTGGGCGCTCCGGTGCTACGCACGGAGGTCGATATGGCGACGCAATGGTGGAATGCTGCAGATGGCGTAAGAGACCAAAACCACCGGGAGCGTGCGCGGCTTCTCAGGGCGCTCGGAGAGCAATCCATTGCTGGTGCCGACAGACTTGAGGCTGGGGAATTCCCGGCGGTCGCTGTCGATGCTCTGGTTGCGAGCGAGACCTTGCGGGACCTGGGAAACGATGGAGTAACTTTTCGTCACGACGTTCTTCGCGAGTGGGCAATCGCCAATCTCCTTTTCTCCGATCCGGGGCTCGTCCAGAGCGTACCGCTCGACAGGCCGGCTCCGACGCGCCTGGCAAGGGGAGTAGAGCTAGCTGCCCGCATGGCGATCGAGCGCGCGCCAGATAGTCAACAGTGGCAATCCTTCCTCGACTCGGTCAGCATGAATGAACATCACGGTTCATGGCGGCGGTCAGCGATGTTGGCTTTGGTTCGCTCTGAAATTGGCGAGGAACTCCTCGACCGCGCTTCACTCATTCTGCTCGAAGGCAAGGCGCAGTTGTTGCGCGAGCTGATTCGACTGGTGATGGCAGTCGATGTGGAGCCAAGCCTGAAAAGGTTTGCAGCACTTGGATTTGATCCGAAAGTGTTACCGGCTAATCTCAACGTGCCAAACGGCCCCTCGTGGGGCCGACTCATCCTCTGGATCATGAAACAGGGAGTATCTTTGCCGCCTGCTGTGATTCCTGATGTTGTGGATCTTTACAACACCTGGATGATCGGTTCTCTCGGCCACGATCCCCTGACGCCATTGATGGTGCATTGGCTCCATCGGTGGCTTACAGAAATCGAGGAAGCGAACGAGCTCTTCAGTCTTCACGACATGCGAAGACCTTTTAATGGCGACCTTACGTACGAACAAGTCGGTCCATTGGAAGAGGCTCTGAGAATGGGTTTTCTCGGTTTCTGTCATCGAACGCCGGAACTTGCAAAGAAATATTTGGAATCGCTGAGAAAACGCAGATACGGCGAGCAGGTGAAGAGCGGTATTCTCAAGTCGAGCGGTGCGCTCCCGACAGCGGCACCGAAGGAGCTCGCGGAATTCACAGCCGAGCTGTTGATTCCGAATGAGGAAGAGGAGCGGCGCGATCGCTCGTACACCCCGTTCCGCGATGCTTTTGGACATCACGACACCGATTTCGTTCCGGCTTCTCCCTCACAAGGTCCATTTCTTAATCTGCTCGTTCATGCACCAGAACATGGTCTGACGCTCATACGGCAACTCGTCGATCATGCGATTTCATTCAAGAGCGGCGGACGCAATTTCGGAAAGAACGCGATCACGATCACATATCTAGATGGAAGCGAGAGGGTCTTTCCATGGATTCAATCCTACAATTGGTCGCGAGACGTAGGGGTTGCGCCAAGCATCGTCACATCGGCCCTCATGGCTCTGGAGGCCTGGGGCCACCGCCGAATTGAAGCGGGAGAGCCAGTTGACAAGGTACTGGTCGATATTCTCGGTCCCGCGAATTCATCGACATCCTATTTGCTTGTGGCTGTCGACTTACTGTTATCGCATTGGCCGAAGTCGCGCATCGGCGCCATTCCGTTTCTCGCCTGTCCCGACTTGCTTTGCCTCGATCGCAGTCGGGTAGTTCACGACAACATGGAATTCCCGGATTTCTTTGGCCTCAAAGGGCTTCAGAAGGAACCTATCGGATTGGCCACGGTCGACAGCCTGAAGGCACGGGCTTCCCGTCGTTTCATGCTCGACCAGTTCTTAGCGTCCTACGCGTTAGATGGCTCGGTTGAAGACAGGACGGCGCTTTCCGAATTGCTGCGCCGTGCGGCCTCGCGGCTTGGGCCGCCGAATGACCAATCGAACTTCAAAGACCCGGAGTTTATGGTTCTTCATGCGCTCAATACCGTTGACCCGAAGAACTGGCGAAAGAAAACCTCTCAAAGCCCGGATGGATCGACGGAAGAGTGGGAGTACATCCCTCCTGAAGCAGAAGGCAAACGTCTTGAGTCGCTCGAAGCCGAGCTCCGCGAGCGGCACACAAACGACGCCATCGAAAGAAGCATCGAGGTTGCCTTCAACAATCCAGGGCGATCGTCTGCGAAATTCGCTGCCGCAGCGATTGCATGGGCGCAAAAACTGCCAGCGACGTCCCAGGACGCGGTTACGGAGGATGACTACGAAGCGGAATTCAGGAAACGGATGCAGGAGGAGAGGATCGTCAGTGCTGCGGTGATCGCCGCGCGAGACGGCGGTACCGAACTCATCGCGGCTAACGAAACGTGGATTCGAGACACGTTCCTGCAGAACCTAAGAGGCAAGAGCGACCCTGTCCACAGAGTTCGTGATGGATTGAAGTTCAATCCCATTGCGATAGCTTTCGCCGGAATGGTTCTGCTGCTGAAAAACCGCATTGCCATCGGGGACGTCCGCATAATTCTGGAAAGCGCTGGAGATGACAACCCTGCGGCGGCACATGGGTTTGCTGCTGCGGCTGGATTACTTGTGGAGATAGATGAGCGTCTGCCGCGTTCAGTGCTCCGGTGTTCATTCGCCGCGCGGATGCAGTCGCGGCGGAATTGGAGACAACCCGAGGACGAGCATAATGCCCGCGTAGAGGCTCACCGAAAGAATGTCGCAGCCGCCATTGAGGCAGAGCTGGCTTGGCTTGAGGGTAAGAGAGAGGAACCCGAGTGGCCCGTATTCCCGGCCAACCCGGCCCGCCCGCGACATCGCTTCGTTTCAGCACGAGAACGGAAGATACAAACTGTCGAGGAACAACTCGAACCGGTTGCGTATGTGGATTATCAGGGCGCGGCATTGTGGCTCGCGAGCGCCGCGAGCTTGTGCGATGTAGCCAAGAGGCCGTGGCTGCGCGATATCGTCAAGTCCTACACGTCGTGGACGATGGTTACGAACGGGGCAGAGCTTGAAGAGGATGACGACGCAGAAAGTCGTCCAAGAGAATGGAACGACGCATTCTTCAAGCTGCTCGCCAAGTGCTTGCCGGGACTGACGTCGGCGCAGATTGACAAAGTCGCCCTCAAACCCGTCAGCGCGTTGCCGGACGAGTCCTTCCTTGATATCACGAGTGTTTTCCTCCGTGAGGTTGACGGGGCGTATTTCAACGATTGCACGCTCCATGACAGCGAGTTGCTGCACGTGAGATCAGCGCTTGCTCAAAGACTGATGAAAACCAGAGGTTGGGAGCGCCATGTCCGTGATCGCTCGAAGAGGATCGAGATCCACCTTGGGCCTGCTGTCGCGGTAGTGCTCTTCAACGATTACGGGCATTTTCAACCGGCAAAATGCTATCTCAAACCGAAAGGCGTTGAGCGACTGACCCCATTTCTTCCGCTGCTCGAAGAAGTGGCGGGAAAAGGAACGTTTCTCCTTGTAGCGATATCGTTGCTGAACCTTATTGAAACTGCACCGTCCGCGGGGCATCTGCCATTGATTGTTGGGGCCGGGTTAAGTTGGGCCACGACAATCTCGGACGACAAAGAGTTCTGGGTTGACCACGGCGTCGGGCGTCGCCTGTGCGCCTTGATTGAAGCCATCCTAACCCTTGACTCAAAGTTGTTTCAGTCACAACAAGCGCTGAGAAGGGATGCGGACAATTTGCTTGCGGCGCTCGTCCGGATGGGGGTTGCAGAGGCTTATCAACTGGAAGACAAGCTGCGTTTGCTTCAATAGTTTGTTTTGCTACGCAATCGGAACTCCTGCAGCGGGCCATGTACGACAACGATGGAAACGTCGTGGCGGATCCGCCATTTTCCGGATTGTCCAGCAGACCGCCTCTACAAACAGTTTCTTGCACTTGAAAATCCCAGAACGCTGCAACCTCCCCGCCGCCCATCGCAAGGCCTGCTTCTTTACCCACCAAAGGAAGGGAGCACATCGTCAGTGGCCTAAAGACTCAACGCTAAAGGATGCGGGAAAGGCGGCGAAACACTTAAGTTGCAGTTGCAGTCGTGGCCAGAAGACCCTTTTTGCTATGCGCGGAAGCACGGGAAGCGGCCTCATAACGGTCTGAGGGACGCACGGTGGGTTCGAAGCTTTGAAAAAGTTGCCATAACCGGCCCGCACGGCGGAGACGAACTCGGCTGAGCTATCCGGGATCGCCTCGTGCGATGATCTCGCCATCGTTGCTGGCTGGCGGAGTTTCCTCACTAGGCGGCAAAGAAAAGGCACACTTCCCACGCGCGGGATGCTTGGCAAAGGTGTATTCATCAGCGGGATGGAGAGGAGCCGGCTGATGGGCCGTCAGACAGCCATCCTGGTTGACCCCTTGTCCCCGTTACACCACCAATGGGTTGCTTGAATGTTATCTGGATGGTCATCTCTCCACGCTCCGCCCATCCCTTTTGGATCCCGGTGGTCCGGCACGATGTCGTTATAGTCGCTGAACTCTTCGTGGCAGATCGCGCA
>Ga0182030_10004390_pt1 | contig 30078 bp, 31 predicted proteins | sample 812S3MmetaG_FD_121299 | JGI IMG/M metagenome (GOLD analysis project Ga0182030, IMG submission 121299) | Permafrost microbial communities from Stordalen Mire, Sweden - 812S3M metaG (Illumina Assembly) | ecosystem: Environmental > Terrestrial > Soil > Wetlands > Permafrost | place: Sweden...
CTTCGCCTTGAACTCAGGACTGTGTTTCTTCCGAGTATTGGTCATGTCTCACCTTCGGCCGACCGGCCGCTCCAAGGGAAGACTCTCTCTTAGCCACCTGTCCAGTTTCCGGGGTCCACCTCAAGATGAAGAGTTGCTGATCTTTCGCGGTGCTGCCAATCGCGCCATGGGGCCGCCGCCAACCGTCACCGACCGGCCCGCATGGTATCGCGATTTTATCGCGCGCACGTTTTTGCCATCGCCGCTCGCAGCATTTTTCTTGTTCGACGGCGAGCGTGTCCGGCAGTTCGCAACCCGAGGCATGGAAGCACAGGTTCGTAAGGGCATCGAGGGGTTACTCGGCCTGCCCGTGCTCCGTTCGCTTCAAGATTCATTGCGCCGGTACGCCGATAACCGCCGATCTCAGGTGACCACACCATCCGATGTCAAGGTCACCGATGTCCAGGGCGAGATTGCGAAGCTTCAAGGAGAATTGGAGCAATTGGCACAAAGAATCGAGGAAGCTGAGGCCGTGCTTCCTCGATTAGAAACCGACCGGGACGAAATCGCGCGCGAACTTTCCAGGTTGGGTGGTGGCAGCCAAGCAATGCTTCAGGACCTCATCCAGGATGAGCAAAGGCTAAGGAGCACGGTCGAAAAACAAACCGACGAACTGCAAAAACTGCTCGCTGGCGATCTAGCGATTGCGCTCGCAGGCGAAGCGCTTCGCGACGAAACTTTGGCTCGGCTGGAATCGGAAGAAGTACGTGAGAAATGGGAAACAGGGCGCGCCCAAGGTGCCTTGGGCCTTACACGATTTATCGACCGGCTGCGCAGTGCTCTTGCCGCCATAACCCCAAAGCTGAGCGACGAACAGCTACAGTCGGTGTTGGAAGAGGCGCACGCTGCCTGGGAGGCGCTCTGGTACCCGCCGCCCATCAACTGCGCGGACCATGTACTTCACACCCATCTGCAAGGCGTGGCACGTGAACAAGCGGCGCAGCGGCTTCGAGGGGCCGGAAACGTCTCAGTAGCGACGCTGCGGCAGACGCTTACAACTCTGCAAGAGAGCCAGGAAAAAGCCGACGCCAAACGACGCGAGTATATGGGATTGGAGGCTAACGCCCCGGCGGCGCAGGAAAAGCAAGCAGCGCTGTCGAAGGTTTCCGAAGAAATCGGCAAGCTGCGAGAGACGCTTCGCGCCGATCTCACGGCACGCAGCGCGGCTGAGGGCAATTTACAGGTTAAACGAGCCGAGTTTGGGCGCTACACCGAAGCCAAGGGCCGTGGCGCCGTCCCTCTGCGCCGTGCAAAGCAAGCCGAGGCGGCGGCCGAGATGATTAGCGTCCTTCTGAAAGATGCCCTGCCAACGCAGGTTGAAGAAGTTGCAAAAAAGATGAGCGAGGCATGGAACGCCATGGCCCGTAAGAAAGGTTTAGTACACCGCATCGAGATTACGCCTGAATGCGAAGTGCGGCTGCTAAACCGACGTGGTGAAGATATTCGTGAGACGCAATTATCTGCCGGCGAGGAACAAATATTCACGCAGTCATTAATTTGGGCAATCGCGGAAATTTCCGGTCGGGCGTTCCCGTTCGTCGTTGATACGCCCCTTGGGCGCCTGGATGAAGAACATCGGATTGGCGTGCTGGATCATTTTACCAAGCGCGACGGTCAAGTGATCATGCTTTCCACCGATACTGAGATCGTTGGCAAATACCTCGACACGGTTCGCCGCCGTGTGCTGTGTGCCTATCAGCTTCATGCCGAAACCGATGATGGTGTTACCGTGACAACGCCACGTGAGGGTTATTTTGAACGGATCTGAAACGCCATGGCGCTGAACCTCATGGAAGTCAGCACAGCCGGCTTTCACACGACGCGGGAAGCTGACCAGCAGTGTGAACGTTTGAAGAATGCGCTCGGTTACAAGGTCAACTACCTTGTGGCGCGGCTCGCAATTGCCCGGTCACTTGCCCTAAGCGATGTTCCTGTCACTGAACTTAAAGACGGTGACGACGACGACAATGGGCGCACCATACGCGGTCATCAGTTGTTCGGCGAAGGGCCGGAAGCGGCAGCGTGGGTCTCTTTGCTGGTGCAGCGGGCTGATAATGCGAAATTGTCGCGACGTGATCTTCAGGGATTGGTGTTGTCACACTGGAAACGCGGCGCCCAGCTTCTCTCGGACGATTGGGAGGCAATGGGGCAGAGCCTGCCCCGCTTCATCGACCGGCTGGCCGGCGCCGCAGGACTTCCGGAGGCGTCGCCGACTGGCACTGTGCACGGCAAGCCGGACATTACGGCATATGCAACTCCCGTCGTTGTCCCGATCGGCGAAATTGCCGAAGATGCAGATTCCGGCGAGCCGGTGACATTCCCACTCAACGCCCCCGGCGGAAGCCCGCACATCGCCATCATGGGTGGTGTGGGCTCGGGGAAGACCCGCACTGCCGCGAGGATGTTGCGTGCCATCCGCGATTTCGTGCCGGTACCGCTGCTCGCTTTCGACTTCAAAGGCGATTTGGCATCTGCCTATAGCCTCGATACCGTTTACAGCGCGCATGTCGTTGCACCTCCCAGGGCGGCAATCCCGCTCGATGTGCTGGCTGTGGCTGATCGTGACGATGTGACCTTGAAGGAGGCTGCGGCACGGTTCCGGGATTCATTTGCGCGGATCAAAAAAAGCGCGCTTGGGGGACAACAAGGCGATATTCTTCGAGAAGCTGTTCTGGCGGTCCTGCGGGCAAAGCAGCCCGCAACCATCGCTGACGTTCGCGAAGCGGTGAAGCGTGAGTATGACAGGATCGCACGCAAGCCCGATGAGATGTTGGCTACTCTGAACGAATTAACGTCGTTCACTCTCTTCGAACCAAAGATCGCACCAAGTGAATTTTTTGCTGACAGTTGGATTATCAGCTTGCCCCCATCGACGCCGGACGTAGTCAAGCGGTTGGTGGTAAATCTCACGCTGGATGCGTTGGATCGTTGGCTAAATTCTCTGCCGGAGGCTCAAATCGTCGGCGGTCATCGCGGACTTCGCCATCTCTGTATGATCGACGAAGCGCATCAGATCCTCGAAACCAAGCTGCCGGCGCTCGGCAACCTGGTACGCATGAGTCGTTCCAAGGGCGGGGTCGTTATGCTGATCTCTCAGTCGCCAAACGACTTTAGCAATGAGGATGACGATTTCCTGGACAATGTCGGACTGACCCTCGCTTTCAACACCCAGGCGCAACCTGGGCCATCGAGGCGCATCTTCGGTCAAAGCGTACCATTGGCATCGCTTGCATCAGGGGAAGCCCTCAGCCGCGTGCGATTGGAAGCCAAAACGCGACGTATCGTCGCATGGCGCTAATGTTCCCTCCAAGGTGCCATTTACACCGCGCCAAACCAACTTATGAGAAGGAAGTGTAGTCGTGGCAGGAGCATCGCCTCCGAATGAGCCGCCCCCAGAGTGGGATGGTATTGCCTATATAAAAGGTGAACTGGCGAGGCGCATTATGGCTCCCACCAGGGAGGCCACGTTCTGGCTTGTTCTTTTCTTGAGTATCATGGCGTTCGGGGGTTTAGGAATTTGGTTTGAGGCTCTTCAATACTGGAGAGGTCCGATAGACGCAACTAGCGACGCTGTACTTACTGCCGTAGTTACTTTTTGCCCTGCCCTGGTCGGAACCTCCGCAGTTCAATTAATCTGCCAGGATGAAGCTGAGAAACCACTCATTCTGTTTGGGATTCTTTGCGCTGTCTTCTTTGTTGTCGTCGCTGCATTTCTAACCTTTATGCCCGGACTGGAGAGGCACGTCGCATTCCTATGTGCCGCTGTCGCATATTTTGGCGCGATAGGAGTGTGGTGGATTGCCAATGGCCTTGATCCGACACTGCACGACGGCGTCAATAAGGCTGCCGCGATCGGCGGAGGGATCGAGAAGCCACTCGAAGGTGCCCTCACTGACTTTAAGCACTAGGTGACGGAAGATGGTGGTATTTCCATTCGAAACGCCGGCTCTTCGTGTCCAGCAACCTCTGGGAACATACTATGTCGCGATTTTGCCGGCAGACCTCCTGCTTCAGGTGGCCTTCAGTGACGTAATGAGTGCTGTCGCGCGAGCTGACGGAAGCGGCTATGACCTCACCGGCACTCAGCGACTCAAGCAACCCAAGAGGCTCACGCAAATCGCAGATTACATTGCTAGGGAAGATGCAGCGTTTCCAAATTCAATTATTCTGGCAGGAAATTTCCTGCCGGACACGGGTCTGATCGAAGATGATGATGACGCGGAAGCAGAGGCCGATGCAGCCATCCAAAGCGAACCAACGGGGGGAATCCCTCTTGCTAGCCAGAAACCAAACGAAGGCCAAGTTCCGGCTCCCCCACGAGGATGGAATATCAATGAGTCCTCAACGGGTGCTTTCACATTGACGATTCCGACGGCCGAGAAACTTGCGGCAATCATTGACGGGCAGCATCGCCTTTTCGCATTCGCCGAACTAAAGTCACGGACGCGTCTCGACATGAGTCTGATATGCTCGGTATTTTTGGATCTACCAAAACCCTATCAGGCACAATTATTCGCAACTATCAATTCCACCCAAAAGCCAGTGGATAAGAGCCTCACATACGAATTGTTTGGCTATAACATAGCGGACGACAAGTCTGGGTTTTGGACACCAGATAAACTAGCCGTCTTTATGACAAGAAAACTCGGCACGGAAGAAGCATCGCCGCTGAAGGGGCGCATTATCGTGGCTCCAAAGCGCGACACCGTGCTGGAACAGATGGGTGCTGGTAGAGATTGGAAAGTCTCTACGGCTGTCATAGTTGAAGGAGTGATGCGTTTATTTTCGGCCAACCCAAAGCGTGACACTAATTTCCTGCTGACTCCGCACGCTAAAGAGCGATCTTCCCTACAGCGTCAGTTCGCTGATAAGTCACCTCTTCGGTCGGCCTATCTGGAGGGAAATGACACGGTTATTTATACTATGGTTTTGAACTACCTTCTTTCATGTCAGCAGATTCTTTGGGCAAATCCTCGACCAGGATCGTTTATTACAAAAACCGTGGGAGTCCAGGCTGCCTTTGATATTTTAAGAAAACTGGCGGCCACAGCTTATGAAGCACACGATATAAGAGTCGAATTTTTTAGGGAGAGGCTTCAACCTGCGGCCGAGATAGATTTTAGTGCCGAAGAATTTCGTAAAGCATCAGGGTCTGGACGATCCACGAGTCGTCGTGCGATCGAGGGGGCTATGGGAACGGGCCATTAGTGATCTTCAGAACCCCCATCATGACGAACTCTGTGTCGGTACCGTTCTAGCTGCTTATAAAGAGGAATCAGTGCAATCCCACTGACGCCAGGACTTTTGCACGGTTGGTTTCCGCGAAGTATTTTGTAGCCAGACCCCGAGCGATGGTTAGGATAAGATCGGGATTTGCACATAGCCCCTCATAAATTTCTGAAACGAACCCTCCAGTTGCTCCAACCGCAATGAGTTCGGTTTTGCGAGGGTCCATTTTTTTGTCATGCGCTTTCAGACCACCTTGAACATCGACCGTCCAAATGCCGTCATTCTGAAGTCTCCAGAACGGATACACTGTATGAATCGTTTTTCTGGATGGACCATGATCTGACAGAAGGCGCGAAAGCTGCCTGTCGATTTCTTCATATGGAAGCATGTGTCGCTTGCTACCGTACAGTTGACCGAGCGCATAGAGAACCAGAAGCGGCTTGTGAACGGAGGTTTCTTGCCCTCTGACTGACACTTTCAGCTTCGAGAACCTTTCAGTCAGATCAGTCATTATCGTGCGTCCTCGTGGTGCTACCATCAGATTGGGACAGGAGGCGGCAGTAGTCATATGCGACGAACGTACCAGGCGAACTCCAGTGTTGCCGCGATTAGCTTTGCGATCCCAGGATAGGTTTTCGTTGTCAATAGGTGGCAAAAAAACTTGCCGCCTTCTCTGGGTTATACCCGCGCCGATCGTAAAGCTTGGTTGTACTTGGGTCACGATGCCCGGCGGCTTTCTGCACGTCTTCGAGTTGCGCGCCGTTTTCCAGCGCCGTTGTGATGAATGTCGCACGCATCGAATGCGCGGAATAACCGCGCGCCTGTCCGATCGTGGCGGCATATTTCCGGACAAGCCGGTCGATCGCGTCCGGGTCCATGGCGCGGCGTAGATGGTTCTGCTTACCGTTGTGGCGCAACGGCCGGAACAACGGGCCATCATTGTCGGCGCCGTGCCCGGCTCTCTCTATATAGGCACGGAGCCGCGCAGCGGTCTGCGGATTGATCGCCAGAGCGTCGCGTCGTCCGCCCTTGCGGACGACGCGGAGCGAGTCATAACCCCGGTTCTGATGCAGATCCCCGACCGTGAGCCCGGCAATCTCGGCGCGGCGCAAGCCGACCTGCAAACCAACCGACAGAATGGCGCGGTCGCGCAATCCGACCAGCGTATCGTCGGCCGGTGTATCGAGCAGCTTGCGCGCATCGACTTTCGAAAAGGCCAGCGTGGTGCCTTCGTCGCGGTTGATCGCGGGCCGCTCGATCTCGGTCACCGGGTTTTTTTCCATGTAACCGTGACGGACCAGATGCTTGAACAAACTCGACAGCGCCGACAGCCGGCGGCGAACGGTCGAGGGCGCGGCGCGCTCGGTCTCACGCATCGTGCGTTCCCAGGCAATCACCGGGCGGTGATCGATCCGACGCAGTTCCTCGATTGCCGTGATGCCGAGCGTCGCCATGAAGTGGCGCACGTCGAGCCGATAGGCGCGACGTGTGCGGGCACTTTTCTGTTTCGCCAGCCAGATGTCTTCCTCAGGGATGTCGGCCAACCGGGTCAGCACCGTGGGCGGGCCGTGATGGTCGGCCGTAATTGGGAGGGCGACGGTCATCCGCCCTTGTTCCTCCCGCTGGGGCCGTAAATCCGATCGATACTTGCTTTGTAGCGGCCAGCGAGGTCACGCCAGAACTTGGCGCGCTTTTCGAGCGCCTGACATTTCTTGCAGATGGGTTTTTTCGGACGCGGCACGGTTCCTCCTGGTCGGGGGTCGGATTCTCGATTTGATCTAGCACAAATCCTCTACGTGATAAACCGGATTATCACGTAGAGGATCGGGGGCAAGGGAAACCAGCCGGATGGCGGAAAAATCCCGTTCGGTGAGTCCGGGCGGCAACACTAGGAACAGCCTGTCGAATCGTTACGGATCATTAATCCGATATCGGCATCACGCCCGTTTTTTGACAAATTCGAAACGTGTGGCCGACGTAATTTCAGATAATGCTCCCTATTAGCCGGTGATCAACCAACCGGCCCGACAGGACCCCAAGGAGGTCCAGAACATGAAATCCATGCAGCGTCGTGGCGTGCTCAAAGCGGGAGTTGTGGCGCTTGGGATTGGGATTGGAATCGGCTCCACAGCCGGTGCCTGGGCTCAGGAGACCGAGACGCCTACCACAAAGTGTAATGTAAACGTCGATACCGATAGCGGCAAAGGTGGCATGCAGACGAAAATCTGCAACGATAACACCGCCACAGTTGGCGTTAGCGGCCCGATCAAAGACGTAGACCGGGACCACCCTCTCGGCAAAGGAAAGGCCGCCATTCCTCAGGCCGGCCGAGATGCACAGAGTGTGGTAAGCCACGGGGGCCATACGATCGAGGATGGCGCGCACTACATCGGCGACCGGACAGGGATCCACATTCATTGGTGATCAAATTGGCTGGGTTACATCTGTAGCCCAGCCACTACCTGCCTTCGCCCCTATCACGTGATAGTCGTTCCAACTGGATCGAACGGTTCGGCAATAAGTTCCGTGCAACGCGGGAGTTTTGAGGGAACCGTTAGCACCCGATGGCCGAGGCGGCTACGGCGGCACTGGCGCTCTCACCATCCCGACACGATGACGGAGACTGACATGAGATATTCAACACCAGCCATGCTGATTATATTGTTTGGCTTTGCAACGCCCTCCTATTCACAATGTGCCAGTTGCGGAGCAGAATACAATCAAACGGAGAGAGAAAAGGTAATGCCCGCCTATGAAGCTGGAAAAAACCAAGGTTACCAGCAGGGCCTTCAAGACGGTGCCAATCGACAAAAGCTCATCAACAGTCTTAATCGACTGGTTGACGACGGTGGACAGACTGGATCCAATGCCGCAAAGGGTAAATGATCCGTTTCATAGCTAAAGTCGTGCCCGAGAGCGCGCCTTTCGTAATGCATGTCTCTTGAATCGTGCACCCATTAACGCAGCTCCTCTAATTCAAAATCATAACCTGCGGCAGCGCGGGGGATATCACGGCATACACATTCATTTTGGCAACCAGGACTTTGCAGCATGGAGGTCGCCGGACGACAATTGATATAGGTTGCATCTGGGTTTGTCCGAAAAGCGATCGTTTTCAGGACGCAAGACCGCCCAAATTTTAACTCACGGATTCACAAGACAGATCAATGCGGTAAATGTGACATTACATAGGCCGGGTGTATACGCCCAACGATTACTATTATTTTGGTCGGGAATTCCTTCTTCTCCAGTCGAGCCGGACGAGTTAGTCGTCCAACCACTACATGTGGTTGCGGCTGAGGTTGAACCCCATTTGGTCGCGGAACCAGCGGCACGCCCGGTCCAATAGTTGTCGCCGGATGCAGCTGCAAACGCGTCACCCTCTGACCATGTGGTGGTATCATTTGGGCCGAGGCCACTCCCGTCTGTGGTGAAGGAGTGACCACCAGCAGTGCTGTCGTAGGCACTCGCAAAATAATAGGTCGTATTCGCATCCAAATTATTGCATGTCACGCCGTCACAGAGAAACGCAGTTACATGAGACGAATTCACAAGCCCTGCTGCGTTGGCTTGCACGTAACCAAACCAACTGGTGTTGGTTGTCAGATCACTTAAGCAAAGTGAATTAGCCTGGACCAACCCACCCGATCCTGAGCAATATGAAGTGGCGGAAGCGGTAGTATCAGAACTGCCGGGATTTGAGCCCATGGTGTAGGTGAATTTTGCAGGCGTGGTCACCGTTATCGTGAATGTGCCGTTGTAAGCCGAGGGCGTTGCACCGGTAATTGTGACACTGGCTCCAGTCGAGAGATAGTGATTGAAGCCTGTCGTCAACGTGGCAGTCGTGCCGCTATTGCTTATACTGTTGACGACTCTTCCGAAGCACGCATTCCATCCCCCAGCGGACTCTACAAAATACCCGGAGGCCGATGGGCCTCCGGTGGCCTTAAAAGGGGTCCACGCTAACCCGTTGCAAAATTCCATGACCGATGTGCCCGAATTATAACGGATACCTCCCGCGTGTGTCGCATCACACGTCTCGCCGCCGTTCGCGACGATGACCGTGCCATTGACCTGCAATTTCGCATTCGCTGTCGTTGTGCCGATAGCAACGCTGCCACCCGAGGCGACGCGAAGCCGCTCAGCGCCGTTCGTCGTGATCGCCACAGTGCTACCGGTCGGCGTGAACAGTCCGCTTGTCGCATCCCCTGAAATCTGCGGATTAGCTGCGGTTGCCGACGTGCCGAGATTGATACCGTTATTCGCAAAACCAAGCGTGCCCCAAGTCGTGCCGTTGCAGAGCTGGAGTGCGCTGCCTGTCCATTGAAGTCCGCCCGCAAGACCGGCCGCGCAACTGGCTGCTGTGCTGCCGAACTGATAGATGGGATATTTCCATGTCAGCGTGCCGCTGTCGCAGATGAAATTGTTGCCAGTCGAATCGGCGGCACTCACGTTGTTGGCGCCTGCGGTAATGCAACTTGTTCCATAAAGCGCCGAAGCGGATGCCCACGAATGTGCCGGCACAAGGCCGCTCAACAGCACCGCAAGGGAAGCGGCGCGCCGCCAATTCATTTACCCTCGCTGATCGAGCAGCAACGGCAGGCATCGACCGTCCCGCCTGCGGCAGATGCGCATGAAGGCGGTGGATTGATCGAGATATGAAGCATTCCAACACAAGCGGAAGCATGCTCCTGACAGATATCGTCGCACGATTTCGTGGATTTCGCATTCTTCGCTATCAGTGGGACATCGATCGTTACGCATTGAAGGCGCGGACTGCTCTGCGACTCAGATTTGCTCGATGATGACGCGGCGGCGCCGTCAATCGAAAAAAGAACGCTCGCAAAAAACAAAGCTGAGATCAAAGGCGAAGTACGCATCGAAAATCCTCTGCGCAAATTTATAGAGAAAATTGGCGCAGAGTACAAGCGTTCGCGAGACAGAAGCCCCTGCCGGCAGAAACCGGCAGGGGCATGCACCGTCAAACAGGCGATGGATTGGTGATCGACTTGTTCACGTGGAAGGCTTCACGCGGATTTTTCGGCCCACCGCCGCCACCTCCGGAACCTTCTTCGCCGGGAAAGGTCAGTTCCATGCTTGACGTGATCACAACGAAAAACGGCATGACGACAATCGTGCCCTCGCCGGCCTCGTCCATGAGGACGATCGCGACGCCGGGCTCACCGTTGATGGTGCAGCTCGCCAGTGTGATGTTGTCGTAAAGCTGGGAACGGACGGCCTGAAATGCGCGGACGTGACCGGGTGTGATGTTGCTCATGAGGTTTTCCCTTCTTGCTGGGAGGCCGCCGGAGGGGCCTCGATGGCGCGGAAAATGGACGGGTATCAGGGTCAGGCGCAGGCCCCTTCTCGGGAGACCGTGCCTCGGGGCGCGGCGGAAGGCGGCTTGCACCAGCCGGAGGCGGTGACCCGCCCGGCCGTATCGGTCGCCATCAATTCGAGGTCCAGGCGGCCGGCAAGCGTTTGAACGGGCCACACGTGTGCAAACCGTGCCATGTTTCTGCGACCGGTTCGCTCGATGTCCAGCGCCTCGCCATTTGGATTAGATCCGTGCCGCCGTATAAGGTATGCGCAGCTTTTCAGGGACATGACAGCAGTTGCGCGGCAAATCACCCACTAAGCCTGCACGAAAAACAGCCCCGCGACTGGGAATAATCCCTGACGCAGAGATGCAGCCCGCACAAGCTAGGCAAGCCGTGTTAGACAAAGCGAGTGAAACAAGCCAAGTAGCGTCCGGACCGAAGCTTGTTATGATAATGCAACTCTCTGACGGCGCTTTCCAAGTCATCCCTCCCATCGACAAGTCTTTGCCTGCGTCTGAATTCAAGTCTCCCATTAGAACGAAAGGCCGTGAGCAAGCTGAGAGTGTTGCTCTGGATTTGCTTTTCCAAGATATGGAGCCCGCCGAAGCGGAAGATAATAAGAAAAGGCGAAATTTTTTAGATGTTGAAGTAATACGCAAGGGCGGGCAGAATATTGATATTATAAACTACGTCGATAGCGTTTCCTTGACACCCGATATTTCTCAATTGATCACTGCTTTATCTGCCGCGACTGGCTTGCCGGCCGAAAGATTGCGCCGCTTTATCGAGGAAGAGATGGCGCGCGCTGGGTTTTCACAAACCAAGCGGAGGAGGGTTTTCTTCCTCAACCCAAAGTTGGACGTCAATGATCTTAAACTATCGCCCAAGCAGGTTGATTCAGTGGTGCAGGACTCAACGCTCGGTCGTCTGCACCGTAGATATGAGGAATTGGTGGGGACAATCGATCTTCCGGCTGGCGGTTTCGAAACGAAAGAACAGGCGCAGGCGGCCGGTCGTCTATCAACGACATATCAAAATCTAGTGAAGCGCCGCACCGAACTCGGACTTGAGCCGCTTCCGAAAGACAGCCGGGTGACTGAAGCTCGCCGCCTGACCGAAGCCTTCTATCGACGGATGCGACGAAACCAACCCACCCGCGAGCCGCTTCGGCGCGGCCGGCCCGTGAAAACGCCGCGCACCGAATAACCTCAGTAATCTCTGTAGGAATTATATATACAGAAGGCGACCTTCCGTGCCACCTTGCTCCCCGCGAGGCGATGAGCGATCGGCGCTTTCCCGCTTTCGCGTGGGAATGCAGCAATGGCGGGTCGCGCACTTTCGCTTCTGAACAAGCTCATGGTTCCGGCCGCCAACGTCCGGGCGACGAGTAAGGCGCTCAAGGTTCCACCCATGCCGCCGACTGTTCGGGCTGCGGCACCAACCACACGTCCGCCGGCCGAACTCCTGGAAATCGGTTTCCGCTGCGCCGCCGCCGATAAGGCGTTCACCGGGGAATTTGAAAAAGTCGGCGAAAGCTACCTGTTCCGACGGTTGCGCATGCCGGCGCCGGGCGGCCAGGGCGGCGGCAAAACCGCCCCCCCGCCCCTGCGCGTGCCGATCGCCCGCGTCTCGTTCACCGGCCTAAACTGCCCGCATTGCCGCGCCACGATCGAGCCCATCCGGTGCGGCTCATGCGGACAACTGGTGTGCTCGGCCCGCGTGGAAGTACGGCCCAGCGCCAACACAACCGGCCAATGGTTTCAATGTGCCGACTCTTGCGGCGGCCATGGGTGGTTAATGACCCAACTCCGGGAAATCGCGGGTCAACCCTCGAACGGTGCGGATGAAGCCCCGCGCGGCGCGCAATCCGTGCCGTCCACCCTTCGCATTTCTTCGTCACCCGGAAATGGAGGCGCGCCGGCACGGCGCGCATGAGCCATGGCAAGCTATGACGGATCTTCGTTCGAGCCGCGTGAAGCAGTAAGCGCGCCGGCAGCGCCGCATGTACCATCACCGCTGCCATCGCTGCCGCCGCGTCCAGAGATACACCCGCTGTCTTGGGACAGTTTGTTGCCCGCGTCGATCAAATGGGCGGACCAACCGGTTCGGGCTGGCTACCACGCGGCCGGTGATGTCCTGCTTTGGGCATGGGATTGGGGTCTGATCCATCTGGCAATACTCGGCTTGATCCTTTGGCTCCTGTACAAGCTGCCCGAGTGGATCGCGCTCATTCATTATCTGACGGAAAAAGGAGCCGCCGCGTCATGGGCCGCCCTCCGTCAATGGCATAAAGACAGGATCGAGCGCCGCGAATGGGAACATTACTCCCTCCTGGCGTCGGACAAAACACAAGCAATAATCGCGGCTCTACGCCGCAAAGCGGACTGGCAATTCAAGTCGTCCCACGCCCTTGAGGATCAGGCGCAACGCGTCGTCGGGCCTATCGGAAATATGCTCCTGCGCCGCGCCGGCCGCCGCCGTGAGAATGGCAACATTATAAAAGAGGAATCGGATCGCATCGAAAGCCTGATCGGCAAAATCAACGCCGCGCGTAAAATACAGGAAGAAAAAGAGGTGCGCGACCAAGTGCCCTACCTCGTTAACCTCCTCGCATCTTCGGTCGATGACACCGCCACCGCCGCACTCGCCGACCTCAACAAGATTGCTGCGCGCATCGACTGGGAGTCTCTCGTGCCCGCAAACGTCCCCGATCTTGTGCGCGCGCGCCTTGTTAAAATGTACCGGCAAATGGCGGGAACGGATCAGCTCGGCGAAGCCCGCGCGGCAAAACAACAAGCCGAACTGGTGATGCAGGCTCACGACTTCACATGGCAAGCAATGGCGGCGTGACATGAGACTCTTTTTCGCAATCATCGTCTTTGGGTTTCGCGGAATCGTGTGGCTCATTGAATTCGCGATGTTCCTCGTCATCGCCGCTGCCGCACTCGCGATCTGCTATTATTTGATCCCCTTCGGCTGGGGACTGCGCCACGGTGAATGGAAATTCATCGGTTGGGCCATCATCGCCGCCTGCATCATCTTCGTGATTTTTCCTGCCCTGGTCTCAGGCCTGAGATACCTTCCGCTGATGCCGCTGCGGCCAGGATTCAAGCCAGGGACCGGCGCAATCGCCAGCCCGTGGAAACTGCGACGCCTCAACATACTGAAAGGCCGCTGAATGTCCCGAAAACGTCGGATAACTCAGATAGAATTGGGTGATACGCCGGGAAGCATAGTCTGCATCGACCCCAAAGGAGAGATCGCCGCTATCGCCGCACGCAATCGCCGGCAAACGGAAAGCGTGCTGGTGCTCGATCCGTTCACCGTCTTAACGCCAAACCTAAAAAGCCAAGGCTTCAACGCAAGGAGAGTAAAATGTCTCAGTCCCGCAAGGTAGAAGACGAAGGCCCATATCTCGGCATGATGCTGCATAAGGGCCGTGTCAAAGGGCGTGCGCACTACCCCGGCGAAAAAGGCCTCTTCAGCCTTGGAGCACCCGGCACCGGCAAGACAACCTCGCTCGTGATTTCGAACGTGGCACACCTGCCGCGTAGCATGCTCATCATCGATCCCAAGGGAGAGATTGCCGCGATCACCGCGCGCAAGCGCGCCAAGATGGGGCGCGTGCTGATGCTCAATCCGTTCGGCCTGTTCGAAAAGGAACTGCCACACCTGAAAAGCCACGGCTTCAATGCACAGGCCACACTGAACCCAAAAGACCCTGCCACCTTTGTCGATGAGGCCTGCGCGCAAGCGGAAGCCATTATCAAAATGGACAACAAGAACCAGTCATATTTCCCGGAAGCCGCGCGCGACGCGGTCGCGGCATTCACCATGCACGCCCGTATGACAATCGGCGAGACCGCTAACTATCTCGACGTGCGTAAAATGCTGACAGCTCCTACCACCTATGACGGCGACGATGTTGCCATAGGCGGCTTTCTGAAAACACTCGATGACATGTCGAAATGCGGGTATCATCCGATTGCCAACAAGATCGGCAACCTGATCGAGCAATCGAACACCAAAAGCGGGATCACCGGCGGCACGCGCGACGTGATCGCGTCAGCCACCAAAGGGACGAGGTTCCTCGACAGCCCGCCGATTGCTCTCGACATGCAAGGGCCTGCCTTCGATTTCGCGGATATGCGGCGCGAGATCATCACCGTCTATTTGATCCTGCCGACTAACCAACTTGTGACGCATGATATTTGGTTGCGACTTGTTATCAACTGTGCCCTGCGGGCGCTCTATCAGCCTGCGCCCATCGATGAGCCGCAAAACCTGCCGCCGGTTCTGTTCGTGCTTGATGAGTTTGCCGCGCTCGGCAAACTGGAAGTTATCGAAACCGCCCTCGGAATCTGCCGTGGCAGTCGTGTGCAATTATGGCCATTCCTGCAAGACCTAAATCAGCTGAGAGACGTTTACGGAGACGCGCGTTGGTCGTCGTTCCTGAGTTCCGCCGGTGCGATCACTTCTTTCGCGCCCAAGGACTGGTTTACCGCGAATGAATTATCAAAGCTGCTCGGAAAAAAAACGGAATATATCCGCTCGCAGAATCAAAACGGCCGGGGCGATGGTGGTATCAATGACAATCCGCAGGCTTTTCCCCTGATGAGTCCTGAGGATTTGATGCGGATGCCACCAGGGCAAATGGTCTGCCTTGTCGAGCCGTCGCCCTTCCCCTTCTTCACGCAAGCACTGCCCTATACCAAAACGCCATTCGACGTTGATCTTGACCCCAACCCTTATTTCCGAAAACGTGCGGCCTGACGGCCGCGCCCGCTTCCCCCGCGCGGCCGATCGTCCGGCGATGCAGCACCGCCGCCCTTACCGGGCGGCGGTGTTTCTGTTTTGCGGGATGCGGCACTGTACGCTGCGCGAAGCTTTGCCTTCAGCCCGGTGGCACGTTCCGGCCGGCCGTGCTCGTGGTGGACGGCGGCGATGCCGGGCTTGCGAGGCACCTTCCTGACGTAAGCACTCCATCCCCCATCATGGCCGCCCTTGCCCTGCTTGCGGCGCCCCGTGGCCTGTGGCGGGGATGGCGCGAGCCGTTCGGCGATCACCGCAAAGACATGAACGAAGGTACGGCACAAAAGCCAGCGGCGACCGTCGGCTGGCCTGCCGGGCTTAGGTGGAATTTGAGCCGTATTCGTCTCAAATGCAGGCTTTTCCTGCCTCTCTGTCCCGCGCCGGTCTTTGGCGCGGGGCTGTTCCGGTTTCCGCCTTGACGCTGCCCCCGCGCCAGACGGCCTATCGCTGCGACTGTCCCTCGTCCCTTCGTCGCGTCGGGTTGCGCTGCGCCTCCTCATCGCTCTCGGGGAGGCCGCCAGTTTGCTGGTGATAGTTCCCTCGCCGCCTTGTCTGTTCCTCGGCGCTCACTTTAGTGACGCTGGCAAGAGGATCTTCGCGTTGTTCTGGCGCCGGCTGCGCGCGGTCGGCTTCCTTCGCCCGCTGCCGCTGTTCTTCGGTCGGTCCCCCGCCTAGCAAATCTCCCAAAATCGTCGATAGACTTTCGAGAGTTTTGGCAAAACCGCTTGCCAAGCCGCCGGCAACACGCCCGGCGCCCGTGACCGGACTGCTGCCACTGGCGCGGCCTGCATTCGCGCGCCGGCTCTTGCCCGCCGGTTGCTGTTTCGAAGGCATGGGAGGAACACGGCTCGATCGTACCCATACACGAGGACCAGCCGATTGACCGGCTGTTTGATCGCGCGCCGTCTGCCCCGTTGCCTGCCCTGTTGCCTGTCCTGCCGCCGCCTGAAAATCCGCGCGCGCAGCGTAACCGGGATCGACCGTGAAGTACGACGCCGCCCGCTTGCTGTCGTCACGCCCCATCTGCCGGGCAAGGTCAGCAACGTCCTTGGCTGTCGTGCGCGCCACGAAGATCGCCACCGACAGCCGATGCCGCGACAACGCAACATAGCTGGACGCGGATTTCCAATGTTTCGTGTGGTAAACATAGGCCTGATCCAGCGTCCGGCCCTGGCCCTTGTAGATCGTGCCCGCATAACCGTGACGGAAGCCATCAAACTCGCAGGCTTCCGCGTTACCGCCGGCCACGAAGCGTACCAGCTGCGGCGTCTTCCCCTTTGCCGTATCAAGCATGACCGTCACATGGTAGCGGCCATCCTTCTGCTCGATCGCCATCACGGTCCCGACATTGCCGTTGACCAGACCCGCCGCCCTTTGGCCGGGCGCTTTTGCCGTGGCGACGAACTGCATCCGGTCGCCAACCGCGAAAGCCGCGGCACCGTCAGCCGCGGTGAGGCTGTGATCCTCGCCAAGCCGCCCGCCTTGCCGCGCCAGCTTCCGGGCGAAATCATTGAGCGCGGCAACGTCGTCATTCGTGTATGCGAAAATGAAGCGGTCTTTCGTAGGGTCGGCCGACACGTCCGCGCTGTATTGCTCGGCAAGCCCGATCGCCGCTTCCCTCTGGGTGGCCTTCCAATGGATCGCACCTTGCTGGTCGAAGGTTCCAAGCGCCTCCGCAAACCGGCGCGCATGCATCTGGTTGAAGGCGCGCTTCTGGGCGGGGTCCTTCGTTCGCTGCACCACGTGCAGCTCGGCCGCACCAAGCGCGTTGCGCAGCACGGTAAACATACCGCCGCCCTCGATGCTGCCAAGCTGCTGGTCGTCGCCGGCAAGAATAACCTTGGCTCCCACCGCCGCCGCGCGCTCCATCGTCTGGGCAAGCGCCTTGGTGGACAGCATCGCCGCTTCGTCGATGATAATAACCGTGTCGGCGTTCCATTTGGACGAACCGGTCTCAAGCCGCTTCAATTCGGCGGCGAGGGTAGTTGGGTTTCGGAACCCGTCGTTGCGCATATCGCCGACGACCTTGTGCGTCCATGCGGTGCCGATGACGGTGAAGCCTTCCGCCTCATAAGCCTCCCGCACGGCCCGCAAGGTGTGGCTCTTGCCGGTGCCCGCTTCACCGGCCAGCACCGCGAAACCATTCGCCCGCGTCAGGTGATCGAGGGCCGCGCGCTGTTCGGGAATCAGGGTCAGCCGGTCGGCAATCGCCTGGATGCGTTTGGCATCGACACCATGCCCGGCCCGCTGATCGAGATACGCGGCAGCCCGCGAAATCATCATCTCGGCCGCCAGGACCTCGCGCGTCGTGTAGCGTGTCACCGGCCCGTCTCGAAGCCCGATCACTTCGCGGTCGGCCAAAACCTCAAGCCGGAATTTCTCACGCTGTGCGTCAGGCAGTTCGGCATAGCCGAGAAGCGTCTTCAGATCCCGCGCGGAAAATGTCGCCTCGCGGTCGGTCAGGTAATCAAGCACGGGGCCAATGTGCCCTCGCTTCGCGGCGTTCACAGCCTTGTGAAGGGCCGCGCGCGATTCGCTGATCTGTCCATTTTCCCGTTCCCACCGCAACGCCCATGCATGGGCCTTCGTGATGTCGTTGAGGTCGGAAAAGGCGCGGCCGGTAGCGGGATCGATCCGGCTGGCGACGATATGAACATGGGCATGGTCGGTGTCGTGATGCGCGATAAAAACCGCCCGCGCCCGCTCCATGCCAAGGGCCTCCAGGGCACTCTTCGCCGCCCGCTCCATCTCGTCGCGATCAGGACGGTATCCCTTGTCCCATGACAGGGACAGATGCAGGCAATCGACATCGGTCTTGCGCGTCTTGCTGGTCTGGTTCTCTGGGAACGCAGACCATTCCATGATCCGCCGCGCGAGCTCCACCGTCTCCGGGCTGTCGATCGTGAAACCAAAATTTTGCCCGCCGATGATCTCGACCCGCGTGCCAGCATTCGGGTCCCGCTCCTTCGGCTGAAGGTATTTGTCGAAGGCATTTCCCTCGCCCCTGCAATAGGCGATGCAGCCCGTGATGCCGCGTCCCTTGGTCACGTTCGGCATCATAGGGAAATCACTTTCTCGAACAGCTCTGACAGCTGCCCGGTCACGGCTTCGATCGCATTCTCGCTTCGAATGTGACCGGTCTGGTTGGCGATGCGCGCGAGCTGATTGAGGTTGTTCCCAATGCGGCCGATTTCGGCCGCGAGTTCGCGCAACGCCTTCGTGTCACGGCTTACCGGCGGCGGCTCGCCCTCCCGCCGCAGCAACCGGAGCCGGGCAAAATCCGACAGGCTGCGCCCGGCCCGCGCCGCTTCGGCCTCGATGCTCTGACGCTGGCTTGGCGTCAGTTGGAGGCCGAGAAAAGCCGTGTATGGCTCGCCGGCCTCGCTCTTTTTCCTTCGTGCCACGCGGGCCTCCGGACGGGCGGATTCTGCCCCCAGCCGGGGCGGGCGCGCGAGCGTAATTCCAAAGGAATTACACAGCTCCTGCTGTAGGGAAAGGTAGAGGAAAAAGGTTAAGGAAAGAAGAAAAAAGATAGAAAAAAGGACGATGGGAAGAGACGGAAAAAGAGGTGGTGGAGAAGGCTGGAAGGCAGAGAGGAAGACAGAAAGGGAGACAGGAAAAGCAAAGCGGCAAGGCAGAAAAACTAGAGGGCAACGGACAGATAAAATGGAAGCTGAAACGATGATGCTGCTAGGATCGGAACCGTTTAAACGCACTCACTGGTGGGACCAAGGACCATGAAGTCGCCAAACAAAATTGACAGCCGGGAATCGTGGCTACGGGAAGCAACTCGAATGCTCCGTCCACACTTCGAAATGTGCGGCCATCAGATACCAGAAAACATCCGGTTTGCGATTGCATTTCCGTCAACAGGACGCAACGGCGGACGTATTGGCGAGCTGTGGCACTCGACAACTTCGGACGATGGCAACTTCGAATTGATCGTCCGTGCCGACATTGCACACCCTGTTGAGGTCCTGGGCGTGCTTGTGCATGAGCTTATTCATGCGGCACTGCCCATTGAAGCAGGGCATGGAAAACTCTACAAAGCTGCCGCAATCAAGATCGGCCTTCAGGGGAAAATGATCCATGCGTTACCCGGTCCACTGCTGACGCCGCGCCTTACCGAGATAGCCGAAGCGCTCGGCCCCCTCCCCCATGCACGCCTGAATATCGAACGCGGAGCGACAAATAAAGGCCCGGCAGATCGCCCGAAAAAGCAGGGAACCCGCATGCTGAAAGCCACATGCGAAGGCGCTGGCCCCTGCGGTTATACCGTCCGGCTTACCGCCAAATGGGTGCAGGAAGTCGGCCCGCCACACTGCCCGAAACATGGGGCAATGACCGTCGAGATACCCGCCGATGAACCCGAGGAAGGTGCCCCTCCGGAGGAGAAAGCGTTTAAACGCTCTCGCCGGAAAGCGGCAGCGGCTGCGTGATACCCCGCCGGCCAAAGCCGGCGGGGCCTCCCGGTCACCACCACGCAACGTAGAAAACCGTCTTACCTTCCACGATCGCCGCCCGTGCCTTCGCGACAAAAGCAAGATCGTCAACCTGTTCGGATCCATCGGAAGCGCCGAAAAAGAACCCCGACGTTCCGGGCAACGCACCGGCCCTTATATCCCGTTCCAACTGGTCGAGGTCGTTGCTGTCGATAACGACTGGCGACATGTTGAAATCGGGGTCCTTGCCATCCTTCCGAACGTAAAGCGCTTCCATCCACCCGTGCAGATTGGAGTGTTTGCGCCAGTAGTGAAAGCCTTGCGGTTCGGACGCCGTTTCATGGAAATCGACGGCGGCATTAGGTCGGATTGTGAGTGTAAATGCATATTGATCTAATCCCATGTTCATTCTCCTGCTTAAATAATCACCGCGTGATTGCGATTGATAAGTGCAGAAAATCGGCGGCCTTTTTTGGGGACAAGATAAGAATTTTTGACAGAGCCCGTCAGGGTCGCGCGTTTGCGCGAGGGCTTGACGGCCCCTCTTGGCCGTCAAGTTCCGGCGGCGAAAATTGTTGTCTTGAGCCTTCGCCATCTTGCGAAGGCGGTCGCCAAAAATGGACGGCGATATTCTGCGTTTCCTGCCTACAGGGGTAACCGCAGCTGTGCGCCGCCGCGTAAGGAGCGGCCGCATTTCTTGCATTGGCACGGGATGACGGGTTGCGGCGCGGCCCCTTCGGCGCGCCGCTCAAGCATGGCGCGCCATGCCGCCCGCGTCGCCTCGTACGCGGTTTGTTTCCGAGCCTGCTCCGCCAGCCATTCCCCTGTCACGGGTACACGTGGCGGGGATGGCAACGGCGCGTCGATCGCGCCTCTGTGGTCATCCTCAATGGGCCATGATTGGGTCATGGCGAGGCATTCTACCACCGGCAGGTTAAGGAATTTGGTGCGCCTGAAGGCGCAAGTCTTTCAGTCGGTTAGTCGGCCATAGGGCGCGGCTAATGCGTTCAACCCCGCTCGCCATGCTCGCCCGCAAGGGCGGGCTGTGCGTGGCTCCGCGCCACTCCGTGGCCGCCTGCGGCGGGGGTTTGATCGCGCCGCTTTCTATGGCTGCCTGCCGGCATGGCCGATGGGAATAACCATCGGCCGCTAAACGCGGCCGGTTCAGCCGCGCTCGCCGCGCGCGCATGAACCGTGGGAATATGAAGAAAGATCGAGGGCTTAATTGGCACCGCGCCGCAGACAGGCCAAACAGGAACGGGCTGCCTAAGTAGCCCGTTTTTTCACCCGTCAGAGGGTAAAGTTTGAACCCTGCTTGAGCCTCGTTCAATCAAGGTTCGTCACGGCAAGTACGTCGCGGAGTTTCCGCAGCCGCGCTTTCACTAATGGGCTTTGGTCCGCAAACCCGGCAGGCAGGCTTTCCATCCGGCGAAGCTCGATCGTCTCGGATTGATGCTCGAACGTTCCCGGCTCTACCACGAGGGTCTCGCCGACTGGAGAAGCACCGTAAAGCGATTCAACCATGAAAATGCAGAGGTCGACCAAGCGGTGCAGCGGCAGTTCCTCGCTTTGGCGGCTCCATTTATTGCCCGAGTGCCTCCAGACTTTGGCGGACACGGGATCTGGATCGCCATCTCCGCGCCATTGCGCCAAGCCGACGGAAAGATACTTCGCATCGGTGTCGTCCCTATAGGGACCGTCAAACGGGGCGTAGGGCAGCATAAAGATCGGTTTGTGGAGCAACCAGAGCGGCGGCGGGCTGTCTTGCATCGTTGGAGATGTTTCAGCGGTCGGCCGGACGAGGGGGTTCATGGGTATGCCTCTACTAGATGAAGGCATAAACCTATCATAGTGCGTCAGGTTAGTAAAGCCGTTTAGTGCAGACCAGTGGCTGATCCCATTAACGGCCCTCATCGTCCAGCTTGAGGTCAGCATAATTTCGGGGTGGTGGCCGTCTTTTCCGGGCCGCCGGTGCGGTTTCCGCCGCCGGCGCGATAGCGGCCCCCTGCCCTACTGCCTCGTCCTGCGGCTCGTGTGCGGTGTCTGGCTGGATCTCTGCGCTGGGTTTCAACCTAGGGGGGTGCAGCTGGGACCAGTGCACCGGCTTCCTTTTGCGCGTCACGGCCGGTTTCCAGCCGTTCTTGCCGAGGTAGTAGGCTACGCCGTTGACGATCTTCCGCCGGGACAAGATTCAACCCTGTTCGCCGGCTAATCCAGCTGGCGGCGTGGCTCCGTGCTTTTCAAACCAGAGGCCCAAAGCCTCGGCAATGGCCTGCTGGACGGTCACGCGCTGGCCCTGCTGGCGAGTGAGCTTCCCGCACAGTTCATGCACGGCAAAGGACACGTCAGCCTCGAAATGCCCGGCGATCATTACCGTTTTCGTCCGGCTCGGTTGACGGCGCCGGGCTGGACTTGGGTCAGAGTCGGCAACCACAACCGGGCGAGGCTGTGTCCGCGTCGGAATGAGATTTGCTAAACTGGTATCCGGCTTGCTCATCGGCTGCTGCTCCGGCGGGGCGTTTGATTCAATTCCTCTACTGGTAGATCATTGGAGAAGTCGAGAAGTCTACTTATCCAACTGAGGAGGCTTAGAATCTCCTGCGCGGCTTTTCCGGTCGGTTCAAACTCGGTCACACCAAGCCCCGCTGTTATAGCCCGATGATAGGCAACTGCCTTTGACAGGTAGACAGGCGCCAGGGCGATACCGGCCTTCGTGATGAACGTTTTTGCTTGCTCGGTCTCGCGCAATTGCGGCTCCACGGCATTCAGAACGACGGCGGCGGGCTTTTCCCGCGCGGCGGCGATTTCAATCGTTGTGGGAAGATACTGGATATCCTGCACCGTCGTCCGGCAGGGGATGAGAACCAGATCGGCAACCTTCACGGCCTCATTGGTGTATTTCGGTTCATAGGCCGGGCAGTCGATAAAGATCAGTGTTGCTCCTGCCCGCTCCTGCTCCGCGATGCTGAGCGCTAAGCGCGTATAGACCGCAGAGACAACGATCGGGCGCTCTGCGGTCCGTGTGTCGTTCCATCGGGCAGCGGCCTGCTGTTCCGGGTCAATATCGATGATTGCGGTAGGTATGCCGGCCATTTCACAGGCGGCGGCGAGATTGATTGTCGTCGTTGATTTTCCCGCGCCTCCCTTCAGGTTCGCTACCGCGATGATCTTTGCCATGAGCTTCCTCTTGTGGATGTATCGAGGACGCTACTCGTGGATGTGTCGACTGTCAATAATATTGGACGATTGGATATATAGACGCTCCGATGAGTATACTTATCTACACATGGACATGTGGATAATGCCTTAACCAAATCTCCACCTGCCGCCTGTATCCTCGGGCTCTCGTCCTGTTTGCCCGGCTACCCCATGCGCTTTTTCGCCGCCTCTGCTGATGTTCCTGAAATCACCGATCTCGCGGCACTGGGCCTTCTGGACGGCATCGCTATCAGCCCGGCACTGGTCACGAAACCGGGGCCAGGGTCGTATTTGGCGCTGGTGGCGTCGATCGCCGCCACGGTCTCAGGACCGATCTGCGCCAATGTGGGCGCGGCCGATTTCGAGTCGATGATGCTGGAAGGGGCTGAGCTGGCAAAGATCGCGGCAAATGTCGCAATCACCGTGCCGGCGACATCGGCGGGCCTCAAAACCTGCAAGGCGCTCCGCAGCGGAGGCGCCATGTGCGCGGTCACCCTCTGTTTCACGGCGGCGCAAGCTCTTCTTGCCGCCAAAGCAGGCGCAAATTTCGTGCTGCCCTTCGTAGGAAGCCTGGAAGATACCGGCGACAGCGGAATCAAGCTGATCGGCGAGATTTGCGACATGTTCCGCAATTACCCGGCGCTGAAAACCGAGGTTTTCGCCGCGTCGCTCCGGTCAGCAAATCAATTGATGGAATGCGCAAAAATCGGTGCGCACGGCGCGCTGGTGGCGCCGCGCATCTTGCGGCAACTGCACCAGCATCCCTTGACAGAAAAGGGTGCGGCGCAGTTCACGGCCGAACTTCAAAAGACCGGCTGATCGACTAGAAACTATCGAGGACCGGGGCCTCATCCGCTGGCGGTGTGCCAACTTCGGCCTGCGGTTCGTCCTTTCGGGCATCGAGCATAGTCAATTCGCCGCTATACGGGCGCAAAACGATCTCGGTCGTGTAGCGCTCGGCTCCGGTCATCTTGTCTTTCCACGAACGGGTTTCGATCTGGCCTTCAATGTAAACTTTGGCACCCTTTTTCAGGTATTTCTCGACCACATCAACAAGACCGGGATTCATGATGGCGATGCGGTGCCACTCAGTGCGCTGCTTGCGCTCGCCGGTAGCCTTGTCTTTCCAGCTTTCGCTTGTTGCAACGGTTAAATTGGCGACACGGCCGCCGTTTTGAAAGGAACGAATTTCGGGATCTTTGCCAAGATTGCCGATGATGGTTGCCTTGTTGAGACTGCCGGACATGTTTCCCCCTGAGATGGTGTTAATTAAGGGGGATGGTGAACCGCAATGGTTGATAATTTATTAGCATCATATTTGCTAAAGCCTTGATGGCATCTGTGGGGAATAAAGCCCCGCCGGAAGACCCGGCGGGGCGGCTGCGGTTACTCGGCTTGCTGCTCGTCCTTGCGTTCGGTGCAGACGATGCGTCCTGAAACACTGAGGCCGGCCGGGATCATAATATCGAAACCGTTGCCGTTCTTGTGTGGCCAGATCGCACCCACCGGATGCCACTGCGCCTTACGATCGCTGCCTTCCTTGGGCTCGGTGACGACGTAAGCGATGTGGGTTGGTTTGTTGGTCATGGTCTTTCTCCTTCGTTTGGAGACCGCCGGGATGGGCCTCGATGCGGTTCGGCCACGGCCGGCCGGGGCGCGCGTCAACGGCGTTTCACAGGGACCTGGAACGCAAGAAAGTTGCGCTTCAGCGCGGCTTTCTCTGTCGTTTGGGGTGGAAACCCGTTGACGCTTTAGCGCGCCGGAACGGCCGTAGAACCCGCATCAATCGAGGACCACCAGCGGTCCGCCGAAGGGGACACCGTGCAATAACCACCCGCGCCGGTTCGGCGTTCAACGATCAGGACAGCGCCGCGCGAGACAGCCGGAATCAGGTTGCGCGTGCGTTGGTCACATACGCGGCGTGCTTCGATTAAAATCCCGGCCGGGGTTCAACCTCAGTGCCGCGCCCGATAGTTCTCAGCGTCGCTGGTAACTCTCCCGCCGTCACGACCCTTCTTCACGGCGCCCCATTTCCGGTCTTTCAGCGCCCAGATGGTGCGTTCCATGCGCAACTCGCCACGCTGGAATTTGCGCAGCATGCCGGCGAAATAGCCGCCCGCGCCGCGCGTGAAATGCTCGGCCGGCTTGGTCGAGACGATCGCCAGGGCAAGGGTCGCCTGTTCGCGGCCCATGGCACGGCAGGCATCGCCCCAAAGCGAGACTGATATTCCGAGTTCCGGCCGCAATCCTTGGCCGGCGGCGTCAACGATATCCCGCCAGCTCGGGGTTTCGGTGAACACATGGACCGCGAGACGGGGGGCAAGGTCGAGAAGCTGCGGTGCCGTGACCCGGAATTCCCGCTCGGCCGTTATCGGCTGCGCCGGGGGAGGGGAGGGGGGCACCACTGCCCCGGCAAAACTACTTCCTTCGTGAGCAATTACAGTATCTTTTAGATTCTCAGATAGGTTTGTATTTATAATGTGGGGCTCGTTTGCGAGCCCCTCGGGGCTAGTACTCACAGGATCGGACGCCGTCACGGCCGTCGCCTTCAGCCATTCTTCGGCCTCGGATTTCCGGCGTTCCAGCGAATGGGCGATGATCGCCAGTTCTTCCGACTGGGCCGCCTGCTTGGCGGCGATCACCAGGGCCGCTGTATCGGCCTCCAGGCGCTTCCATTCGCCGGGCAACTGGCCCAGTTCCACAAGCTGCTCGCCGATCTGGCGGATAGCACGGCGGGCCAGAGTGACGCGGCGGCGTCCGTCCTTCATGCGTCCGCGCTCAACCTTGGCGGCGGCTGCAAGGCGGACAAACTCGTCATGGCGCTGCGCCAGGGGGGAGAGATCGAAGCCGAAAGCCTCGATAATGCGGCCGTCCGGCCCTCGGCGGCCGTATCGCTTGCCTTGTTCGTTGTCGCGGATGACGAAGATCCCGGCCTCGAACAAGGCGCGGTTGAGCGATTTCACGCGGGCCGAGGAAAGCCCAAGAAATTCCTGCTGCCGGCGTGCCGACGGCCACGCGATCGGCCGCGAACCCTCTTCCCAATCCTGGGCCTGGGTCTGTTTCACCAGCCAGCATACCAGTTTGAACGCGTGCCCCGGCAGGCCGAGATAGGGCTCGGCCTCCTGGAAGGCGCCAAGGAAGCGCATCGGCTTGGCCGTTCCGCGTGGAACGCCGGTAAACTGGTCGGCTTGTTCGACAAGCGTGAGCATTTGCAGGCTTATCCGGCGCGCGCCGGTGGCCTGATTCGAGGAATTTGTGGCTGTAGACATGACTTCTCCGTAAGGGGTTGCAGCTGCAACCCGCCCGGAAAGGGGCCGGAAATCGGCACAAGACCGCCCGATAGCGAAAATATCATTTTCGCTTGACGAGGGACCTGAATTCGAGGGATGATGAGTTTACCAGACGTCATCAGCACTCGGCTTCGGCCGGAAAATACGACCCCGCTTTCGAGCGGGGTTTGCTGTTTCTGGGGCTTCGGTTCTCCAGAATGGTTGAGGTTGCGACTCGGACGAATCGCCCGCGTCATGGCACAGGATGCCGTAACCTCTGATTCACGTCTAGGAAATCGTGACAGTGCGTTGAAAGCGTTGCCTGTCGCGGGTTTGGCGCTCTCGCGCCACGCGAAAGGCCAGCCCCTCGCGCGCGCTCCAGGGGATATTTGAACAAGGAAATTTTCAACTTGCGACTCGGGAACGGCGCGGTGCCCGTGCACTTGCCGTGCAGCGGGGAGGACGAGTGACCGTCAAGCAAATAGGGCTGATGCGGCCTCCCGCATCAGCCTTCTGTTGTTATGGGGGAACACCAAACCACGACATTAAACGGGCACCCGCGACTAGAGTTCACTGGCTTTATGGGACGCATAATGCTTCTGCGCATCGGCCAGCAGAATGTGAAACGGGCGGTCCATGCGGTCACAATAGTGCATGAGGGCCAGGAGAAAGAGTTCGATCACATTCTCAAAATCAGCGTTAGGCACGTCGCATTGAAACTGATACAGGGCATCACCTGCTTTTTTTACGGCGGTATTGGTCCATTCGGTTCTTTCAGTATGGAACATGGGATTTCCTTTCCTTATTTGTTTTGGGTTGCATCTCGCTGATGCAACCTTCTAGGCCCGCGCCAATGAGCAGGGTTGCAAGTGACAAGGGTTAGTGATGTTGCTTTAGCAACATTTTTGGGGGGCACCCATCGCGTTTTGCGACGGGGGGAACCAAAACCCCTTGCGGGCTCGCCCTTGTCACGCGCGAGGGCGGCAGCCCTTAGCACTCGGCGGCGTCTGCCGCATGAAAGGAACCGCGACACGATCTGTTCAAAACCGCACGTTAAGATGATTGGAGAAAGGGGCCGCCTAAGCGGCGGCCCGGTAGTCGGTGATTTCCTCGGTGGCTGCCGTCTCATCCTTCGGTTGCAAACCATGCAGGAAAGCTGCGGCGCGTTCGGCATGAGCGGCGGCGGTGAATATCGCCCGCTTGTCGTTCTTGAGCACGCGTAACCAATTTTCGACATAGCTCGCGTGATCCGCGCGCGGCTCCAGTGTCAAACCAAGATCGGCGCAAAGAAAAGCGCTGCCAAGCTCGGCAACGAGCTCCTCAGCGGCGTAGCCTTCGTCTCCCCAGCGCTTGCGGCCGAAGTCGCGATTGAGCCGCGTCTCGTGTTTGGTCCAGTGGGTGCATTCATGCGCGAGGGTCGCGTAATAGCTTGTCGTATCCTTGAAAGTCTCAAACGGCGGCATCTGCACATGATCGGCGTGGGTCGCGTAATACGCCCGATTTCCGCCGTGCCTGATGTCGGCACCGGTCGCGGCGAAGAAGCTTTCCGCCTGGGTGTCGCGCTGCACGGGATCGAGTGCCGGCGCCGCTGGTGCGGTGAAGTGCGCGGGCAAACCGTCGATCTGCTCGGCATTAAATGCGGTATAGGCTTTGAGGAATGGAATCTCGCGCTCGATCTCTTCGCCTTTGTCGCCCGTCTCGGTCTTCGTAAACCGGTTGGCATAGACAACAAGTTCGCCGCGCTCGCCTTTGCGGACATTCGCCCCAAGTTCCTGAGCCTGCTTGTAGGTTAGCCATATAGGGCAGGCGTAACCGCGCGCGGTCGCTGTCATCCAAAGCGTAATGACATTGATACCGCGATAGGGAATTCCGTTGTGCCGCAGGGGGCGGGTGATGCGGCCGACGGCATGTTCGGCGTTCCACGGTTTCAGCCACGGCCGCGTTCCGGCTTCCAACTCGGCAACGATGCGGTTGGTGATCCGCGCGTAGAGGTCGGTTTTTTCCGTAGTCATGTTCGTCTCTCCTTTGGTTTGCGAAGCAGCACCGCTGCTTCCTGCCCATCGGCGAGATCAGGGTGTGCAAGCGGAAAGGGGGTTCGCAGGGACCCGGAACGAAACGAAATTGACGGCTTCGGCAGTTTCGTCTTCCGTTATGGGTGGAAGCCCCTTGCAGCGCGCTGAGGGGCTGGCCCCTAAGCAGCCGGGCCGCGTCTGCGGCCAGAAATGCTCTCGCGTGAGGGATCGTCACCCGCCAGGGCCGGGACGGTTTGCCGGCGCGGGGCAACGCCTAGAGCCAGGTCCGCAGGGACACGCCCAACTCTCTGCCGAACGCCGCCAATCCATAACCAACTGACTAACCTATATTTTCCTTGATATTGTCGGGTTTCTGCATATAATGAATGTCGGGTTTCTGTAGAAAGGGCATCCATGCGCCGGAGGCGGACATTGCGGGAAACCGTGGAAGCACGGATCGCCGAGAGGCGGGACGATGTATTCCTGCCGCGCGAATTTCGTGACCTTGGCGGCGAGGATCAGGTGTTGCGCGTGCTGCGCGGCCTCGTGCGTGGCGGCCGCCTCGTGCGGCTGGGTTATGGCGTCTATGGCCGGGCGGAAACGTCGCGGATTTCAGGGCAGCCCATTCTTGCGGCGCCCGGCGGGTTCATCAGCGCGGCACGTCAGGCACTCGACAAGCTTGGTGTCCCTTGGGAGCAAACCGAGGCCCAGCGTGCGTACAACGCCGGCACGACAACGCAGGTGCCGGTGAATCCCGCCGTCAGAATCAAGAACAGCCGCTTCATGCGCCGACTGAAATACCAGGATACGGAGTTGCGCCTTGAGCGATGACGAACTCCGTCTGTTCCGGGAGGTCCAGCAATATTTCAATTTACCGGGTGTCGCGCTGGTCGAAAAAGATCAGCTGGTCGTGCGCGCGATTGCGGCCCTGGCGGCGATCGACACAAAACCTTTCGCCTTGGTCTTTGGCGGCGGCACGGCGCTGGCCCGTGCACACAAAATCGTCCAGCGCATGTCGGAGGATGTGGACTTCAAGATTGTCCCTCTCGCTGCGGCACCGGTAAGCCGAAGTCAGGTGCGCCAGCATCTCGGTATCCTGCGTGATCGCGTCACGGCAGCGTTGCAGAGTGCCGGCTTTCCGTTTGATGCCGCCAACCCGGCACACAGGCGATCACGAAACGAGAACCGCTACACGATCTACCAACTGGATTACGAGGGAAGGGCGGCGGCGGCCGAGGCGCTGCGCCCGACCATCCAGATAGAACTGACCTATGCGACGCTGCGCCTTCCATCCCTCGCAAGGCCGGTCAGTTCGTTTATTGCGGAAGCCCTCCACCAGGACCCGGAAGTGCCGTCCATCCCCTGCGTCAGCCTCGCGGAGACAGCGGCCGAAAAGCTAATCGCACTCACGCGCCGCACGGCAATGGATCTCGCCGGCCTCAGCCGCGATCCCGACCCGGCTCTCGTGCGTCACGTCTACGATCTGCACATCATGCGGGAACACATCGACCACGATCAGGTCACGGCGCTGGCCCGCGACATCGCGGCGTCCGATGCCGAAGAATTTCACAATCAATATCCGGCCTATGCTGCCGACATCGCGGGCGAGACGCGGAAAGCGCTCGAAGCCCTCCGGACAAACCCCATTCATCGCCAACGCTTCGATGACTTCGTGTCCGCAATGGTGTATGGAGAACGGGCAGAATTCTCCAATGCGTTCGCGACGGTAGACAAGCTCGCAGGACAGGTTTGGTGA